>Ga0180301_10000601_pt1 | contig 27730 bp, 23 predicted proteins | sample GuaBasSediGuay16_FD_121797 | JGI IMG/M metagenome (GOLD analysis project Ga0180301, IMG submission 121797) | Subseafloor sediment microbial communities from Guaymas Basin, Gulf of California, Mexico - Guay16, Core 4569-2, 12-15 cm | ecosystem: Environmental > Aquatic > Marine > Hydrothermal... | reverse complement strand
CGCCTTTCAAACAAATCTCTTAGGTGTCCATAAGTTGTCTTTTTCGCAAATATTCTCGCTGGAACCTATAAATGAGCTCCTGAAGTAGTTCGCTGTCTTGTTTATCAATATCAGTGAACTGCAAGGCGTAATTATAGCGACCGTGAAAGATGTCTTTTTCCACCCTTTTGACCATTGCTTCATTAATATGGATCAAGAGCCTTTCCTCTTCTTCTTTTGATGGAAAATAAAGCTTGATGCCCCTAAGATACTCATCAATATCTAGTACGGGTCTTTTCTGTTCCCCCTTTTCCAGGGAGATCAAGACCCCTCCAAGGCTGACATTGATGACATTTGCCTCATATCTTCTAAAGTTCTTTGTGAAGACTAGCTTTGTGTCAAGCGGGGCCTCGAGTCTGAAATTCCTTCGCCTTTGCCTTCGCTCTATAAATTTGGGGAGCCGGACTCGTATACCTCCTTCCACCAGCTCCCCTCCCACGGTCCTGAATACATAGGGCAATCTATCATTGCCGGTGAATTCAAATCGGAGACGCCAGTCTGTAGTCCCTTTAATAGCCTTTTTGAATCCTGCTGGGTAATCTATAATGATATATGGTTCGGAATCTTTTTCTTCCAAGTCGGTTATGATGGTGAGGCGCTCATAGTCCTTGCCTAACAAAAAGACACGCAGCACGGTCTTCTCATCAATAAGCTGCCTAAAAAACTTAAGAAGACTTTTTCCGTAGATCCTTTCGATTTGATCTACCTGATCCGAGTCAAAACCTGTGGGCATACCCAATGTCCTATATATCAGGCGTGTCCGGAACTTTTTCAGACTCTCGTGTCTCGAATGAGACTACTCCTTCTCATATTTAATTTTCAAAAATTCCTTTCCGGTAGTGGGGTAAAGGGCACATATTAATAAGTCTTCTTCATTCTTGATGAGGTCGCCGCACTCCTGCTTTACCTTATCCAATTCAGGTTCCAAATAGTCTCCTGGTCTTCCTGTTATGGGTGTCTCTCCGCGTTTGTAACCTTTCAGGGCCTTGGCCCTTACCTCTGGGTCAATTTCTGTGGGTGTTCGTCCATAGAGCCCAAAACAAAGGTCTTTGACCTGATTGGTGACCATTTTATAGCGGCCAAACAAAACATTCAGTACGGCCTGCACACCAACGATCTGGGAAGTGGGAGTGACCAGAGGTGGTGTACCCAAGTCTTTTCGGGTCTGGGGAAGCTCTGCATATACCTCATTGAGCCTATCTAGGGCATTGGCCTCTTTTAGTTGATTGACTAAGTTGGATATCATTCCACCAGGAATTTGGTGCTTTAGGACCCCGGTATCGATTACGGATATCTTTGTGGTGTCACAAAGATTGGCATATTTGGGTGCAATGGATTCCAGGTATTCATCCAATTTAAGCAAGGTATCCAGGTCAAGTTTGGGGTCCCTGGGCGTCCCGTCCAGCGTTACAACCAGTGGCTCAATGGCTGGATGGGAAGTTCGCAAGGCAAAGGGAGCTAGAGAGGTGTCCACAATGTCCACCCCAGCGTCAATGGCCTTAATACAACACATGGAAGCCATTCCAGACGTGTAGTGGGTATGCAGGTGAATAGGCACGTGCACCGTTTCCTTTAGTGCTTTTACCAGTTCGTAGGCGTCATAAGGAGATATAATTCCAGCCATGTCTTTGATGCAGATGGTATCAGCCCCCATATCTTCAAGGGCCTTTGCCTTATCTAGGTAATATTGCAGGTTAAAGACCGGTCCCCCCATTTTTCTTTCGGTAAGCGAGAAACAGATGGCTCCTTGAAAATGTTTCCCGTTTTTCTTAATTACTTCCACACAGGTGGTAAAATTCCGCAGATCATTAAGGGCATCAAAGACACGAAATATATCAATCCCCACTTCACAGGCCTTTTCCACGAAGGCCCTGACCACATCATCGGCATAATGGCGATATCCCACCAAATTTTGCCCACGCAGGAGCATGGAAAAGGGTGTTTTTTTGATGTATTTCTTCAAAATTCGGGGCCGGTCCCAGGGATCCTCCCTCAGAAATCGGTGCATAGTATCAAAGGTCGCGCCTCCCCATACTTCCATTGCCCAAAACCCGACGTTGTCCATTTGTTCGGCGATGGGTATCATGTCCTCTGTACGCATTCGCGTGGCAAAAAGGGACTGGTGGCTGTCGCGAAACGTCACATCCATGAACTTAACTGGATTACTGTTTTCCATTTCTTTCCTCCTCCATTGTTTCGAAAAGGGCTATCTTTGACTTATGGGGAATATAGGGGAATCGAAAATGGGGGTCAAGGATATAAATACACAAGATCCAAAATCACCTTGTATGGGGCCCCATATTGGTTTAATAATGACGGCCAGAGGGATGACGACCTGATGATAAAATGAACCACACAAAATTAGGGAAACCAACGAGAGGGAGAAAACATACGAGATCAGCGAAATGAACGAAACAAACGAGACAAACCATTATTCCACCCCTGTCCCAAAGATTTATACGGTCTCTAGGCTCACGGAGGAGATCAAATCCGTTTTAGAGGAACGCTTTGAATTCATATGGGTCGAAGGGGAGATTTCCAACTTTAGGGCCCCTTTGTCGGGTCACTATTATATGGCACTCAAGGATGAATTCGCCCAGATCAGGGCCGTGATGTTTCGGCCCCAGGCCCGCTATCTAAAATTTACGCCCGAAGACGGGATGAAGGTTATTGCCCAGGGCAGGGTGGGCGTCTATGCCCCACGTGGAGAATACCAGATCGTATTAGATTACTTGGAGCCCTTGGGCGTGGGCGCGTTGGCCCTGGCCTTTGAACAACTCAAGAAAAAATTGGCCTCCGAGGGCCTGTTTGCCCCGGAGCTTAAAAGGCCCTTGCCCTTTTTGCCTCAAAGGGTGGCTGTTATCACATCCCCCACAGGGGCGGCGATTCGGGATTTTCTCAAAGTGATTACACGGAGGTTTGCGAATCTGGAGATCATCGTGGTGCCTGTTCGGGTGCAAGGAGATGAGGCCACCGAAGATATAATCAAGTCCCTGGAGGTGGTAAATAGACGATTGGACGTGGACGTGATAGTCATAACGCGGGGAGGGGGATCTTTGGAGGATCTCTGGGCCTTTAATAAGGAAGAACTTGCTTATGCGATTAGACGATCTTCTATTCCCGTGGTCTCTGCAGTGGGCCATGAAATTGATACCACCATCTGCGATTTGGTTGCAGATTTGCGGGCCCCCACCCCGTCGGCTGCAGCTGAAATGCTTGTGGCGGAAAAAGAGGCCCTTGAAAACCGGCTCAAAGAACTGTGTCAAAGAATGGCCAATCAGGTGAATTTAGGCCTTAGAAACAATAAAGAGCAGCTCAGAGGACTAGAGAGCAGGCTCCAAGATCCCAGGAAGAGACTGGCGGATTCCTGGATGAAACTGGATGATAATCATGCTCGGCTTGTGAGGGGCCTGAGATGGGCGATTGAGGCTAGGCGCAAACAGCTTAATCTTTTGCTCCTGGCCCTTTTGCACCAGTGTCCTGAAAAGAGGGTGGAGGCCTTTGGGGCCCTTTTGGGCCAGATGGTTCATTCTATGATCCTTGCTATAGGAATTAGGCTTCGCGGGAAAAAGGCGGAACTGCGGGCCATCGAAAACAGGGTTTCTGATCTAAGCCCCTTATCAATCCTAAGAAGGGGATACAGTATTACCATGAAACCCCTCGAGCGCCGAATCATAAGGAGCTATACGGAAGCCACAGGAGGCGATAAGTTGCATATCATTTTGGGAGAAGGCTCTGTGGACTGCATTGTGGAGCAGACCGGACCAGAGCAATTTCATGACAATAAGTGACGGTAAGCATTTGTTTTTTGGGTGGGAGAGGTTAAGGCGCCACTTACGTTGACACCCATTCCAATAAGGGGTTAAACTTTAATATCTTATACGGAGAGGTACAATGCCGGCAAAAAAGTTTGAAAACGCCATGCAGAGGCTGGAGCAAATTGTCCAATCCTTGGAAAGCGGTGAGCTTTCCTTGGAGGATTCCATTAAGGCCTTTGAGGAGGGGATGAGACTTGCCAAATTCTGCTCTGAGAAGCTAGAGGAGGCTGAAAAGAAGGTGACCATGTTGATAAAGGAAAGCGATGGAAAGTATGTCCAGACGCCTTTCCAAGTTAACCAGGAGGAAGCAGAAGACTAGCCATGGATCTAAAACAGTATCTGGTTGAAAAGAAAAAGATCGTGGATAGGGCGCTGGACAGATACCTCCCTGAGGGCGCAGGGCCGGCTGCTGATCTTGTGAAGGCTATGCGATATAGCCTTTTTGCAGGGGGCAAACGTCTGAGGCCGATCCTTTGCATGGCTTCTGCCGAGGCAGTTGGCGGCCACGGGGCCTCAGTGTTGCCGGCAGCCTGTGCCCTGGAATTGATTCACACCTATTCATTGATCCATGACGACTTGCCTGCCATGGATGATGATGATATGAGACGTGGGCAGCCCACGAGCCATAAGGTCTTTGGAGAGGCTCTAGCCCTGCTTGCTGGCGACGGATTGCTCACAGAGGCCTTTCGACTGATTTGCTCTGAGGAGCTTCTTAAGGCCATTCCTGCCGAATCTGTGGTTAAAGTGGTCTCACTGGTGGCAGAGGCTGCGGGATACAAGGGAATGGTGGCGGGCCAGGTGGCGGATATCCAGGCCGAAGGAAGGCCTGCAGACAAGGCCCTGGTGGATTTTATCCATACCCATAAGACAGCGGCCCTGATAACGGCCGCTGTGGTATGCGGAGGCATTGTGGGGGGAGGAGGGGAGAGTCAGATCGCAGCGCTACGGTCCTATGGGCGCAAGGTGGGCCTTGCATTCCAGATATCAGATGATCTTCTGGATGTGGAAGGTGACAGCGAGGCCATGGGGAAGACCACTGGAAGTGATATCAGGAAGGGCAAGGCAACCTACCCGGCCCTTTTGGGTATTAGCAGGTCAAAGGAGATACAGAAAGGGCTTGTGGAAGAGGCCATTGCATCGCTGGATATCTTTGATGAAAGGGCCGATCCACTGCGAGAAATTGCCCGCTATATTATTGAAAGGAAGAAATGAGCTTTTTGTTCATCTAAGTACTTAATATAAATCTAAAATCAGAGGAAACAGAGCACAGAAGAAGTAAACCAAATGCACGAGACAGACGAACGGACGATAATGCATATGACCGAGGACCAACAGTATAAATTTCTCAGCAAGATAGAGTCGCCCAGTGACCTGAAATCTCTTTCTGTAAAGGAGCTGGAGCTCCTGGCAGAAGAGATTCGGCGAAAGATCATTGAAACGGTCTCGCATACGGGCGGACACCTGGCTCCAAGCCTGGGTGTAGTAGAACTTACCCTGGCGCTTCATTTTGTCTTTGATGCCCCTAAAGATAAGATCATCTGGGATGTGGGACATCAGGCCTATGCCCACAAGTTGATTACAGGAAGGCGCGATCGATTCCACACACTCCGTACACTTGGGGGAATCAGTGGGTTCCCAAAAAGAGAGGAAAGCTCTTACGATACATTTGACACGGGCCATAGCAGTACATCCATTTCCGTTGGCCTGGGCATTTCCACTGCAAAGTCCCTGAAAGGGGAGGATGCAAAGGTCATTGCTGTTATCGGCGATGGCTCCATGACGGCGGGTATGGCCTTTGAGGGTCTGAACCAGGCAGGTGATACGGAAAAGGACTTGATTGTTGTACTGAACGACAATGCCATGTCCATCTCTCCCAATGTGGGTGCGTTCTCTTCATTCTTGAGCAGAAAGATGACAGGTCGGCGTTTTGTTACCTTTAAGAAAGAGTTGGAGAACTTCTTCCGATCCCTGCCTGGGGTGGGTGAAAATCTCCTGAGTGTGCTGCGGAGAAGTGAGGATTCATTCATCACCTTTTTCACGCCCGGTATGCTATTCGAGGCATTTAAATTCAAATATGTGGGGCCTATTAATGGGCATCGTATTGATCAACTTATCAAGACCTTCAAGAATATCAGACATCTTACAGGGCCAGTTCTAGTACATGTGCTTACTGTCAAAGGAAAGGGCTATGAGCCGGCCGAAAAGGATCCAGCCCATTTTCATGGGGTGGGGTGCTTTGAAATTACTACTGGCAGCCCCCAACAGAGATCTGACAAGCCCATCCCTACCTATACCGAGGTGTTTGGGCAGACCATGGTGGATTTGGGCAACTCCGATGAGAAGCTCTTTGCCATTACAGCGGCAATGCCCGAGGGCACGGGCCTGATCCCTTTCTCCGAGACCTTCCCTGACCGATTTTTGGATGTGGGCATCGCTGAGCAGCATGCGGTTACCTTTGCAGGAGGGCTTGCCGTTGAAGGATTCCGGCCCGTGGTTGCTATTTACTCCACCTTTTTGCAGAGGGCATATGATCAAATCATCCATGATGTATGTCTTCCTAATTTGCCGGTGGTCTTTGCCATTGACCGAGGAGGATTGGTGGGCGAAGATGGCCCTACCCATCATGGCCACTTTGATATCACCTACCTAAGAACCCTGCCCAATATGACCCTTATGGCCCCAAAGGATGAAAATGAGCTGCGTCATATGCTCTATACTGCCCTGCACCACCAAGGTCCAGTTGCCATTAGATACCCTAGGGGTAAGGCCCTTGGTGTACCCATTGACAGGGACTACAAGCTTCTTCCCGTGGGCGAATGGGAGATGATCCAAGAAGGGCGTGATCTGGCCATTATTGCCCTTGGTAGCATGGTGGCACCAGCCATGGAGGCTGCCGAGAAATTGGAACGCGATGGTATAGGTGTCACAGTGGTCAATTGTCGCTTTGTAAAGCCCTTGGACAGCCGAGTGGTTCAATTGGCCAAAGATACGAAAAGGATAGTGGTTGTGGAAGAAAATGTGCGCTCTGGCGGGCTTGGGAGCGCCATACTGGAGCAGCTAAATGATCAGGGCGTGGTAGAGACCAAGGTGAGGCGAATAGGGCTTCCTGACAAATTCATTGAGCATGGCCCCCTGGCTGTGTTGCGACAAAAGTATGGTCTTGATGCAGAAGGCATCTACAGGGTGGCCCAAGAGCTTTGCTCGAGCGATGCGTGAACCCAAGATAAGGTTGGACCAGCTTATGGTATCAAAGGGTCTTGCCGAGAGCCGCTCCAAGGCCAAGGCCATGATCATGGCAGGTCTGGTACAGGTCCAAGGGCAGAGGGTGGACAAACCAGGCCAACCGGTCAACTCCTCAGCCGAGATTGTGATTAAAGAAAAGTACCCTCCATATGTGAGTAGAGGAGGAGTGAAGCTGGAGGCGGCCATTAAGGCCTTTGACATCTCTGTAAAGGGGATGACCATCTTGGATGTGGGGGCTTCCACAGGCGGATTTACGGATTGCCTTCTTCAGCATGGGGCTTCATGGGTCATTGCCGTGGACGTGGGCTATGGTCAGCTTGATTGGCGTCTGCGAAACGACGAGAGGGTGATCATTTGTGAGCGTACCAACATTCGCCACCTCAGGAAACAAGATCTTCCCTATGTTCCTGATGGGGCGACTGTGGATGTCTCCTTTATTTCTCTTCGCCTTGTATTGCCTAAATTGAACGAGCTTCTATCCCCAAATGCCTTTGTCATAGCATTGGTGAAACCCCAATTCGAGGTGGGAAGGGAGCATGTGGGAAAGGGTGGTGTGGTCCGGGATGCCGGTCTCCGCGAACGCGTTGTGGCCCAGCTAAGGGCCTTTTCAGAGGAGCTTGGCTGGACCTACCGCGGACATATCCCTTCCCCACTTCTTGGCCCAAAAGGAAACCAGGAATACTTGCTCTATCTGAGCCGGAAAGGGAAACCTATCCCTAGGGACTGATCCCTTCTGAGAAAAGACCTCTTCCCTGGCCTATTGGAATTTTCTCTTGGAGGCCTTGAGGGGGTTGATCTTTCCGTTGCTTTTTTGGGATGTTTCCTTGAGGTGGGTTGCCATCTGGCACTTACCTAGCCGCCATTTGGCCGCAGGATCGGGAAAAATGAGGCAAAACCTGCCTGCAGGAAATTCTCCAATCCTTTGACATCCTTCGCACTGCTCTACAATGGGGTGACAGGAGCCACCGTTAAACTGGCAGCCGTTTTTGGTCATAAAAAGACACTCATACCCCTGCTTTACGCTTGTACAAACCATGACTATCACATCCTTTCTTCCTGAAAATTTTGAAATACTCCTTATGCCTGAGCATTTAAAAACTGTCAAGGAAAATAGGCATCAGATGCGGCTTGTCAATCATTTTTTTCATTTGTGGGGATATCAGTCAGATCCAGCCTCAGACCTAGTTCTTGGAGCTGGGCCTGGCTTACTGGAGAAGGGGCCTCTGTGAGCGGGCACGTGGCGCTTGTGGTTTTGGGAAAGGCAATGACCTCACGTATGGACTGGGCTCCCGTCATAATGGCCACCAATCGATCAAACCCGATGGCTATTCCACCATGGGGTGGCGCTCCATAGCGCAGGGCCTCCAAGAAAAATCCAAACTTCTGCTCTGCCTCCTGAGCAGAGATGCCTAACACGGAAAAGATCTTTTTTTGTACATCAAGGACGTGGATCCTAATACTTCCTCCCCCTATTTCTGCCCCGTTCAAGACAAGGTCATAGGATCTGGCCCTCACCCTTTCAGGGGCTGAGCCAAGAAGCGCCAGATCCTCTTCCATGGGCGCAGTAAAGGGATGGTGTACGGCCTGGAATCTGCCCTCCTCATCATTGTATTCCAAAAGGGGAAACTGGGTGAGCCAAAGGAAGGAGAATTGATTTTCATCTATGAGACCCAGGCGTCTAGCCACAACCAGTCGAATCTCTCCGAGAATGGAACAGGCCCGCCGGGGGTCATCAGCCAATACCAGGATCAGGTCACCGGGCCTTGCCCCCATCTTTTTGTTGATTTGATTTTTAAGGGGGTCAGAAAAGAATTTTCCTAATGAAGATCGCCAACCCCCTTCTTCTATTTTTATGGATAAAAGCCCTTTTGCACCCCGCTCAACAGCCAGGCTAGAAAGCCCCTCTAAATCCTTTCGGGAAAAGTGGTTAGCCCCTCCCTTTATATTGATGGCCTTAATGCCACCTCCATCAGCCAGCACATTTTTGAAGACCTTGAATTCAGACTGCCCGCAGGCCTGTGAAATATCTTCTATTTCTAAACCAAAGCGCATGTCGGGCCGATCCGTGCCGAACCGCTCCATGGCCTCCTGGTAGCGGAGGCGTGGGAAGGGAACCTGCAATTGCTTTTCCAGTACCTGTTCAAATAGATGGGCCATCATCTCTTCCAATATCTGCATAACGTCTTCTTCCCTTACAAAGGACATCTCAATGTCCACCTGGGTGAATTCGGGCTGGCGGTCTGCCCTGAGGTCTTCGTCGCGGAAACACTTGACGATCTGGTAGTAGCGATCAAATCCTCCTATCATTAAGAGCTGCTTGAAGAGCTGAGGCGACTGGGGTAGTGCATAAAACTTTCCCTTGTTCACACGACTGGGCACCAAATAGTCCCGTGCACCTTCGGGTGTGCTTTTTGTGAGGAAGGGGGTTTCCACTTCAATAAAGCCTCGCTCATTGAGGAAATGCCTGATGGTGGAGGCGATCATATGCCTCTTGTGAAAGAGGCTGAACACCTCGGGCCGTCGCAATTCCAGATACCGGTACTTGAGACGCAGGTTCTCTGAGCCATCCACAGCCCCGTCCACCTGAAAGGGCGGGGGCTCGGTCTTGTTTAGGATCTTAAGCTCCTTTGCCTTGAGTTCCACAGCACCTGTGGCCATGTTGGGGTTTTCCTGCCCTTGCAGTCGCCTATGCACTTCGCCCCTAACCGCAATGACCCATTCACTGCGCAAAATGTGGGCCTTTTTGTGGCAGTCAGGTGCTATCTGGGGATCAAAAACCACCTGTGTAAGGCCGGTTCTATCACGCAGATCGATAAATATAAGGTTGCCCAGGTCTCTTCTGGTATTGACCCAGCCCATGAGTATTGCTTCTTGCCCTACGTGCTCTGCCCTAAGTATGCCGCATCCATGGGTCCTAGCCCAGTCTGCTAGCATGTCAATATCATTTTGCATGATTGCTGTTATCTCCTTGAAGTATGGTGTAGAGCCTTTCCACTAGGTTCGAAAGGGGCAGTTCTGATTGGTTTTTTGTTTCCATATCCCTTAGTATGGCCTTGCCGGATTCAAGCTCATTGTCACCCACAATTAGTACCTTCTTGCACCCTAGGCGATCAGCACGTTTCATTTGGGCCTTAAGTCCCTTAGAGGCGTATTCTTGTTCTACCCAGATACCGTGCTTCCTCAGCGCCTGGGTCCATTCAAAGGCCCTTTTTTCCGCAGCTTGCCCTAGGGCAGCTATGAAAAGCTGGGGCTGCACCTCCTCTTTCTTGCCTTTTTCCAAAAGCAGGGTCATTACACGTTCCATTCCCACAGCAAACCCTATCCCAGGTATATCAGGTCCTCCCAATGCCTGAACTAGGCCATCATATCGGCCTCCGCCTACCACTGCATTTTGGGCTCCTAGTTCATGGGTCTGGATCTCAAAGGTGGTCCTGGTGTAATAATCCAGACCCCGGACCAGCTTTGTATCCAAGATGGCCTCCATGGAAAGCCCTTCTAGGTATTCCTGCAAGAGCAGAAAATGCCCCTTGCATTCATCGCAAAGGTAGTCTGATATGACAGGGGCCTTTTCCATAATGGCCTTACATCCCTCTACTTTACAGTCAAAGGCCCGCAAAGGATTGGTCTCAGTCCTTCGCCGGCAATCTGCACACAGGGGCTGCCGGTTTTTCTCTAAAAACCCTTTTAGTTTCTCCTTGAACTGGGGCCGACATTGGGGGCAGCCAATGGAATTGATATGCAGACTGAGCTGCCCAAGTTCAAAGGCGTTTAAGAGAGAGACAGCCAGGAATATGATTTCTGCGTCGCTTTTGGGGCCTTGATCGCCAAACAACTCGGCGTTGATTTGATGGAACTGGCGAAACCGGCCCTTTTGGGGCCTTTCATGACGAAACATGGGACCAATGGAATAGAATTTTTGTACGCCTCCTTCTTGATACAACCTGTTTTGGATATAGGCCCTGACCACAGAGGCAGTGGCCTCTGGCCGAAGGGTAAGGCCACGCCCCTTGCTGTCCGAGAAGGAATACATCTCCTTTGAGACGATATCCGTATCCTTGCCGATACTCCTGGCAAAGAGTTCTGTACGCTCCAGTAGAGGTGTCCTGATTTCTCTAAAACCAAAACTCAGAAATACCCTGCGGGCCTCCTGTTCCACCCGCTGCCAGTAAGATGTCTCGTTAGGGAGAATATCCCTGAAGCCCTTTATGGTCGTGAATTCCAATGCTTGCTCCTTTTATCTTATCACATGTTGAGTGGTCTTCTACCAAAGCTCTAAGGGGTGGGTCAATAGATAAAAAAGGCCCCTTGGGCCTTACCTGTTTGGCAGAGGTCATTTCTTGGCAGGGAAAAGGCCTAGGTCTCCGCCTGCCAATGAAATGATCTCCTAGGGCCAATCAAAAAAAGAAGACGCTCCCCAGGCGCTCTACTCCACCTTAATCTTGGTTACCTTCTTTCCGCCTTGCTCTGAGGCCCCCTTCTCCAAGTCTTTGATCCGTTCATCCACCAGTGACCTGAGTGCCTTGAGGAACTCAATGCGGGATCGATTCAAATGGTCTCGAAATTTGGATTTTTTCCCGAACCCCTTTTCCAAGTCCCTGAAAAAGCGGCCTATTGGGCAGAGATATGGGGTTTGCTCAGTGGCTTTCCCTTTGGCCATCTTCGCCTCCTTTGAAGTGAATACGTAAGAGATTTCCCTCCAATTTGGCCTTTACTGAGGTGGCCGCTGCCACCTGCCGCGGGAGAAGAATATGTTTCTTAAACCCGCCCAAGCGGATAATCAATTCATTTGCTGCCTTGTTAAGTTGTACAATATCCCTTTTTGCAAAGGGAAGTCTTAATGTGAGCACATAGTCGCCGTCCTGCTTGGTGAACTGAAAGGGCGTACCTGTAAAAAGATGCTCAAGTGGGTCCCTTTTGCCATAAATCTTAGTGGCCAGTTCCATTAGGCTTTCTTCTCCCAGAACTTCATCCTTAAAAAGGAAAACGGGGAGAACGGGCACAGGGTCGAAATAGGCCTCGGCCTGTTTTCTATACCTTGCCTGGCTTTTTTTCCACTGAGCGAAAAACTGCTCATCAGCCCCCTTGGGGATGATCCTGTTCATGATGATACCGTCAATGTGCATACCGAAAAGGCTGAAATAGAGAAACGCCCTCTGGGTTTCCTTGAGCACGACCTTTTCGGGATTGGTCACGAGACGCACCGTGGTTATATTTGGGTCCGTAAGAAGATCCTCAACCCCTTGAAGACGGTTGAAAAGCCTTTCAATGGCATCAAAATATTCATCCCCTGGAAGGGGTACATCATAGAGCCTTTTGGCAAAGGGCCGTGCGATTTTGGCCAGTCTTTTTTCCAGCTTGAAGATCTTTTTTATGTACCATTCCAGTGTGGTGGGGATGCTGATAAACCGAAGTGACTCTCCAGTAGGGGCACAGTCCAGGAGGATGGCATCATATTTGTTTTCCTTGGCATACTTATTGATATAAAGAAGAAGGCTGACCTCTTCCATCCCAGGAAGGATGGCCAGCTCCTCAGCCACAATTTCGTCAAGGCCTGTGGTGTTGAACAGGGTGGACAGATACCGATGAATCTCGCCCCAGTTTCTTTGGATTTCCTCTTGGATGTCTAGCTCCTGGATCCAAAGATTTTCAGCCACCTTACGGGGCTTGCCCTTGTTAAGATCCAACAAATCTTTTCGTATATCAAATATATCCGAGAGGCTGTGCGCCACATCTAACGAGACCACAATGGTTCGCCTGCCCAACTGGGCGGACCGCAGCCCTGTGGCAGCAGCCAAGGTGGTTTTTCCCACGCCTCCTTTTCCAGCAAAAAAGATAATACGCACGCCTTGTTCGCTCCTTTTACGTGAACCCGACGACCCCAAGGGCCTTTAACCTCCATTGGTATTGCCCATTGTACTTACCTTAAGCTCAATGCCTGAGCCCATCAATGGTTATGATAACACAGGAGTAAGATTTTTCAAATCCGGCCCTCACTGCCTGTGATTTTTCCCTTTAACTCCTGAGCCCTGTATGTTATATATTTTTGGCCCTTGAGTCTCATTTTTTCGCCTCATTTTGTTTCCTTGCCCTGGTAGTTGGCACCTTATCCACTAAATAAATATCCTGATGAGCGAAGGCCTGGCCACAAAAGCGTAAACATGTCTTTATGCTTTTCCGATATCTAAATACAAAACTTCCAGTTTGAAGCCCCGAGAGAAAAGCCATGGATTCGGTATAGCATGTTGCAGTAATGAGGTTCTATCCTAAATTTTCAGACGTGGAGGTATTGTGTTAACGGCCTGTTAGTATCTAGTAGGGGCAATTGCCACGCGTTTTGACCTTCGGGATTCGGGTAAGGTTTTGGGTTAGAGGGTGGATTAAAAAGGCTATGTGAAGGAGGATCCCATGCGGTGGAAGCTAATCCCAAGGAGTTTGTGGTGTCTGTTGATCACATTTTGTCTTTTTTCCATAAGGGTTCCTGATTTATTGGCATCCTCAAGCACTTTGCCTAAAATCTTTATCCTTCACAGCTACGAACAGGGTCATGTTTGTGGGCAGCCCCAGCATGATGGGGTCATGGCTGCACTGCGGGAGACCGGGTTTATGAAAGGCCAGAACATTGAGCTGCGAGTTTATTATATGGATACCAAGCGTAAGAACAACACACCCGAACTAATCATGAATCAGGCCCACATAGCCCTTGAAAAAATCAGGTCTTTTCGCCCTACAATCCTTGTCACCTTGGACGATAATGCCTTTCGCACGGTGGCCCTCAAGCTTGCAGACACCTCCCTTCCCATTGTCTTTTCTGGGATGAACGGGCAGCCTGAGGATTATGATAAAGTGGTTCGTTTCATAGACTCCAGATCCCGGCCAGGTCATAACATTACGGGGGTATATGAAAAGCTTCATATCGCAGATGCCTTCAGGGTCCATTGCAGGCTTTTTCCTGGGGTCAAAAAAGTGAGGATCATTTTGGACACTTCTCCTACTGGCAGAGCTATCCATAAACAGATTAATCTGGAGTTGGCAAGAGAATCAGTACCATGCGCATGGGATATCAGGATTGTGAGGAGCTGGGAAGCCTATCAAGAGCAGATACGCCTGGCAAATAGGTCTCCGGAGATCGGGGCCATATATCCCGTTGCCCTTCTTCTAAAAGACAGTGCGGGAAGAACCTATACCGCACCTGAAATATTTGCATGGACCGTGAAAAACTCCCAGAGACCCGAGATAGCAGTCAATTATGCCTTCACACGGTTGGGGCTGTTTGGAGGGGCGGCGGTAGATTTCTTTGCTATGGGGCATCAGGCTGGGAAGATGGTGGCAGCAATCCTTAAGGGAGAAAGCGCAGGTAATATAGCGATAGAAGATGCGGAAAAATATGCCCTGGTCTTCAATCTCAAAAGGGCCAGGCAGCTAGGAATCAAGATACCCTCTGATGTTTTAATGGCTGCAGATGATATCATAACGGCAGATAAATAAGATGGGAAAGGTATTTATGGCTTCGGCGAAAAAATTTTCACGATTCCTGATTTGGACCTTGATAGTATTTGAGGCGGCTTCCCTTGCGCTCGTGCTAGGAATCCTCTACACCCTGCTTAGCAGCAGCATGGAGAAGGATTTTCGCCATCAAGTTGAGGTTAGGCAGGTTGAAACCAGTATGGCGCTTCATGATCGCATCAGTCTTTTGAGGTCCCAGCTCCATGATATCAGTCTTAGCAATACCATAAGGGTGAGCCTTATGTTGGGGGTGAGGAACCAAATTCTTGAAACCATGAAGGCAAAATACCCTTCTTCCAATGGAGCGTTTTTCTTTGTTTGGGAAAAAGGACGCTCTGAATTTATCCCCCGGCTTCCGAAACAGTTCTCCCCCCTAAAACTCAAGCTTTTGGAGTTGGAGGAAGATCCCATTGACAAAGGAATAGTATTCGAACGCATGGGAAATGGACACTATATCTGTCTATTTTCTGTCCCAATCAAAAGGAGAACCGAGCTTTTGGGCAGGGCCTATCTTATTTATGATTTCTCATCCGATCTTGCCTTCTGGCTACATATGGATGTTTATCCACATTCCAACCTACTTATTCTCGAAGGAAACCGTCTTTTGAATCCTCGTACCGGCCAGCAGGAAGCACTCTTGACCGATTCCGATATTTCCAGGGCCGATATAATTCCTGGGAAATTTTTTGTCCCATTAAAAGGTTTCCCAGGTCTTTTCTATTGCGCATCATCGGCGCCCCTTCAGCGGGGTAAAATGAATCTTCTCTTAATTCTCCTTTCTTTGTGCGTGGGCGTGTTTTTCCTAACGATGTTGGTTGCATTCATAATTGTTCGAAGGGTGAGTCGTCCTCTTGAACAGATCTCAGACCAGGCACTGGAAATAGCAAAGAACCCTGTCAAACCCTCCATTGATGAAAAGCAAATCCGTTACTTGGAGTTTCGCAAGTTGGTACAAGGATTCAATGAGGTGCTCAAGGCCCTTGTCCAGGCAAAGGAAAGACTAAAGCAAAAGGCTGAAGAGAAACTCAGGGAAAGTGAGGAACGGTATCGCAAGACATTCGATGCCTCCCCTTACTCCATTACCATTTCAAGGTTGAGCGATTCCCGTTTCTTGGAAGTTAATGAGGCCTTTTGCAAGATGACCGGTTATAGCAAGGAAGAGGTGATCGGAAAGACATCCTTTGATCTGAATCTTTATATTAGTACAGCAGACAGGAACAGGCTGTTGGATGCTCTCAAAACAGATGGTGAAGTAACCAATTTGGAGACGCAGTTCCGCAAGAAAAATGGGGAGGTAATAATTGGGCTTTTTTCAGCAAGGACGCTTCAATATGAAGGCCATGAGTGCATGGTTGCATTGGTTGCTGATATCACGGAACGCAAGGAGGCGGAAAAAGAAAGGGAGCGTCTTGAGGCCCAACTACGTCAGGCCCAGAAAATGGAGGCCATCGGAACCCTGGCAGGCGGAATTGCACATGATTTCAGAAACATCCTTCAAGCTATAATGGGATATTCTGAGATCCTTATGCTTGATTTGGATGAGGCCGGTGTGGGGCAGGAAGAGGTCAGGGAAATACGGAGAGCGGCAGAAAGGGCCTCTGAACTCACCCAGCAACTTCTCACGTTCGGTCGAAAGGTTGAAAGCAAGTTGAGGCCAGTGGACCTCAACCATGAAATAAGACAGGCACATAAGCTTCTTGAGAGGATTCTGCCTAAGACAATATCTATTCAGCTTAACTTGGACAAGGATATCGAGAAGATAAATGCTGATCCTGCCCAGATTGAACAGGTATTATTGAATTTGGCCATAAATGCGAGGGATGCCATGCCAGATGGTGGCAGGCTTATCATCGAGACAGGGGCCGTGAAGTTGGATGAAAAGTACTGTGAGATGCACTTGGGAGCAAGGCCGGGCAAGTACGCCCTGCTGAGTGTCACAGACACGGGCCAGGGAATGGACAAGGAAACCGTTGAGCACATCTTTGAACCCTTTTATACCACCAAAGGCAGCGGGAAGGGCACCGGCTTGGGCCTGGCCATGGTCTATGGGATAGTAAAGAGCCACGGTGGATATATAGTGTGCTATAGCGAACCAGGGTTGGGCACAAGTTTCAAGATCTATTTGCCAACGCTGGAACAGGAGGCTTATTCGCAGCACTCCAGAGAGCAACTACTAAAGGAGCAGATTCCCAGGGGCCAAGGGGAGACGATTTTGGTAATCGATGACGACAAGGCGGTCCTTGATATCGTAAAAAAGGTACTTTCGAGATTTGGCTACCAGGTCTTGACCGCATCGGATGCCCGAAGTGGGATTCAAACATACAAGAAGGGAGATACTGGAATAGACCTCGTTATCTTGGACTACATGATGCCAGAGATTGATGGGGCTGCTGCTCTCAAGGAGATCCATGAGATAAACCCTGATGCCAAGATAGTCATCGCAAGCGGATACTCCTTGGATAGCTCCAAAGAAGAAGAAATCGGCAGAATGGCAAGAGGATTTTTGAAAAAACCTTTCAATCTTGACCAGATGCTGGGACAGATCAGAAGAATTATAGATGAGCCGTAGTCTTGATTTGGCCATTATGCTTATGGCCGGGACTGTCTGGGCCCTGCACTATAACCCCTATTTGTTTATTTTGAGGCTTGCCAGAAAAAGGCTGGAGATGGTTTTACTATCTTTGATTTGGCCGTTGGATATCATTACAAGGGCGTCGCTCAATGTAACCTCTTTGACTTCCAGTATCTCATCCTGGTCCAAGTTCTGGCGCGAGGGTGTCAATTCCATTGCTAGGTATACATGAATCCTTTCATCTGAATAAGCTGGGAGCGGCGCAATTACTCCCAGCTTTTCCCACTTGTCAGCCCTAAAACCTGTTTCTTCCTCAAGCTCTCTCTTGGCACATTCCAGTGGGGACTCATTTCCATTAAGCGTCCCAGCAGGCACTTCCCAAATGGTCTCTGCCATGGCATGGCGGTACTGGCGCAGCAAGATAACGGTTTTGTCATTCTTCAACGCTACGATGGCCGCAGCACCAGGATGGCGTATAATATCCATATCCAGTGTAACACCATTTGGAAGTGTGACATTATCCCGCACCAGTTTAAAAACCCTTGCCTCATGAATCATCGTCTGATTGTTGACCTTTGCCTTCATAATAACCTCATTACTTTATCATCCGTTGGGGCCACTATAAGAGGGCCCATGGCCAGATGTCAAATGACAAATAAGAAGATGCTAGGAGACAGGAGATAATTCCTTAATCCCCTTGATCAGGGGTGTGACACATATGGAGGGAGAGGGGGGCACTTATGCAAGAGGGCTGACCCTTTTTTGCCGTCTTCATTGTCTTCTATGAATTCCTGGATCTTGTTGTCCAAGTCGCGGAGAGAGTCCATCACATCTTCCAAGGTAAGGTTTCCCCTATGGGCAATGGGGCGTTGGGAAGGATTCAGTTTATCGGCCATGGTCCTTTTGCCTCCTGCTTGCCTCAATCGAAGAATTAGAGGTCTGCCTATGGAATAAGTCTTTAACAGTAGACTTAAGCAAGGCCCGTGCCTTTACTGTCCTATGACGAAATTACCGTAAAATCATGGGCTTAAAAAACACGGCGGGTTTAGAAAAATGAAGGAGCGGTCGGATAAGCCACAGGGGTAGGCAATATTTTCCGGGCGTCAAAGGGCTCCAGGGCATAAGCCTTGGGTGCTGAAGTGGCTAAGATCTATTGTGACTCACCTTAGGCCAGTGGTCATTCCAGGGCCGGAGTTGTTGATAGGCATAAGCAGCCCGCAGTACAAGATCCTCACCATGGTGCGGGCCAATGATTTGAAGCCCGGCAGGAAGCCCTGTGCGAGTTAGTCCCGAGCGGACGGTTGCTGCCGGATGAGCAGATAGGTTGAAGGGATAGGTAAATGCTACTGCCCAAAGGATAGGAATAGATTGCCCTTCAATCTCCATTGGAGGAGGCCCTCCGGCTGCAAAGGCCTCAGTGGGTAGGGTAGGCGTAAGCAAAAGGTCGTATTCCTCGAAGATTTGCCAAAGGGTATTGTTAAGGGCAGTAATGGTTTTGGCATGCTGAATCCATGTGTCCAAAGTAACGGTTTTCACGTAGTCAAGGGCAGCTACGATGGCTCGGCCTATTTGATCACGATATCGGTCAAGGATTTCACTGAGCTGGGCATAAATCTCCTTGCCCACAAGATCGGACCATGTTTCGCTTACATCAGGAAACCGACCTTTCCAAATCTCCACATGATGGCCGAGCTCTTCAAAGCCTCCAGCTGTTCTCTGGGCCAGATCCATGACATCCTTTTGGACCGGGGCAAAACCCATGTCAGGCGAAAAGGCAATTCGAAGTGGGGGCAGATCTGCTTTAAGTGAATGTAGATAAGAGCAATGGGGGGTAGGTAGTGAGGCGGGATCCGCAGGATGGTACCCAGATGTGATGTCCAGGTACAGGGCTGCATCTTCAACAGTGCGACACAAGGGCCCGAGGGTCCAGAGACACGTGGTGTTCAACACCGGGAAAGGCCCTAAAGGTATTCGCCCATAGGTAGGTTTGATGCCGAAACATCCTGTATAACAGGCGGGTATGCGTATGGAGCCTCCAGCGTCAGATCCCGTTGAAATGGGTACCATGCCCGAGGCCACTGCGGCGGCTGATCCGCCACTGGAGCCCCCAGGCGTCCGCTCCAGATTCCATGGGTTCCGGGTGATGCCAAATAGCCTGTTTTTGGTAAAGCCGGTGAAGCCGAACTCAGGCGTGTTGGTCTTTCCCAAAACAATGGCCCCCGCCTTTTTCAGGCGTCCCACCTGGATTGAATCCCGACCTGCCATGTTGTCTTTGAATGGGATAGATCCATAGGTGGTGGGCATTCCCTTTACGTCTTCGAGGTCTTTTACTCCTATGGGAATTCCAGCTAGAGGGCCGGGATCTTGACCGCGGGCTATATCATCAGCCAGTGTCTTTGCCTCTGTGAGGGCCTCTTCGGCCCTAAGGGCCACAAAGGCGTTTACGAGTGGGTTGACTTCCTCAATCCTGGCCAGGCAGGACTCTACCAGTTCCACAGGCGAGAGGTCTCCCTTGCGGATGAGCTGTGAGAGCTCGCAAGCCGATTTGTACCTTAGCTCTTCCATGGGAATTTCTTTCTTTTTAGGTCATTTTGAATGACATTAACCACGGTTATAAAATCTCTCGTTTTGCTCAAGGTGACAACTTGCTGAAATCAGTGAAGATCATGTTCCTTTGTCGATAGGTGGAATTGTGGCTACTGCTTCTCTGCAAATTTCATCCATCTGCCGGGTCATATTTATCCCACGAAGGGAAAAAGCGGCCTGAAAAAGGCCTACGGCCAGAGAAATTGGGTCAAGGGCAACCCTTACGGTGTGATCCCTCCGTGTGTCATTGAAGCGCCATAGGAGATCGCCGGTCTTTGTGGAAAACATCTCCAGCTTGAGTCCTACTGCAAGCTGGGTATAGAGAAGGCCATAATAGTAGTCGAAATTCTTAACGTAACCAAAGATTACAGCATCCACTCCGAGAAGGGAACCAAGTTTTCGCAAAGACAGGGCCTTTGTTTGCTCGAAGCCTTTGATGCCATGCTTACCCAGGGTCTCATCTACATCCTCTGGGTGGGTCAGATGGAAGCGCCGTTGAGACAATTGCCCAAAAAAAGTCATTCGCATTTCTTGTGCCAGAAGCTCAGGGGTTATTTTTTTCTTATGCCAGAACCGGGCCAGGAGGCGCTGGCTCCCTTGGATCCGACCTTCCCCCACAAGGCTTTTGAAGGGTAGCACTGCGATGGTGGATGGGGGGTGTTTCAATAACTCGGGGTGGACAAACAGGCGACCAAAGGGGTCCAGCTCATAGACCCGGTCTATAACGGTCTTACTCTTGCGGGGGGCACAACCACTGATGAAAAGAGGGGACAGCAGGAGCAATATAAAGAAGGACAGCAGCGTTTTTGCCCTATTGATTCGCATGTTGGTAAAAAAACCTTTTTCATGATTCGGCGTTTTGCACCGGGGATTTGTGAAAGTTCTGTTCACCAACTCACCCCAAAGGTCCCCAAAAAAGATCACATCCTTAATGATACCTTTTGTGGGCATCAGCTCCTTGGAAAGCCAGCCTTCAATCTCTCCTGACATGGAGGAGACGTCTTCCTTGAGCACCCTGAATTTTAAGAGATAGTCCTTACCAACTGTATTCACTTCCTTTGCCTTTGCCGCTTCTGCTTCAGCCGCTGAGGCCACGCTCAGGTCGATAAAATTGAATCCTTTATGAATATGGAGGGGCAAGTGATAGGTACGGTCTCTTTCAATGGGGCCATAGTACCCGTGCCTGAAATTGTAAAAAAGGGTCAGGTAGTCTTCATAGAGCACCGCCTTTTTCATGGCCACAATTTCGTGACTTTCTTTTCCATTTTCCATTTTCCAGGCAAACAGCAGTTCTCTGTCCGTATAATTAAATGTGACACTCCTTATGCTGATTTTGTTTTTTCGCTTTTTTGTGAGCTTGAAATAAAGCGGGTACAATCTATCTGCATTTTTATCATACCCTGCGTAGGAGATGTAAGCATACCTGTACCGGCCAAGCAGCCAGTCCACGAACCCCACGGTCCTACCCACCATGCTGGCTTGATATATTCCTGCATTCTGGGTCTCGCAAAGCCTTGTGCGGGCCTCTGCGCAATGGGAAAAAAGCCAAAATCCGATGCGGTAGTGGAGCTCTTCGCCCAGAAAGGCATTTAGGACGGTCTGGCCGGAAGTGGGCTTTGCCGGTGATTCCCCAGGGGCCACGAAAAATCCTGCAAGGGTGCTAGCTGAAAATAGGGTGCGGATGAATACACGGCGGGAGACAGGGGTTGTGATTATCGTCCGCGTAGGGTTTTCATGAGAAAAGGCCATGGTCTTGGACAGATACGGCACGAACCCATAGGCTGCCTAAGGACAAACGGTATCGGATTTGTACCGGATAATGATGGGCGTCTTTGGTGATCCATAACGTAAAGGCCTTTATCTCATCTTTGTCATCTTTTTTCAATGCCTTTTCCTTGGTTTTCTTGGTTGGCCAGTAGGAAAGGGAACATTCGATCCGATAGGTATCAAAGGTGCCAGCAGGCACCTTTACGGTCTCTTGTCTCGCAAGTCGTCCCTCGATGCGAAATCGCCTGCTTCCTGTAAGGCCCTCAAACGCTGCCGTAGGGTCTGAAGGGGAAATACGGTGCCGCAGATTATAGAAGGCCGACAGCGGGTCCATACCTTGGGGGGAAATGGGAAGCCTTTCCACAATGGGCTTTCCGGTTTTTCGATCTAAATAGGAGAAAGTGGCCTTGCAGTGATTTCTATCAAAGACCACTTTCTCCTTCCATCGCTTGTCCCCGTCTTTGATTATGGTTTCCATCAGATAAGGGAGAAGAGACTTGGAATTGATTACCGACTCCATATGGTCGTTCCAGAAAGAATTCATGGCTGCCTGATGGGTGAGACGATAGGCGGGTGGACCTTCTGCCCTATTGGAATAATAAAGCTCCATATAAGTCTCAATCAAAGGAACAAATGACCACTTGACTTTGAATTGGATCCTTTCCCTTAAAAGGGATAAATCGGGTTTGGATACGCCACCTTCTAATGAAGCGGAGCCTGTGGGGGCTCCAAAAACCAGTATAAGAACAGTAACCAGTACAAGGTACTGTAAGATATTTCTGTGAGACCTCAAAGGACTACCCCCATATTAGTAATTTTCCTAGTGAGTTAGAACGAATCCGCTTTGCTCATTTCCCTTTTCTCTGTTCATGCCTTTCAGCCAACTCGGTTTCCACAAAGGGCAGAAAATCTACATCCTCTGTCTCTATGATTTCCATATCTTGATCATCAGAGTCGGTAGCCGAGTCCCATTCTCCGGTCACCCTGGTACCAAAGCCCATTGAAGTCCTTGCTGCAAGGCTTCTAATCTGATCCATTTTTTCCAGTTCCCTCTGACATTTCACACACAGGGAGGTCTCAGGCACCACAAGGAGCCGTTCGTGGGGGATGGGATCCCCGCATTCTTCACATATCCCGAAGTTCTCATTCTGGGTGACCTTTTGAATTAGTCGGTCTATCTGTTTCAGTTCCTTTGTTTTTCTTTCAATAAGGCTGTAATTGCTCGCTGCTGAAATTTCCCTCTGGGCATGATCTGACTCGTCAGTGAACTGGTCGCCATGGAGATGGCCATTGTAGGCCCTTTGGTTTTCAATGAGACGCTGCAAGGCCTCTTCGAATTCTTTTCGTTTTTTGTTAAGCTGCTCTAAAAATTCTTTCCGAGTTTTTTCCATAATTTCACCTCCCTTACCGTATGCCCACGCCCCGCTGATTTTTTTGCTTACCCTTGGAGATGAACGATCTGCCAAAAAGGGACCCGACACGATTTCTGTCAGAGCAGTGATCTGCAGAATCTAAATCGTCTTTCGTCCTGTTTATCTTTAAAGGATATTTACCAAAGCCGATCAGAGTACCGCTGATGTAGATCCTGTGTAGATAAGCGGGGCAGTGGGCATGACGTTCATCCTTGGTATGTCCTAAAGAGCATTGGGATGTTAGTTACTTTTTGTGTTTTGTCAAGTCAAAAAAACATCTTTTTACAAATGGCCATCTGAAAAATGAAATTTATTCTCTGCCTCTATTTCTTGATATTGGCTAGGGTTTACTCTATACTGCCGCCCAACCTGTCTGCCGACCAGGCAGGAAAGCGAGGCATATCTTAGCTGAATGGTGGCATCAGGAAGGCATGGAGTGCGAATGCCCATAAAAGGTGTGATATGTTCATTACGTTAGAAGGCATCGAAGGATGCGGAAAGTCCACTCAGGCTGAACGGCTTTACAGGGCCTTGAAATCCAGGGCCATACCGGTCATTTTTACCAGGGAGCCTGGTGGCACGAGGATTGGAGAAGAGATCAGGAAGATCCTTCTTGCCACGTCCAATCGCGAGCTGTCTCCTGCAGCGGAATTTTTGCTCATGGAGGCAGACAGGGCCCAGCATGTGGCTGAAGTCATTAAGCCTGCGCTAAAAAAAGGAATGTGGGTGGTGTGCGACAGGTTTTTTGACGCCACAGTGGCCTACCAAGGGTATGGAAGGGGTGTGGACCTGGCCTTAGTAGAAAGGTTGAACCACTTCAGTTCTCAAGGTATTGTCCCGGACAAGACCTTTTTATTGGATTGTCCTGTAGAGATAGGACTTAGCCGGGCCATGGAGAGGAATCGGATATGGAAAAAGGAAGGCGAAGGCCGGTTTGAGGACGAAGATGTGGCGTTTCACCAAAAGGTCAGACAGGGCTACCTGGAACTGGCTAAAAGCGCCCCCGGCCGCTTTGTGGTGCTGGATGCCACAAGAGGGGAAGAAGAACTGGAAGAACAGATTTTTCAGCATATTGCGCCATTGGTGAAACGATAGGCAATGGAATATACACCAATCATTCGGTTTTCCGATATAGTGGGACAGGAAAAGGCCAAGCGGATTCTCCAACAGGCCATCCTGAGGTCCCGCCTTCCCCATGCCTATCTTTTTACAGGCATCCCTGGTGTGGGAAAGACCTCAATGGCCATGGCACTGGCTGCTGCTATCAACTGCAAGAGTCGGCTCGACACAGAGGCCTGTGGCCAATGTGTCCATTGCCGGCAGTTGAAAGGGGGAAATTTCCCAGATTTTTGCATAATTAGGCCCGAAGCGGGCTCCCTTAAGATCCAGCAGATAAGGGAGTTACAACAAATGATGCGATTTGCTCCTTTGGCCTCCGGGTATCGAGTGACTGTGCTAGACCAGGCAGATGCCATGACCGAAGAGGCATCCAATGCATTTCTTAAGACCCTGGAAGAGCCTCCCAAAAATAATCTCTTCATCTTGAACGCAGTGGAGCCGGCCAATCTTCTGCCCACCATTGTATCAAGATGCCAAAAGGTGGCCTTCTTGCCTTTAAGATCCGATACCATTATGCGTCATTTGATATCGAAGAGACAGATCCCTGAATCATTGGCCCTTGTCTTGGCAAGGCTCGCAGAAGGTAGTCTTGGAAGGGCCCTTGCTATGGAGCACAGCGATTTTGTGGATAGACGGCGCCTGTGGGTTCAGAAGGCCATGGAAATTCCGAGATTGAGTCAGGCAAAGATCCTAGATCTCGCCCAAGAGCTTTCTGAGGAGAAGAGCTCTGCCAGGACCGCGACTGACAAATATGAGATTGGGGGACTTTTGGACTTGCTTGGAATCTTGGCCATGTGGTATCGAGACCTTTTGCTGTTGAAGGGAGGAGGGTCTGAAGATTTGGTAATGAATGCAGATTTTGTCCCTGAGTTGAAAAAAATCGCTAAAAATCTTACACTGTTAGAATTGTACAAAAGTCTTTTGGCCCTTGATCAGGCCCAGAAGGATATCCGGATGCGGCGTAACCCAACTCTGGTGATGGAACGGACCATGCTTCAGCTCAGGGAGTTGTCATCCACCCGTGGGTGAGGAGAAAGGATTCCAAAGACAATTATAGCGCGAAATGTACGGGTTTTTGGGAAGTGAATAAGATAGTAGGTATACGATTTCGAAATAGCGGCAAGGTATATGATTTTGATTCGGGCCACTTTGTGCTCAAAAAGGGTGACAAGGTTATGGTGATCACCGAGGAAGGCCCTGCCATAGGCTGTGTGTGTACCGAGCCGCAAAACAGAAGCGGTGGGGCTCCAAAACGCCCCTTGAAAAAGGTATTTCGCCTGGCCACAGAAGAAGAGGTCAGACGTTACGAAGAGGGAATTCGGCTGGAGCGGGAAGTCTACCGGTACTGTTATGAAAGGGTCAAGGAAAAGGGCACTCCCATGAGCCTTGTGGGAGTGGAAAGGCGCTTTGATGGAAGCAAGATCGTGGTCTATTTTACGGCCGAAGGAAGGGTAGATTTCCGGGAACTGGTCAAGGACCTGGTGAGAAGGTTTCGAACCCGAATCGAGATGCGCCAGATAGGCGTAAGGCACCAGGCAAAAATGGTCGGGGGCCTGGGCACATGTGGCCGCCCTCTGTGTTGTGCCACCTTTATTAATTCCTTTGCCCCAGTGACTATCAAGATGGCCAAAGAACAAAATCTTTCGCTGAATCCAAGTAAGATTTCCGGGATGTGTGGCAGACTGATGTGCTGCCTGGCCTTTGAGGAGGAATTTTACAAAGAGGCCAAAAAGGAGATGCCAAAAATAGGAAGGAAGGTGAAGACCAAATACGGCGAAGGAAAGGTTGTGCGCCAGAATGCCCTTAGACGGACAATTACTGTGGCGCTCGAGTCTGGAAATGAAGTGGAAATAGGCCTTACGGATATTGATAAAGGTAAATCATCAAGGAATAATGGAGGTAAGGAGAGGCGTTAAATTGGCAAAGCGATTTTATGTAACCACACCCATTTACTATGTGAATGCGGCCCCACATATCGGGCATGCCTACACCACCATCGTGGCGGATGTGTTGAAGCGTTTCTATATCCTGAGAGGATATGACACCTTCTTTCTAACGGGCACGGATGAGCATGGGGACAAGATTGTTGCCGCGGCAAAAGAGGCTGGGCAGAGCCCCCAAGCCTATGCAGACCGAATAAGCGGGCTTTTCAGGGAGCTTTGGCCCAAGCTGAACATTACCAATGACGACTTTATCCGCACCACAGATCCAAAGCACAAGAAGACGGTCCAGAGGATTCTGGAGCAGGTCAATGCCAATGGGGACATATATTTTAGTGAGTATGAGGGACGTTATTGCTTTGGTTGTGAGCGGTTTTATACGGATAGGGAGTTGGTGGACGGCAAATGCCCTGACCACCTCACAGAGCCTCAGGTGATCAAGGAGGCCAACTATTTCTTTAGGATGAGCAAGTATCAGGACTGGCTGATCAGCTATATCCATGAACATCCAGATTTTATTCGGCCGGAGCGGTATCGCAACGAGGTGCTTTCCTTCTTAAGCGAACCCCTCGAAGACCTCTGTATATCCAGACCTCGGTCTAGATTGGATTGGGGTATTCCGCTGCCATTTGATGAAGACTATGTGACCTACGTCTGGTTTGATGCTTTGATCAACTACGTCTCAGGTATCGGTTACCCGGACGGTGACCTGTTCAACAAGTTCTGGCCTTATGCCCAACACCTAGTGGCAAAAGATATCCTTAAGCCTCATGGTATCTACTGGCCATGTATGCTGAAGGCTGCTGGTATTGAACCTTACCAGCATCTCAATGTGCATGGCTACTGGAACATCAATGAGGGAAAGATGTCCAAGAGCCTTGGAAACGTGGTGAGACCATTGGATCTGGTGAGCATTTACGGGCTGGATGCCTTTAGATACTTTCTGATGCGGGAAATGGTCTTTGGGCTGGACTCTGAGTTCAGTGAAGAGGCACTGGTTGGACGGATTAACGCAGACCTAGCCAATGACCTGGGTAACCTACTCCAGAGAAGCCTTACCATGGTTCAAAGGTACCTTGATGGTCAGGTCCCTGAGAAGGTTCATCCCCAGCCAGAAGATGATGAATTAAGGGAATTTGCACTTTCTACGGTGGATCAATACGAGGCCCTGATGACGGAAATGTCCTTTCACAAGGCCCTGATACTGGTATGGGAGCTCATAGGGAGATTGAACAAGTATATTGACACAATGGCACCATGGGTCTTGGCCAAGGAAGACAGGGTGAGGCTGGAATCTGTACTCTACCATATCATTGAGACACTCAAGATCATCTCTGTGCTTATTTGGCCTGTGATGCCTGCTTCCGCTGAGAAGATGCAGGAACAACTCGGTTTGGAGAAAAAGGGCAGCGGCCTTTGTCTTGATGATGTGAGAAACTGGGGAGCGCAGCGGTCCATGAGGGCCGTTGTAAAAGGTGAGGCCCTTTTTCCAAGGGTAGAAATGAAAAGGGAAAGGGGCCCAGAGGCCAAGGAGAAGAAAATGGAACAGGGCAAAAAGGCACTTATTTCATTTGGGGAATTTCAGAAGCTTGACTTGAGGGTGGCCACTATTTTAGAGGCAGAAAAAATCCCGAAATCAAAGAAATTGGTGAAGTTGACCGTGGACATGGGCGAGCAGCGTACGATAGTGGCTGGGGTTGCAGAGCACTATCGGGCTGAAGATATGGTGGG
>Ga0180301_10000600_pt1 | contig 27780 bp, 22 predicted proteins | sample GuaBasSediGuay16_FD_121797 | JGI IMG/M metagenome (GOLD analysis project Ga0180301, IMG submission 121797) | Subseafloor sediment microbial communities from Guaymas Basin, Gulf of California, Mexico - Guay16, Core 4569-2, 12-15 cm | ecosystem: Environmental > Aquatic > Marine > Hydrothermal... | reverse complement strand
TTACTCCGGCGCAGGAGTCAATTTCCACTATGGGTTGTAGCTCCTGCCGAACAGGCGTTTCCCTTCCCGGGATTGGTAGGTTTTCTCATGAGAAAAGGCCGAAGATGCCGGGGAGGGTATATTTCCGGTACAAACCCCGGACGGTTTCCAAATTACTGCAGAATATCCAGCACCTTCTTTTTAACATCGGCGAAAACGAACTCATACAGCCCTCTATCCAGTTTTTCAAGCGATTTAATTGCTTTAAAACTTAGCAACAGGTCGTTTGCTCGTGGATTGAGGTTAATCTCTTTGAACATGGAGCGCTCGATTGACATTGAGTCGTAATCGAGATCATTAACCCACCGCTCTTTTACAAAATCCCTGAGCAAGGATGTAGTCATTTTCCGGTTGGAAAAGACCTCGGTGAAAGACTCATCTGGACAGAAGGTTATCTTTACTAATCTTAAACTTTTGCTGTAACATTAAGAGACCTTCATACCAGGATCCATAGAGATGGCAGGAGAGAAAGACAAAGCAAAGCAGATAGAAAGATCCGTCCCCAGGGTAGATGCAGAAGAGAAAATAAGCGGGAAAGCACAATATATAGCAGACCTTAAACTCGAAGGAATGCTCCATGCAAAAACCCTCCGTTCGACCAGAAGCAGGGCAAAAATAACATCGATTGATATTCCCAATCTCCCTGAAGGTTATTTTATAGTAGATAAAAACGATGTGCCCGGGCAGAATCGCGTTAAAATGATAGAAAATGACTGGCCCTTCTTTGCAGAGGATGAGGTAAACTTCTACGGTGAGCCTATACTGCTGGTTGTAGGTCCTGAAAGGGGAGAGATCGGAAAAATCTTAAGCAGTATAACCGTACATTATGAGGACATGGAGCCTGTATTGACCATGGAAGAGGCGGAGGAAAAGGGAGATTGCTACTTCGCAGAGTACTCTTTCAGCAACGGCGATCCCGAGAAAGCCTTTAAAGAAGCTTATCGTATAATAGAAGATAGCTACTCTACCGGCTATCAGGAACATGCCTACCTTGAACCCCAGGGGATGATAGGTGTTTACGAAAACGGAAAAATTACAGTATACGGCTCCCTTCAATGCCCCTACTATGTAAAACCTGCTCTGGTACAGGGCTTTGGCTGGGAAGATGACAGGATAAGGGTAGTCCAGACCACTACCGGGGGAGGATTCGGCGGCAAGGAGGAGTATCCTTCCGTAATAGCAGGTCATGCAGCCTTTGCAGCCTATAAGACCGGGAAACCTGTAAAGCTTATCTACGATAGAAAAGAAGATATAGAAACTACTACCAAACGACATCCTTCGGTTATCCGTTTCAGGACAGCACTCGATAGGGATAACCGGATAACAGGAATGGAAGTGGATATCCGTCTTAACGCAGGTGCTTACACCGGTCTATCCAATGTGGTTTTACAGAGGGCTATGTTCTGCTGTACCGGTGTGTACAATATTCCCGATGTACGAGTAATGGGGAAAACAATTGCAACAAACACGGTGCCGTGCGGTGCCCTGAGGGGGTTCGGCGCTCCGCAGGCTATATTTGCCATTGAGATGCACATCCACAATCTTGCGGTGATGCTTGGAGAAAATCCCGTTGAGTATAAAATAAAGCATCTGGCCGGACGGGGAGACAGAACGGTAACAGGAGGGTTTTACAGAGAGGAGATAAAACTGGAGGAGATGCTCGAGAAGGCACTGGATATGGGGGGGTACGGCGATGTAAGCGTGTTTGGAAGCCATTTAAATCAAGGGGGTAACGAAAAGTACAGGGGCTTTGGGGTAAGTTTTTTCCTCCACGGAGGTGGTTTTACCGGAAGCGGAGAGAGAGATGTCATCAAAGGGAAGGTTGCCCTTAAAAGAAGAAAGGACGGAAAGGTGGAGATTATGGTATCCAGTGTAGAGATGGGGCAGGGTCCGCAGACAACTTTAAGGAAGATAGTAGCTTCAACCCTGGGGCTTCCCATGACTGAAATTTTATACGAAAACCCCGATACGGACAGGGTTCCAGATTCCGGCCCTACTGTTGCATCACGAACCGCCATGGTGGTGGGTTTTCTTCTGCAAGGAGCTGCAGAAGAGCTTAAAAACAGGTGGGAAGAGGAGGATGAGATAGATGTTGTCAAAGAGTACCATCACCCGGACTATGTGAAGTGGGATCAGGATGCCTTTCGGGGCGATGCCTATCCTGCCTACTCATGGGGAGTCAATATAGCAGAGGTGGAATTGGATTCCTTAACCTATCAGGTAAACGTAAAGGGTGTCTGGGGTGTGTACGATGTGGGGAGGCCCATCGATGAACTTATAGTAAGGGGGCAGATGGAAGGAGGAATCGTCCAGGGTCTCGGTTATGCAGTTACCGAAAACCTGGTGATTACCGATGGAAGAGTTCTCCAGAACTCGTTGACCGATTACATCATCCCTACATCCAGGGATGTACCCGGGCTTTTAAAGGTGGATTTTGTGGATAATCCCTATGAATACGGTCCAGGAGGTGCCAAGGGAGCAGGAGAGATACCTCATGATGGAATTGCTCCTGCTGTTGCTGCTGCCGTACAGAACGCCCTTGGTTTTCCCATAAAGAAGATTCCCATAACTCCCGAGTATCTTAAAGAGGTTGCTGAGAATGCTTTTACGATTCGCTCTTAACGGAAGAGCAGTTACAGTCGAAACAAATCCGGTGCGGAGGCTTGTGGATGTATTAAGGGATGATTTTAACCTCTACGGAGTAAAGGAGGGCTGCGGGGAGGGGGAATGCGGTGCCTGTAGTGTGCTTATAGACGGAAAACTCGCTCTTTCCTGCATCCTTCCCGTGGGATTGGTTCATAATAAAGCCGTTACAACAATAGAAGGGTTAAGAGTTACAGACAGATACAGGTTGATAGAAGATGCCTTTATAGAGGAGGGAGCTGTTCAGTGCGGGTTCTGTACTCCTGGGATGGTAATGGCTGCCGAAGCGTTACTTTCTAAAAACCCCAAACCAGAAATCGATGATATAAGAGAGGCTCTTTCCGGGAATCTCTGCCGTTGTACGGGGTATAACATGATTGTGCGGGGAGTGAGAAGAGCTTCTGAAAGAGGAGCAGAAAAAGGAGTATGGGCAGAATCAGCTCCTATTGAATCAGGAGCATCCATTTCGATCTGGAAGAACAAAGAGAAATTTCCCAGGAATCGCGAAGACAACATATCCGGCATTGCATACAGACCTTTTGACCTGGAAGAGGCAAAAAATATAAGGAAAGAAACCGGGGCTATTCCCTTCGCGGGTGGTACAGATCTTATGGTACAGAGAAAACGTTGGGACGGTCTTGTTCCCGATTTCAACAGGCCGGTTATCTTTCTATCGCACCTGGAAGACCTTACCACTATAGAATCGGACGACAAGGAAACTCGTATAGGAAGTTGCTGTACCTATACATCCATGCTGGAAAGCAATCTAATCCCGGGGTTCTTAAAGACAATTGCTTCCCAGATAGCCTCTCCTCCTATACGAAATATAGCCACCATTGGAGGAAATATTTGCAACGCCTCTCCTGCGGGAGACATCCTGCCAGCACTTTATGCAACAAGGGCCAGGGTGATTCTGGAGAGTGTCAAGGGTTGCAGAATCCTTCCTGTTGGAAGTTTTATTACAGGTCCGGGATCAACCAGCTTAAAGGAGGACGAGATTCTTACCAGGATCATTATCCCTAAAGATTCCTTTTCTACCTTTTTCTACCGAAAAGTTGGTACAAGAAAGGCCAACGCACTTTCAAAACTATCATTTTTTGGGCTTGCAAAAACCAGAGGTGATAAGATCGAAGATATTCGTATCTCTTTCGGAGCTCTGGCCCCCATAGTAGTACAATCCACTCAGATAGAGAAAGATATTGCAGAAAAAAGCAAGGGAGAACTTAAGAAGTCAATTCCAGCAATTTGCGGGAATTATTCCCGACTTATCGCCCCCATAGATGATCAGCGTTCAACTGCCAGGTACAGAAAGACAGTGGCATTGAAACTTCTGACCAGATTTCTCGAAGAACTTGCAGGTACATAACCTGGGTCACCCTCCAGAAACGTCTTGGAAAAGGAGAAAGGAAGAACCCGGGGATGAGGATGGAAATCCCGCCCCCGGATTCTTTTATTGAAAGTATCAACCTCCGATTCTCTATTTCCATGGATTCTGGATACCGGCAGGTTGGTATGAGTTGTACACTCTACGGATAGATATTCCCCGGTATCTTGTACCACTGTTTTTCAGGTTTTTTTCCTTCAAAATAGTCTTTCATAAGCCCCACCAACATCTCGGCCATACCATCGAAATCCTGCTCGATGGTAGCAATGAATGGACCTCCCTTATCGATTTCTGCCTTTGCGAAATCGGTTCCGTCTATGCCTACCACTTTGATCTCTTCTCTTCCTGCTTTTACTATAGCCTGTGTTGCACCGTATGCAGGTTCATCCCATCCTGCCCATACTCCGCTTATATCCCCTTTTTGAGGGTAGGCGGTCAGTAAGTCTTCCATTACTTTCCGTGCGAATTCCACCGGCCCTGGTACTTTTATATGAACTTTTTCTATAATCTTTATTCCAGGATACTTCTTGAAAGTCGCAGCAGCGCCCGCCGCACGCTCCCTTACTCCGGGATGAGGATCATGGGTAAACAGGATTACATTACCTTTTTCTCCCATTGCCTTTGCAAGTTGTTCTGCACTTTTTGTTCCCAGATCAGTGTTATCAGAGGTTACATTCAAAAGTACTCCTTCTGTTACGCCGGCATCGAGACCAAACACTGGTATACCTGCTTCAGAGGCAGCCTTGAGTCCTTTTACCATCTGCACGGGGTCTCCCATACCCAGTACAAGTGCATCGACTTTCTGGGTAACTGCATCTTCGATCCGGCTGACCAGTAGACCAAAATCCCCGGCAGTATCGGAAACAGTAACCTTCCATCCTTCATCCTCTGCATATTGTTGGAATTGCTTGATAACATAGGCGGTGGTAGCATTGGCCATATAGGGAGTAACAACCGCAATTCTCTTGACCGCCTTCTCTGCCTGGCCTCCTGCAAACAGAAAAGCCTGTGTTCCGAAGAGAACCAGAGTCAATCCCACCAGCACACAAAAAATCTTTTTTTTCATGTTTTTCTCCTCTCCTTTGAATATTTATTACTGGTTCCAATCCCAGTGATGATACAGAACCAGTTAATAGGCTCATAAACCTACACCGTTTTTTGTATATTTCTTAATCTTTTGAAAGCGGGCTTCAAAGATGGATACAAATCCCTAAAAACAGAATACAGAGCCCTGTAAGTTTTACTTTTCTCATCCTCAGGAAAATACCTGTCCTTGATCCTTAGAAATCCAGGTGGAAGTGAGTAGTCGGAATACCATCCAAGCTCTTTTCCCAGTATAACGACCAGACCCAGTAAACCGGCTGTTTCAGCGTTTTCCTGTATCTGTACTGTACATTCAAATACATCGGAGAGTATCTGGCACCAGACAGGTAATCTTGCGCCTCCTCCCGAGACAGTAAGAATCCCAGGAACATCACCGGTACTTTTACTTATCACCTCGATTATGGATCTCATTCCGAATGCTACACCTTCCAGAACTGCACGGAAAAGATCGCTTCTCCTCGTTGAAGTATCGAGACCAACAAAGCAGCCCAGGGCTTCCGGGTCCTTAAAGGGGGATCGTTCCCCGGCCAGGTAAGGAAGATAAACAAGGCCTCTACAACCGGGAGAGGCTTTCGAAGCTTCCGTGTTGAACTCCTTGTACACATCTCTGATTGACCTGTTTTCGAAACATACATTTATCGCCCAGTCCACGTTTCCTCCTGCTGTAAGCATCGGGCCCACCTGGATTATTTTCGAGGGATCTGGATGGCGCAGGTTGAAAATACCGGTTCTTGGATTGACCATAACGGAACCTGTTGTTGCAGCTATCCACCCGCTTGTGCCGAGGTAACAGGAAAAGGAGCCGGATTCTCCTGCATTCGCGCCTACAGTATTGCTCCCCACATCCCCACAACCATGGAAGACAGGGGTCCCGGCAGGAAGGTTCAGAAGTTCCGCCATATCAGGTGCCAGATTTCCGTCGCACTGTTGGGAAGGTACAAGTTCAGGTAATAAATCTGTTTTGAGCCCCAGGGCGGAAAGGATCTCCTCGGCCCAGGTATTGTTTTGAATGCTCAGAAGGCTGGTGGTGGATGCATTGGTATAATCACATCGGGGCTTGCCGGTTAATTTCCAGGATATATAGTCGTGCGCGCCTAATAGAATATACTGTGCACTTGAGTAGACTTCCTTCTTGTTTTTCTTAAGCCACAGCAACTTGGCCGGTATGCTGGTCTCGTCAATTATATTACCGGTCAACTCTGCAAGCTTTTCTTCTCCCAGAAGTCTGCGTATTTCAACTGTTTCTTCGGTTGCTCTAGTGTCGGAGTAAAGAATGGCGTTGGAAATATGTTCTCTCTGGTTTGTTTTTGCATCGTAAGAAACAGGTATAAGATCCTGCATTTGTCCTGTTAGGATTATGCCTGCAAGACGATTCCGCGCAACCTTTTCGGATAAACTTTGAAAACTCTGCACACAGGCTTTCCACCAATCATCCGGGTCCTGCTCAATCTGTTTCTCTTTGTGGTAAGTCGGATATTTCACATGATTACGGGCAAGAATATTTCCATTCCTGTCGATCAAAGCAGTTTTTACCCCGGTTGTACCTATGTCAATGGCAATTACCTGTTCCGTGTTACCAGTGACGGTTACCAAGTTATTCTCCCTTGTCTGATAGAAGTCCGGTTAAAAACCGGACAAACATTTCCATTCCTTTACCTGCAGCTTCCACCATAGCCGAACCTACTATTGCCCCATCCACACCTGCATAATGAAGTGCCTTTAAATCATTATTGGTATGGATGCCGAATCCCACAGCCACGGGAAGTTTTCCGGAAGATGCGAGCATTTTTATTTTTTCAAGCCGTCGGATAAGTTCCTCATTTGCTCTGAATTGTTCTCCGGTAGTTCCCTGGTAGGATTGTACATATATAAAACCGGTTGTCCCTGCAACAATTACTTCTATCTCCTCATCTTTTGCTCTTGCTGGGATAAATCCCACGGTTTGAAGACCAGAATCCGATGCGCTTCGGCTGAATGCTCCTATTTCCTTTAAGGGCGCGTCAGGTACCAGTATCCCACAGAATCCGTTTTTCTTCAAAGCAGAGAGAATTCTTCCTCTGCCGTTCTCTTCAAGAGTAGAGTAGTAAAGCATGGCAACCCCCGCTATCCTGCTGTTTTCGATTGCATCCCCCCCCAGAGAAATCGCCTCATCCACTGTAACACCTTGTTTCAGGGTCTCTTGAACAGCATCAGCTATTACCTGGCCGTCCATATTAGGGCTTAAGTCAGGAATACCTATCTCTATAATGTGTATACCGGATTGTGAAAGCAGGGATACACATCCACGGAAACTATCCCGGTCAGGAAAACCTGCTGGCAAATATCCAATCACAGTAATTTCCCTTGCCTTTGAGGATTCTGTAAATATGGACTTCAATGTGCCTGGTTTATTCAATCATATATTCCTTTTAATGTTTTTTGGATAGGCTCGACATGAGAACAGCCAGAACAATGATAACTCCTGTAAGTATGGACTGGACGTATGTATTTACACCCATGATATTAAGTCCATTACCCAGAACGCCCATTATAAGCACTCCCAGAAGTGTACCTGAAATGTGGGCTTCCCCTTCTCTGTACACAGTCATACCCAGAAAAACCGCAGCTGCAGCATTAAGCATAAAGGGGTTGCCTGCCTGTGGGTGTGCAGAGAAAAGCCTGCTGGTAAGTACTATGCCTCCTGCTGCTGCTGTAAACCCGGATATACCAAATGCAGCAAACCTGCATAATCTGGTGTTTATCCCTGAAAGAAACGCTGCCTCCGGGTTCCCTCCTATAGCGTACAATCTTCTTCCATAAGTAATCTGCTCGAGTGTTACCCATACTGAAAAAATGACAAAAATCATTAAAAAAACGGGAGTGGGAATAGGTCCCAAGGAGGACTGTCCTATCCACTGGAATGATTCGGGAAGGTCGAAAATGGTGACACCATTGGAGACAAGGAGAGAAAGACCACCGAAAGCAGTCATGGTGGCAAGTGTGGCTACAAAAGCTGATATTCCTCCGTAAGCGACCAGAATTCCGTTCAGAAGGCCGCATGATGTGCCCATTGCGAGTCCCAGCAAAATGCTTATGAAAACACCGTTCCCACCTTTCATGAGAAGAGCAGTGACAATCCCCACAAGACTGGCAAGGGAACCCACCGAGAGGTCAAAATCGCCTGTTACCATTACGCAGGTTACTCCAGCAGAAACTATGGCCAAAGTGGCTATCTGCTCCACCACATTCCTCAAGTTTTTCCATCCTGGAAATACATCGGGCCGCATTATGCTGAAAAAAAGAAAAAGAAGCATAAACCCCAGGATTGTCCCCCAGCGTTTGAAAAAGGTTATGCTTGAAAACGCAGATTCTGCCATTTTTAATTCCTTCCATAACAATAAATAAGAAGATTTTCTTCGCTTAAACCGCGGTTTTCTATCAATGCAATCTGATTGCCTTCGAAAAGAACAAGTAACTTGTCAGAAAGCCCTATAAGTTCTGTAAAATCGGAAGAAACCAGAAGAATGCCTGTACCCTGTTGTGCGAAGTCCTGAATAACATTGTAAATCTCGAACCTGGCGCCCACATCCACACCCCTTGTAGGTTCGTCGAGAAGCAACACCTCAGGCTTGCGAAGCAGGTACTTTGCAAAGAGTACTTTTTGCTGATTCCCTCCGGAAAGAGTGTTAACAGGGTTGTTGTAGTCTGATGTTTTAAGTCTTACACTTTCCCCGATTTTCTCCGATTCGATTTTATTTCGTTCGTGGTGGAGAAAAGGTCCAGAGGAAAGCTCGTGCAAGTATACAAGGGTTATATTTTCATATATCGACCGGTTAAGAATCAAACCCTGGGTTCTCCTCTCCTCCGGAAGATAAACAATACGGTTGCGAATAGAGTGTTTGGGAGACACTGGCCTGAATGGGCAATCGCGGAATATGAGATTTCCTCCTGTAATTCTTTCAATTCCAAAAATTAATTTTAAAAGCTCGGTTCTGCCAGAACCCACCAATCCTGCTATTCCAATAATTTCGCCCCTTCTCAACTTAAAGGATACGTTGTTAATTCCTGCCCCTGATAAAGCCTCTGCTTGCAGTACTATCTCTCCGGCCACTGCATTCTTGGCAGGATATACTGATGAAAGGTCTTTCCCTGTCATCAAGTATATAAGCTTTTCCTTGGTGGTATTCTCCGTATCGACTGTCTCGATTATAGAGCCGTCACGCATTACAGTGACTCTTTCCGCAAGGTCAAGCACATCATCAAGCTGGTGAGAAATATATACGATAGTACAGCCCATGGATTTAAGGTTTTGTATTACAGAGAAGAGTCTTTTCTTCTCGTTTTCAGTAAGCGAGGTGGTGGGCTCATCCATAAAATATATTGAGGCTTCTTCTGCAAAGGCCCTTGCTATTTCAACCATGGATTTGTTGACTGCACTCAACTTAAGCACAGGAACATTGAGAGGAATCTTTGCTCCGAGTTTCTCCAGGATCGATAGAGCTTTCTGTTTAAGTTTTTTCCAGGATATAGTCCCCCAGGGGGTTCTGGGGTAGGGATGGCCCAGGAAAATGTTCTCACATGCATTCAGAAAGTCCACTAAATTAAGTTCCTGATGTATGAAGGAAAGACCGAGGTTTCGGGCATCCCTGCTTGATTTGATTTCTGCTGTATTTCCATTTATAAAAATAGAGCCGGCATCCGCCTTTACTACACCGGCAAGAATCTTCACAAGGGTGGATTTCCCTGCACCGTTTTCCCCTATCAGCCCGTGGATTTCACCTTTCCTGAAGGATAAACTTACATTTTTAAGGGCATGTACTCCGGGATAGGTTTTGTCCAGACCTCTGATTTCAAGAGCAATATCTTTTTCTTTGCTCATACCTCCTCCCAGAAATCCGGTCTTGTAAGAAGAGAAGGCAATCCCTGCTTTTCATCCATGATAACAGCGTAGTGAAAAAGATGCTGCCTTCCTGTTTGTTTTACTGCTACTGATACCCTTCTGCCGGTGATATATGCTTCGTCAAAAAGAATTATCTGGTTCAAGATGTTATAACTTATTCTGTATGATAGAAAAGCAGGAGTACCTGTTTGGACCCGGAGTAGTTCTGCTTCTTGCGAGGGGAGAGACACAGGAATAATTATCTCCCTTCCGGTGGTCAAGGTGCCTGCTGCCTCACTTAAACAGGCATACAGGGATTGGTTTCCCTTGAAATTTTTTATTACCTCTTTGAACTGTAAAGGCAGGTACGATCTCTGAAGAATAATTGGGTTATCTTTAACCAGGCGGATGCGTGAAAGGCAGCAGACACCTTTTGAGTGTTTTCCCAGGATTTCTTTTATATGTGAATTTTTAACCGAATAATCCATGCCAAGTACCTTTGTAGTTATTTTTACTTTGTACTTCTCCATCTCATCGGTAAAACCCTGGAGTCTGATATTTCTCCCCCTGGCTTCTCCAGAGGCTACAAAAGTTCCTACGCCATGAGAAGAGGATATTAGACCTTCTTCTTCCAGGATTGCGAGAGCCTGCCTGACTGTCATAACAGAGGTGTTAAAGATTGATGCAAGCTCCTTCTGGCTGGGAAGTGCTTTTCCTGGTAGAAGATCACCCTTATTTATTTTATCTCTTAGAATGTCTGCAATGGTCCGATATCGCAATTTTTTATAAACAGGCATTTCTTTTACATCCTCTAAGCCTGCTACTACTGTATGCTCGTACCGGATATCTGTTTTAGCAGGCTGGAATCGCTTGGATTATTTCTATATTTCAGTTTTATCTTATAGTCTTCTATAAGACTTATTATATCCGGAACCAAGTTTACTGTCAAGCTTTGTTCCCTGGAAGATTTTACGCTGCAACCACGTTTTAAAGTTTCCTGGTTTAAACGCAGCGCAAAATCTTCCTTGAAAGAAAAATTTGCTTGACTGCAGCGAATATCTTAGTAAATTTTCATCGTCCGAAAAAAAGAGAATCAAAACCAGAGAGGGAATCGGTCATGAAAAAGAAACATTATTATCTGACAATTCCCCCTTACCTTTAAAACCAGGAAAGTACCAGATACAATACATAATCCTGTTTTCTCATCGTCCCCGTAGGGGATGACAGGAACCAAGTATACATCAGGTAAAGGAGAAAAGAGCTATGGCAAAGCAGTTGATATTCCACGAAGAAGCACGTACCAGGCTTTTTAGCGGGGTACAGAAGCTTTCCAATTCAGTCAAGGTCACTCTGGGGCCGAAGGGGAGGTATGTGGTATTGGAGAAGAAGTGGGGTTCTCCTACCGTAACCAATGATGGGGTTACCATTGCAAAAGAAATCGAGCTTGAACAACCCTATGAGAACATGGGAGCCAGAGTGTTGAGAGAGGCTGCCACAAAAACCAACGATGTGGCCGGAGACGGAACAACAACCGCCACTGTGCTTGCTTACTCCATGATAAAGGAGGGGCTTAAGAGTGTTGCTGCGGGGTTAAACCCCATGGAACTTAAAAGGGGTATAGACAAGGCTGCATCTATGGGTGTTGAAGAGATTAAAAACATGTCTAAAGAGCTCAAGGGCAAGGAGGACATTGCTCATGTAGCAGCCATATCGGCAAATAATGACGAGAAGATTGGCGAGATTATTGCCGATGCCATGGAGAAGGTGGGTAAGGACGGTGTCATCACGGTGGAAGAGTCCAAATCCCTGGAAACCACCGTAGAGGTAGTTGAAGGGATGCAGTTCGATCGTGGATACATATCTCCATATTTTGTAACCAACCGTGAGACCATGACCGTTCAGCTCGAAGAGCCCTACATACTGATACACGACAAGAAACTCTCCAGTATGTCCGACCTCCTGCCTCTGCTGGAGAAGGTGGCACAGAGTGGAAAGCCGCTGCTTATAATTGCCGAGGATGTAGAGGGAGAGGCACTTGCAACACTGGTGGTTAACAACCTGAGGGGGACTCTTAAGGCCTGTGCGGTGAAGGCTCCGGGCTTTGGAGACAGAAGAAAGGCGATGCTTGAGGATATCGCAATTTTAACCGGCGGTCAGGTAATCTCTGAGGAACTCGGATTCAAACTCGAAAATGTGGACATCTCTCAACTCGGAAGGGCCAAGACCGTTAAAGTTGATAAGGAAGATACCACAATCATAGAAGGAGCGGGAAAAGAGAAGGACATCAAGGCTCGGATCAGTCAGATAAAGACCCAGATAGAAGAGACCACCTCGGACTACGACAGGGAAAAACTTCAGGAGCGGCTGGCTAAGTTGGCAGGAGGCGTTGCAGTAATCAATATCGGGGCCGCCACCGAGGTGGAAATGAAAGAAAAAAAACACAGGGTAGAGGATGCACTCTCGGCAACCCGTGCAGCAGTAGAAGAGGGGATTATCCCGGGTGGAGGCATTAGCCTGGTACATGCGGTTAAAACACTGGAGGAGAAGATGCCCGCCGATCTCCCCCCGGATGAGAAAGTAGGGTTTAATATCGTTAAGCGTGCCCTGGAAGAGCCGATCAGGCAGATAGCCATCAATGCCGGGCTTGATGGATCCATCGTTGCAGAAAGGGCTAAAATAGAGAAGGGGAACATCGGTTTTGACGCTGCAAAAATGGAATGGGCGGATATGGTAAAAGCCGGAATTATCGATCCTGCAAAGGTAACACGTTCCGCCCTTCAAAATGCAGCTTCTGTAGCCGGCATACTCCTTACCAGTGAATGTGCAGTAACCGATATTCCCGAAAAGAAAAAAGAAACTCCTCCCACACCCTCACCGGAGGATATGGAGTATTAAAAGAGAAAATCTTCAGGGTTGCCCATAATAGAAGGGCAACCCTTAATTTTTCCTGCTTAAAAGAGTCGGAAGCAAAGTCAAACTCAACAAGGCACTAAAAACCATACTCACCCACATCAATATTGAGAGGTAGAGGTGAATTTTTAGAGGAGAGAGCATCATAACAGAAAAACCGATGGCAAGTCCCATTGCGTTTGCAAGTATAGGTGAAGATACATATTTGAGTGCCTCCTCAACAGGATTGTCTTTCCCCTTGATACGGAAATAGCGGTACAGAAATGAGAAATGAATAGCATAATCTATTCCCACACCTATGGTCAGTCCTGACATAATTCCGGTTATAACACTGAGGTCGATATGGGCATATCCCATGGCAGCGAAAACAACTCCCAGGGTAATTAGGATGGGAAGCGTGGAAAATGCACCTAACCTGAAACTCCTTTGTGTCAGGGAGATCATGAGAAAAACCAGAACCAGGGCAAAGATGAGGGATCTTACTTGCTGAGGTATAATCTGCTCGTTCATCTCTTTCATTACAAAGGGTATTCCTGCTATTCGAAGGTTAAGATGGTCATCATATTTTGAAATAATCTTTTCGAATTGAGTTAGTGTGCCGTTATCAAGATCTCTTAAAAAAAACATGATTCTACCCGTATTTTCATCGACATTGACAAAGTTTTTTATCATTTCAGGATTCTGCTTATTAATCACAGTTGCCATCAATCTTGCAACTACTGAAGATTGGGGGTATTGGGCCTGCTTCTCTCCCCCCATCATAGTTTGAACCTGTAAGAGTATTCGATAGAGAGAGATAGATTTAGCTGCAGCACCGTTAGTTACTATTTCGTCTTCCAATTTCATAACACTGTTGGCCGTTGCAGGATCAAAGAGGTCTTCTTCGGTAGAATAAAGTACAGAAAGGGGTAGAGAGCCTCCAAAAACCTCATTTATTCGGTTTATATTTCTCTGTACTTCGGTTCCGGGTTTAAAAAGTGAAAGCATATTGAAGTTTGCCCTTAGAAATGAAAGCCCGGGAAGAAAGGCTATTAGAAGCAAGGTAGTAAACATATAAACCTTTCTGCCTCTTAAGTTTGAAATCCCGAGGTATATGTGATCGGACCCTGCTTTTTTACTTCTCTTAATATCCGGTATTTGAATCAATACAACCGGAAGAAATACCCAGGTTACAAGACCGGCCAGAAAAATACCCGCACTTGCGATAACTCCCATTGTTTTTATCGCCAGTGAGTTGATGAGCATCATGGATAAGAAGCCTACCATCGTGGTTAAGGTAGTCATGACCATGGGAACACCCACCGCTCTTAAGGTTTCCTCAATTGCGAAACGTCTGTCAAATCCTGATTCAAGGCTGTCCATGAAATGGCTTGTAAAGTGAAGCCCGTCGGCACTTCCCATAACGATGATGAATACAGGTACTATTACAGTTACCATGGAGATGGATTTAATAAACCATCCGATAGCGCCCAGGGTAATTGCAGCCCCCGCAACAGCGGGAAAAAGAGAGAGAAAAGTGGCTTTTAGACTCCGAATACGCCATCGAAATACTGTAAGCATCAGGATTATAGCTGCAGGAGGAAGAGTAAGAATTATTTTCAGAATGTAGTCGAAAATCTTTGTTTCGAGATAGGGCTCACCTGAACAGACGTAGGAATAACCCCTTTCTTCAAACAGTGTGTTGATTTCTCTTACCAGTTTACGGTTTGCTACCTCTCCTGACATAAGGATTTGAAATGTACCGTAAAAATGACCTTCATGAGTAGCCAATCCGCCAAGTTGTTGGAAGTTATCCATGAAAGATAAAAATTGCTCCAGATTGTCTTCTGTAAGGTCTGCTGTCTTGAATGTTTTTCTGCTGGACATATACTGCTCAGGAACAGGTCCCTGCACATGTTCAATACCATCAAGGCTCTTAAGTTCTTCACTCAGGCTAAGAAGATTTTTTACTTTTTCTGTAGAATCGATACCTCCATCGAGCTCGACCAGATACAGTATTTGCTCCGTATCTCCGAAAATGCCGCGCATCTCCTTCAGATTTTTCATATATTGGGAGTCCTGGGGCATAAATACGGTAAAATCCGTGTCAATCGTTATTTGGAAAACCCCGATTATAGAAAAAATCATGATAAGAACGAGCAGAATAGGTAAAAGTTTCTTATATTTTTCAAGAAAAGTTGTGTAGAAAGAAAAAAAGTCTCGGTTCATCCAAGTTATATTATCATCATAAATCGCCGTATGACAATAATCTATGGTTTTATTAATATGTTTATTGAAAAAATCCGAAGCAGAGGTATAATATTAAACAATAATGAATAAGAAAATATTGCCTGCATTTCTTCTTTTTCTGCTGTTCCTCTCCTGCGCAACCGACTCATACCTATACAATGGATTCCAAGAAAATAATAGAAATGGGAAACACAGATATCAGAATATAACAAATGTAACACTCCGAGGTTACAACTCTTCCATATCTGTCAGCGGAATAGATGAAAAATATGTAGTCCTGAACTCCGGTTATGATGAGCTTGACATAATCTCCGGAAAAATGGTCATTACTTTACGAAACAGAAGAGAGTTCAATATAGGAGTGCCCTACGGTATCCCCCTCTATGTGAGGAACTCCGACGGGGAGGTGGCCTTTCTCAATACCCGAGGGGCTATATGGGCACAGTTAAGGAACTGCAGAGTTATAATATTAAATGCGGGAACCGATGTGGATGTTCAGACTACCAACGGAAAGATCTATGTTATAAAACGTTTTGGAAGGATAGAGAAGTATAATTTAAAAACTACAAACGCCCCGGTGGAAATCGGACTGGCGGATGCGGATGTTTGGGTTGATATGGAGACTACAAGCGGTCGGTTCGAAATCAGTAATTTCTCCTACTATATTACATACAGGGACAGGGGAAAGCTCTCGGGATACATCGGATCAAACCCCGAAGGTCATATTTCTTTGGAAACCACCAACGGCTCTATATCGATAAAACATGCAGGTCTTTTAAGCATGGGCTATTTGAGAAGTCTTCCTGCTGCTTTTTCCCCCTCTCTTAGAGTTTACCTGATGAATAAACTTGTATCACTGGAGAGATATCTCAGGTGGATGTTTACAGATGTCGATTTTATTAAGGAGCGGTTGCGGGGTGAGGAGAATAAGACTGTATACGAAGTTGATGAGTCAGAGGAATCGGAAATAGAAATTGAACCCAGATACACGGTAGTATTCCCATTCAGGGAGACAACAGAGAATATAAGAGGGAGCGGTCTCGGAGAGGCCGTTGCAGAGATGTTTGTCACAGCCCTGGGGAACGGGAACTCTTTTATTGTTGTCGAGCGCAGCCAGATTGATGCCGTTCTTAAAGAGACCTCCTTTCAACTTTCCGGTTTAACCGGTGAAGAGGAGTCTCTGAAAATTGGTAATATCCTTAACGGAGAGTTGCTGGTGCTCGGGACGGTAGCCAGGTTCAAAGAACGCATCGAGCTCGACGTACGGTTGATTAAGGTTGAAACGGGAGAGATCATTTTTACCACATACGGCAGCACCGGAGAGGAAAGCTTAAGAGAGATGATAAATGAATTGAGTAAAGAAATTGAAAACGCAGCTATCGCCTATTTTAAACAAGCCTGATTAGTTTTGTGGCTTTAAAAGGAAAAGGAAGATAAATGAGAAAGATAATTATCGATACGGACTGTGGAGTCGACGATGCAGTAGCCATCATGATGGCCCTAAGCGATAAAAGAGTTAAGGTAGAGGGTATTACAACGGTCTCTGGGAATGTAGCTTTAGAAAATGTTGTGGATAATGTACTGCGCATTCTCTCTTACTTTGATCGAAAGGAAATACCTGTTTTCAGGGGGGCATCGAGGCCTCTGGTGGAGAAGGTAAGAAGGGCAGAGGGAGTTCACGGAGAAAACGGTTTAGGTGATGTAATACTTCCCGCACCCTCAATAGAGGAGAGAGATTTAATAGCACCGGAAGGCCTTTATAGAATTGCCTGTGAGAATCCTGGAATAACACTTGTAACACTGGGTCCTCTTACAAATATAGCAATCGCTTTTAATCTTTTCCCGGAGCTTGCGAGCCTCATAGGTGATATTGTGATAATGGGCGGGGCAGTGGAGAGGGGTAACATCACCAGGTTTGCAGAGTTTAATTTTTTTGCAGATCCCGAGTCGGCACAGTTTGTGTTTAATACCTCCGTACCAATCACGGTAATTCCCTGGGACCCATGTTTTGCCGTTATGTATACAGAAGAAGATCTTATAAACCTTGGAATGGAAGGCGGGAAGGCGGGGGAGTTTTTTCTTAAGCTTCAGAGAAAGCCTATCGATTATATCGAGAAATATTATGGGGTCCGGGCAGTGGCTCTACCCGATCCTGCAGCCATGGCCTGTGTCCTTGATAGCAGGACCGCTTTGAGAAGAGTCTGCGGGAATATGACCTTGGAGCTTAATTATACAACAATGAGAGGGGCGAGCGTTCTCTCCGAAGGTCACCGCATGGATATTATCCTAGAAATCGATAAAAACAGGTTTACAGAATTACTCAGGCAGATAAAAGCTCTTGATTAGTCTTTAACCTTGGTATTTTTCGTAGTGCAGTTTTTCAAAGTCAAGCTCATCCTCTGTATGTGCGGGATGCTCTCTCTCAGGATACCCTATGGCAATAATTGATTCAATCTCGTAGCCTTCGGGGATTCCCAGTACAGATCGAATATAGGAGGAAGAGCTTTCCCCTTCGGAGTTTTTCCTTTTTCTGATCTGTATCCAGCATGAACCTAAATCGAGGGATTGTGCAAAGAGCATGATGTATGTAGAGGCAATAGAGGCGTCCTCGACCCACACATCACTTTTTCTGGTATCTGCGCATACCACAATGCCCAGGGGCGCGTTCTTCAAGAAAGAGCTTCCATGCGCTTTTGCTCTTGAAAGAGCCTCGAGAGTCTTTTTATCCCGGACTATTACATACTCACATGGAAAAATCCCCCTGGAAGAAGGGGCAAGAAGAACGGCTTTTGCAAGTACTGCAAGCTTCTCGTTTTCTACAGGCTTTTCTGCATAAGATCGGATACTTCTTCTTTTAAACATTAGATCCAGCAGCATGTCAACCTCCCATTAATTATTATTTTGATCTTTTTGAGATTTTATCAGCAGCTAATTTTACTGCTTTGAATATAGATTCGTACCCTGTGCACCGACAGAGATGCCCTCCAAGAGCCTCTTTTATCTCACTCATAACCGGATTGGGATTTCTGTCGAGAAGTGCCTTGACTGCAAGAATGAATCCGGGAGAACAAAAACCACACTGCACCGCGTCGGCTTCTATAAAGGCTTCCTGAATGGGATGCAGTTTTCCCCGATCCCTTAAGCCTTCGATTGTTATTATCTCTTTTTTGTCTGCTTCCACTCCAAGCACCAGACAGCTTCGAACGGGTGTTCCGTCCAATATTACAGTACAGGCACCACATTCTCCGCTTCCACATCCTTCCTTTGTACCGGTAAGATGGAGCTCTTCCCGGATAACCTCCAGCAAACTCATGTAAGGAGGAATTGTTAAATGGTAATGTTTTCCGTTTACTTTAATCGAGATACTGTGCATGGATTGAGGATTTATCATCTGTAAACCCCCATCTCTTTGAGCAGTCTTTCCAGAAGGTTACCTACCATGGCTCGCTTGTATTCGGGCCTGGCTCTAAGACTGGTCTCCCGGGGATGGATGCTTGCAATAAGTCTTTCTTTTGCAAAGGCGATAATACTGTCGTCGAGCTCTCTGTGACTTAATATGGCTTCAGCTTCTGAGTTCCTGTAGGGAGTTCTCTCTACAGCAGAAAGGGCAACACGTATTTCCCTGGTATCCGGGCTGCCGGGATCGATTACAACCACTGTAATTCCTAAAGCAGCGAGATCCATGCCCTTTACTCTGCTCACCCTTGCATATCTGCTGTCAACTTCCCTCTCGTGTTTCGGAAGGAGTATTCTGCTGACGATCTCTCCACTTCCAAGATCTACCTTTCCTGCATCCAGCCAGAACTCCCGAATGGGGACAACCCGTCTCTCCTGTAACCCTGTAATTTCTACTTCTGCTTCAAAGGCGAAAAGGGGAGTACCACTTTCAGCGCCGGGTGAGGCGTGTACTATGTTGCCTCCGACTGTCGCCCTGTTTCTTATCTCCAGGCATCCGAATACATTGGCTGCATCCCATAGAGCTCTATACTTTTCTTTTATCAATTGATTCTGCTGTATTTCACGAATGGTGGTAAGTGCTCCGATGGAAAGGTGATCCTGCTCTTCTTTAATACCCTTTAATTCGGGGCATCTTTTTATATCAACGAGTAACTTTTTGGAGCCGGATTTTAACCGTAACCCGGGAAGAAGGTCGGTCCCGCCTGCAAAAACAACCGCCTGTTCATGCTTTGTCAGAGTTTGAATTGCCTCCTGCAGGTTTAAAGGAGACACGTATTCAAATCGCCTGAACATCTTACTTCCTCTTCTGCTGCATATATTTGTTGATCGTCTCTGCACTGAGAGGTAATTCTTTTATCTCTACTCCGAGGGCATCGCTTAATGCGTTACCTATCACGGCACAGATACCCACGGTGCCGTGTTCGGCGATACCCCTGGCTCCGAAGGGGCCGATCGGTTCGGGTGTTTCGAAAAAGATTACCTCCATCTGTGTATCGGCAACATCCTCAGGGGTGGGGATTTTGTAATCGGTAAAATTGTTATTTCTCATCGTTCCCTCTCCGCTGTAGATAATCCTTTCGCTTAAAGCCCCCCCCAGTTCCTGAACCATACCACCTATGATCTGGTTTCTAGCAAGAACCGGATTTATCACCTTACCAGCATCGATCGCTGTAAGAAGCTTAAGTACGGTTACCTCCCAGGTAACAGGGTCAATGGAGATGAGGGCGCCTTGTGCACCGAAAGTCCATTCTGCGGCACAGTTTCCCTGCCCCGTTTCGGGATCGGGGTGTGTCAGCCCTTCGGGTATGTATGTACCATAGGTTTGGACAGGTATCCCCACGACTCTTCCGTCGGGATACATATAGCCGAAGATGAGATCCTTTACAGGCAGGGATTTCTTTTTCTGCCCCCTTAAAAAAACTCTTTCACCGTCGTATTCAAGGTCATCAGGAGGTGCACCGAGAACGAGAGAGGCATTCTCTTTGATAACGGCTATCGCTTTCCGGGCTGCATCCAGTATTGCCATGCCGGCCTTCCACGTGGTTGTACTCCCGATGGTCTGCCAGCCGTAGGGAGATATGTCTGTATCGATATTGATTTTTATCCTGACTTCAGAGAGTGGAAAACCAAGAGCATCTGCTGCGATTTGCCTTAAGGCGGTCTTTGTTCCCTGACCCATCTCTACACCGCTGCATGCAACATCCACACTCCCGTCCTGGTTAAACCTTAAAATAGCCGATGATGCCGAATTGGTAGCCATAACGGGGGACTTCATTATCGCAGCTATGCCTTTACCAAAGTACCTGTCGGGTTGCTTTCTTTTTAGCTCTTCTTTATCGATTTTATTGAGTCTTTCTGCAACTGCTTTAAGACACCCCTCCAGGTTGCCGTGATGTTTTTCTATTTTCTGTCCCAAGGTATTGAAAGAGCCTGGTTTAAGAATATTTTTAAGCCTGAAATCCACCGGATCGATGCCAAGCTTGCGGGCAATTATGTGTCGCTGCCTTTCAACCGCCCAGTTGCTCTCCGGATGACTGTATCCCCTGAAGGCTCCCACAGGAGGCTGGTTGGTGTATACTCCGTAGGAATCGGCGAAAACATTTTTTATCTCATAGGGGCCTGAACCGTTGTGTCCTCCTGCAGTTACTATGTGAAGCGAATAACTTCCGTATGCACCGGAAGCTATTGAGAAAGTTAGCTTCTCTGCGGTTATTTCTCCCGACCGTTTGACTCCTGTTTTTACCTGTATTTCCGCACCCCTTCCGACTACGGTACCAGTAAAAGCTTCTTCCCTCTGCAGAGTTAATTTTACATATCTTGTGGGTACATAACGGGCAATAAAGGCAACCAGGGCTTCTATTGTTACGTCCGATTTTCCTCCGAATCCGCCGCCAATATATTTTACTCTAACGGTTATATCGGAACTCTTGATATTAAAGACTTCGGCAAGGCAATTTCTTACAAAAAAGGGAGATTGGGTGCTTGAATACAGTTCCAGTTTTCCCTCACTGGTCCACCGTGCGATAGCTCCGTGGGGTTCTATCTGACAATGTGCCCTGTGTGGCATGACAAAGGTGTTTTCAATCACCAAATCCGCATCTGCAAACCCCCTTTCAATGTCACCCTTTCTTAGTTTATAATGGTGGAAAATATTGCTGTTTTTTTTATACTCTCCACCCTCCTTTCGCCTGTAATTTCCCTGCTTCTCATGAACCAGAGGAGCTCCATCCTTAAGCGCATCTTTGATGGTCAGAACCGGTTCCAGGATCTCGTAGGTTATTTCTATGAGATCTAGAGCTTCCACCGCAACCCATCTATTGTCTGCAATAACAGCAGCCACCGGTTCTCCCATATACCTGACTTTATCCACTGCCATGGGATGTTGGTCCCCAATCCCCAGATTTATTACATATTCTTTGCTTTCAGATCCCGGAATTACGGCGTGAACACCGTCCAGCTTGCGGGCATTGTCGATGTTTATTGATTTTATACGTGCATGGGCGTAAGGAGAACGTAAGATTGCCGCAAAGAGCATCCCGGGAAACTGCAAATCGTCGATAAACTCCGCCTCTCCGGTTACCTTCTCCAGAGCATCTACTCTCCTGTAATCTTCATTGCTGGTTGTAATCAAAAGACTAAAGCCTCCTTTAAAAACCTTACTGCCCCATCTTTACAGGCGGTTTTTTAGCCATCATGGTTTTCTGTGTGATACTCTGCAACATTCAGTACAGAGAGTAATTCTATAATATAACAAAATTTTTAATTGCTGTGTAGGATGTTAAATTCTATTAGCCGGATCTTCTGTTCCATAGGTGTATGGCAATGAGCAAGATAAGGTTTATTCCGCCTATAAAGAAGTAAGATTTTTCGATACTAGTTGTTTCTGCCAGGGTGCCGAGCAGAAAGGGGAAAACCATGCCTCCAAGGGAGAGCATGCTGAAAAGAATCCCTGTAACCGAGCCGGGTTGAGCCGGGAATGCGGCCACCCCTCTGCTCATGAGCAGTGGGAACAGGGGGCCAATTCCCAGCCCGTAGAAAAAGCTGAATACTATCTTTACTGAGACTATTGGTTGCGAAAGGAAAATAGTCAAACTTACCAGTGCAAGGATCAGACTTCCTTTCATAATTGTTGCGGGTCGGACATGCCTTACCAACCTGCTTGTGATAAATCTTCCTGAGATAACACCTGTCAGGTAAACTCCTGCAACCGCGCTGGCGAACCTCAAGGGGACGTTAAGTTCGGTATTGAAGTATTCGGCAATCCAGTAGGAGAAACCTATGTCCACTCCTACGGAAAGGAATATGAGCAACCCGCTTATTATAACCTGCGGGTGGACGATTATTTTTAAAGGATTTACTCCTTCTCCCTGATATATTGTCTTTGGAGGCAGAGGTATTATCATTATTGCTGTAAAAAGTAAAAAAGCCATAAGAGCTGTTTCATAAAAAGAATGACGCCAGTTTAAGCCGATTGTGTAATTTAGAGAAACCAGGATAGGCGCGCATAGATTGCCTGCTGCAGCAAAGGATGTCATAAGAGAGAGATTACGTTCTCTCTTTTGGGGGTACATATCGATCATTATGCTCTGCCCTACCGCACCTATAGGACTTCCAAGCACACTCATGAAAAAAATTACAATAAGAATTACCCCGTAAGCGGGAGCCACCCCCACACCCAGCAAACCAACACAGAGAGAAAAGGAAAACACGCCGTATATCACTTTTCTATCAAGGTAGTCGGTGGACATGGATCCGAAGAGAGTTCCGAAGAGGGAACCAAGAGAGAGAAGGGTAAAAAAGAGACCGGCTTGTGTGTAGTTTATTTTAAGTTCCGATACTAGTCCGGGAATGGAAGGACCCAGAAGACCGATGACCATAACCCAGAGAAAATTGGAGGCAAAAGAAAGATAGGGCATTGGTTTTACAGTCCTGTATGCTTCATGGCTTCGCTTACTGTCCAGCCTTTATGGACAATACCAACCATGGCTTCCACCATTGCCCTGGTATCTCTTTGCTGCCAGATGTTTCTACCCATGGCTATACCCCGGCTGCCTGCTTTGATGGCATCGTGTACGTCTCTGAATACATTCTCCAGATTATCGGTTTTCTCCCCGCCCAGGATGAGGACCGGAACTGGGCAGCCTTCCACCACCTCACTGAAGGTTTGAGGGTCTCCGGTATAGTAGGTTTTTATAATATCTGCTCCTATTTCCTGTGCAGCCCTTGCTGCAAGTTTTACTCCTGCTGGATCGGCAGGTCTCATATCTTTATTTTTAGCAATGGCTTCAACCATAAGAGGTAATCCCCACTTTTCGCATTCATCTGCAACCAGGGAAGCCTGTTTGATGGATTCACCCTCCCGTGAAGTCCCTATTTTTACGGTTACAACAACTGCACTTGCACCAAGGCGAAGGGCGGCCTGTGGTGAAGAGATGAGCTCCTCTTCGAATAATCCGCCCAGTACTGTAAACCCTCCTGTTATTCTCATTATTATGGATGTTTCTCTGCGCCACTCACCTTCTGTAGCGGTTATAACACCTCGAGTGGTAAGGATAGCATCCGCTCCTCCCTCTATACACTGCTTCACTACTAAGGCAGGATGTTCGATACCCTTTACAGGACCTGCAATGCCACCGTGGTCAAGGGCAACAACCACGGAATTACCGGTTTGCCTGCGGAAAATATTTTCGAGTCTTATTCTTTTGCCTGTTGTCATGGTCTCTCCTCATCCGGTATGTGAGATAACCCTTCGAATACCCCTTTCAATCCCCTGTACGATTCTCTGTAAAGGCTAAAAAGCTCGTCGTAGATTTTCTTTGTTTCCGTCTGGGGCAGATAGGTTTTTCTTATGGTAACCATTTTTTCCGATGCTTCTGAGAGCGAGTTATGGTATCTCAAGCCGTACAGCGCGATACACAATCCTCCAAAGAGCTCGGAATCGAGATGTTCGGGTACGAGTATTTTCTTGCCGGTAATATCTGCCTTTATCTGATTCCAGAGGGGGCTTTTCGCCTGGCTTCCAGTTACTCTCAACTCTTCTACTTTAAGTCCATCTTCTTCCATTACAGTAATAACATCCCGCATTGCGTACCCCACAGATTCTACCACCGCCCTGGTCATCTCTCTTCTTCCGTGATTAAGGGTAAGCCCAATAAAGGCTCCCCTGGCGTTGGGATCCCAGATAGGTGCCCTTTCTCCAACAAGGTAAGGAAGAAAGAGGAGTTTTTTTGATCCTGCCTGAATATCGCAGATATCTTCAAATAGAGTTTCATAATCGAGCTCTTTTTTACCGGAAATTGTCTTGAACCACTCGAGAGCTTTTCCGGATGCGGTAATAATTCCCGATATATTATGGTATCCTTCTATGACATGGGGAAGGGTCATGAGTCTTGAGTCTCTTACTGGTTTGTGGGAACACAGATTTATCCCTTCCGAGGTGCCAGATCTGTCGCAGGCTCTTCCGGGACATATAGTAGCCGTGCCAAGCAGGGACATAATGAAGTCCGGGCCACCCGCTATAACCGGTATTCCCTCCCTTATGCCGATGGTTTGCTCTATCTCTTTTTTTACTTTCCCTACAATCTCTCCAGGTTTCACGAATGGAGGGAACTTTTCTGTATCCATATCAAGGTCTTTAATAATTTGTTCCGACCAGATATATCTGGTGAAATCCTTCGCAGGTAAATTTGTTCTGGCTACCCCTGTAAGGTGGAAGTTCATAAAATCAGGGCAGGATAAAAAATATCTCGTCTTTTTATATAAATTGGGTTTATTCCGGTAAATCCAGTATGCTTTGGGAAGGTAGAAAGAAGGATCTACATAGTAGCCGCAGATCCGGGAGATTTCCTTTGCCTCTTCGATTCCGCGTCTGTCCATCCATGTCATTGCAGAATCAAGGGCAGAGCCGTCAATTCCCACAGGTACGAGAGTGGGTCCGTTACCGCTAACCACAATAGATTCTAATTTTTTCAACTTGGTTAAACCGAGCTGGACCGAGATGAGGGACAGGGTGGAGATCCAGTTATCGGGATCGACTTCATGGTAAAGGGGATTCTCAGAGCTTATCAGCTTGATAGGAGCTTCTGCTTTTGCTATCAGATGTGCTTCTGTGTTGAAGACCCCCCCCTTAAGAAGGGATGTTCCCACATCCAGTACCAGGATCATCATTCAGCCTCAAGATCCAGCAGAACCCTGTAGGTATCCTCCGATAAGGCAGAGTTCATACCTGAGTCTATGGTGGAGAAGCTGGTGAGTTTACTTATAAGTGGCTTTACATTTATCTTTCCGAAAGATAGAAGTCTTACTGCCTGCTGGAAATCGAGCTCGGTTCTGCCTTCACTTCCGCTTATAATAAGTTCATCATGGTGAAGCTTGTTTGCATCAACAGGGATTGAGGGCTTGTTGTTGTATGAGGTGTAGATATTGATCCTTCCGCCCTTCCCGATGGACCTTATTCCCATATCCAGTACGCCGGGTGCCGGGCTGGTAATGATGCATGCATCGGCACCCCTGCCTTCTGTATGCTTTTTTAGAACTTCGCTTACATTCTCTCTGTCAGGGTCTATGGTTAAAAAGGCCCCCATTTTCTCGGCCATTTTTCTTCTTCTTTCATCTGGTTCTGAAATGAATACCCTTCCGCCCATACAAAGAGCTACCTGTAGATGCAGTAACCCCATTGGACCTGCACCTATAATTAGCAGATCCTCGGCCATGGTAAAGTTTATCTTTTTTAGAGAATGTATACAGCAGGCAACCGGTTCGGCAAAGGCGGCTTCCTCGTAAGAGAGAGAATCGGGAATGGGAAAAGCCTGTGCATAATGTATGGCTATATACTCACCAAAGCCACCCAGGACCTTGTTGGATAAAGATCTGTTAAGACATCTGTTGGACATTCCAACCCTGCAATAGTAGCAGGCATGACACCTGATTATCAAATCCAGGGCAACCCTTGTACCCGGGGTGATGTCGGAAAGTACATCTTTCCCAACCTCTACCACTTCGCCTGCAGCCTCATGCCCCATAATAAGGGGATAGAACATCTTTCTGCTGCCGCTGTAGAGACGTTGTTCCAGAGTGCAGATACCACAGAACTTAAGCTTTACCAGGAGCTCGTTACCCTTTATCTCTGGTTTCTTAACATCCTGTATTTCTATCTTACCCGGAGCAGTTAAAACTGCAGCTTTCATAGATACTCCTTTCTTTCGTTTCATTTTATTTGTCTATTTGTGCAAATCTGCAAATCTCCACATATTTGCATTTTTTACACTCTTCCCCGGGGCAAGCAAGGAAGTTCTCCACGTTTTCCAATTGATCTATGTGCCATTCAAGCTCGTGAATATATGCATCTAACCTTGCTCTCCTCTCCTTTGCTTCGGAAAGCTTCTCTCTGTACCTTTCCAGAAGCTTCTGCCTGCGCTTCTCCCCTGTGGGGTCTTCTCTTGAGAGCTCGATTATCTCGCTTATCTCGCTTAAGCTAAGGCCGTAGCTCTTGAGCTGTATTATTCTTTTTAAGTGGAGAAGATCATGTTCCGTGTACCTGCGGTGCCCCGATTCCCGACGTTCGAGGGAGTCGAGAAGGCCTAATTCTTCGTAGTACCTGATGGTTCTTACTGTAACACCCGCGAGATTGGAGAGCTCCCCTATGCGATAAACCTGCTCTTCTTTTTGTTTTTTATACATGAAAGCTAACCTTAAAAAAACTTACGTCTTACGTTAATTAATTTTACGTTAGTTTTTGCAGGATGTCAATAGTCTAGATTTAAATAAATTTTTTCGTAAAAAATGCTTGATTTATCGAATTATAAAAAAACTACACACTACGGCAAATACAGCTCTATATCTTTAAAAGCCAATGGAATTGCCATGGGAAGCGATCTGTAATCTATGGATATAAACAGAGAGCGGGAGGTTGAATACGATAGTTTCCTGCTTAAAAGTAATACTACGTTGTTTTATGTTTAGGAAATAGAGGGTTTTTTTCTCAGGTTCCGATATTGTAACCGGTTTTCCTGCGATAGATGGTTCGACTTCTTTTTCAGAGAGTCCGTTCGCTTTATCTCGGGCTTCCTTTAATAGCCGGATCTTGTGAACGCCTTCGGGCTTGAGTTTTCACTGGATTGGCCGAAGTCAGGCCGCCTTAGCAGCTCGAACTTCTCCTGGAGATCCTCACATGCGTGATGCTGCTCGACAAGCATCGTCTTCAGCAGCGGGAGGGAAAAGAGCATGAACAGGCGTGCCAGAGCTTCACTGGTGTATTCCGGCTCCCTCATCGGCCGTTTGTCCAGACTTTTCCGGAATTTTTTAAGACCCTTCTTTCGTCATGATCGCAGACTGTTTTCCGAAATCAGCCGGCTTTTATTCAAGATGCTATCTGATTTCTACAACGAGGCGGCCGGCAAAGCGATCGAAAGTGCTGCCGTCATAGTATTTCAGACGGCAGAAGATTTTGTTCGATTCAATCCACATTTTAACGGCATGGTTTTAGAAGGCGGGTTTGATGAGCAAGGAAGGTTCGTGTATGTCCCTCTGGGCGATCTTTCACGCATGTCGGAGTACTTTCGCAGGATGATTATCAAGTTTTTCCTCGGGAAGCAGTTGATATCCGAGAAACTGGCGTAAAATCTTCTATCCTGGCGGCATTCCGTGTTCTCGATTG
>Ga0180301_10000599_pt1 | contig 27817 bp, 25 predicted proteins | sample GuaBasSediGuay16_FD_121797 | JGI IMG/M metagenome (GOLD analysis project Ga0180301, IMG submission 121797) | Subseafloor sediment microbial communities from Guaymas Basin, Gulf of California, Mexico - Guay16, Core 4569-2, 12-15 cm | ecosystem: Environmental > Aquatic > Marine > Hydrothermal... | reverse complement strand
GTGTTGTTGCCACTCCACATGGAAGTTTTCAGGCTGACATTCTGGTAAAAGAGGGTAAGATTTCAGCTCTGGTGAAAGCCCATGATATAGAGGCTAAACAGGTAATTGACGCCTCAGGGCTCCTAGTCATGCCAGGTGCCGTGGACGGGCACGTCCATATGATGGATCCCGGTCATACTGAACGGGAGGATTTCATAACAGGCACCTCCGCAGCAGCAGTAGGGGGCGCCACTACTGTAATTGAACACCACCGCACAGAGCCTCCTGTGTTGAATGCAAGAATATTTCAAGAAAAAAGGGATTATCTTGAATCTAGGTCCCTGGTAGATTTTTCACTCATGGGAGGTGCTGTGCCCGACAACCTTAATGAGCTTAAAAACATGTGGGAGCTGGGTGCGGTTGCCTTTAAGACTTTCACTTGCGCCCTTCATGGTGTTGTTCCTATGCCTGCTGGAAATCTGCGTGAACTGTTTCGGACGTTAGCTAAATTTGGCGGTACCACCCTTATTCATGCAGAAGACGACTCCATTCTTCGTGTTAACGAGGAGTTGCTACGACATTCAGGACGAAAGGATTACCTAACTGTATCAGAATGGCGCTCTGAGGATGCAGAGCTGGTTGCCATATCAACTGCAACTTCGCTGGCAGCAAGGGAAGGAGCGAGTGCCGTGTTTGCACATGTGAGCCTGCCTGAATCGCTGGAGGTGATCCAACAAGCCAGGCTCCAGGGAGCGCAAATCTATGCTGAGAGCTGCCCTCAGTACTTCTACTTAAGCCATAACGACTTGTTAGAGAAGGGACCATGGGCTAAATTTGCCCCGGCTGTTCGCAATGCCGAGACCGCGCACAAGATGTGGGATGAGTTGGAGGCAGGGCGGATAAGCATAGTAAGCACCGATCACTGTCCTTTTCCAAAATCTGAAAAGGCCGCAGGGATTGAAAATATTTGGGATGCACCCTTTGGGATTCCCGGGATTGAAACAACACTCAGACTTATGTTAAACGGTGTCAATAAGGGCTTGGTAAGTCTTGAGCGTGTAGTGAAGGCGCTGTGTGAGATGCCGGCTAGAATTTATGGTCTTTATCCGCGCAAAGGATGCCTGCTTCCGGGTTCGGACGCCGACGTACTATTAATAGACCTGAAGGGGAAGGATAGGATTTCAAACCAAGAAATTGTCTCTAAGTGCGGATGGACACCGTACGATGGGATGGAAGTGCAAGGAAGGATTGTAACGACGATTGTCCGGGGAAAAGTTGTTGCTCAAAACGGCAAGCCGGTCGCGGAACCCGGATACGGGCAATTCATTCCGCGCCTGGATGCGACCAAGGATTGACACTCTACGAACAAAAGGAGTTCATCCTGCCAAACAACAGATATGATCTATTGGCCGGGCAGGAATTGATTTCTAGAACAACATCATGAAACATTAACGCTATCTTTTCACGAAAGGAAAAGCCATGAAGCAAAAAGTGGGGATTATTGGCCTGGGGATCATGGGCTCTGCCATGTCCGCGAACCTCCTCAAGGCAGGTTTTCAGGTTACGGGCTACGATATTGTGCCTGAAAGGGTTAAAGCGCTTGTAGAGAAAAATGGGGTCGCTGCCACCTCATGCAAAGAAGTGGCTCAAAAAACTGACGTGGTTATTACGTCTTTACCGAGCAACGAAGCGCTGCATGAGGTTGTGCTTGGTAAAGATAGCCTCTCGGAAGCGGGCAAAAGCGGCTTAGTCGTAGTTGAGACAAGTACCCTTACACTGGAGGCCAAAAACGAGGCATACGAGGCTTTAAAGCGCGCAGGTGTAGAAATGCTTGACTGCCCCTTGAGTGGTACTGGAGCGCAGGCCGCGCGTAGAGATATTGTCGTATACGCAAGTGGCACCAGGAAGGTATGTGAAGATTGCGGTTCCGTATTCGACGGAATTGCCCGTGCCAACTATTATGTGGGTGAGTTCGGTATGGGCACAAAAATGAAATTTGTAGCTAATCTTCTCGTAACCATCCATAATGCTTCTGCGGCCGAAGCCTTTGTGCTGGGAATGAAAGCCGGCCTGGATCCTGAGTTGATCTACAACGTCATTAGTGACAGTGCAGGTTCCTCCCGGATGTTTGAAGTACGGGGGCCTTTGATGGTTAATGCCAGTTATGACCAGCCTACTATGAAAGTGGAGCTTCATCAAAAAGACATAAAAATCATCAGTGCCTTTGCAAAAGAACTCCATTGTCCCACGCCTCTTCTTTCAACATCAGCACAGCTTTACACCTCCGCTCTGGCTCATGGATGGGCCAAAAGAGACACAGCCTCTATCTGTGCTGTTATGGAAAAGATGGCAGGATTTGAAAGAAAAAAGGATGGAACTCGCTAGAGATCCTAAAGGGCTAACTCTACCGGTTTTCCTGTCTTAGCAGACTCAATGGCTGCCCGAATCAGGGCCAGTGCTCTCAGAGCGCCCTCGCCATCCGTTTCGGGCCTTTTCCCTGTTCTTATGCAATCAGCAAATTCGTCCACCTCCTCGAGGATCGGATTGCCAACTCTCAGAGGTATCGTTCTAGCACCTGTCTTTTCTTTTTCAAAAATCTGCAAAGTTGTGTTTTGGTCCACCTTTTGCCATGCAAGCAGGTATTCTTCAAAAGGCAACTGAGGCAAAATAACAGTGCACAATACGTTCGCTTCTGTTCCATAAACATACATCCACATGGCCTTAGGAGAAACATAATTAGAACCTAGATACCCAAGGATCCCCGACTTGAACTGAAAAACAGTGGCTGTCACATCTTCTACAGGGGCAGGGATATAAAGCCTGTTGAAATACGAAAAAGCACTTCTTATGGGCCCAAACAGATAGCTAAATATATCGGCATGGTGAATCCCCAAGGTCATCAATGAACCTGCAGGGCACCCAGAGTCATCACCGGACCACCTGAAGCTTTCTGGCGTTAGCTCAAAGCCCAAATTTTGAGAAAAGTTGGCATCAACTTGAACAGGCCTTCCGATTGCTCCAGCTTCAACAAGCTCTTTAAGTTTTCGAAATCCTGCCAGACGTCTCATGTGGTGCCCAACCATCAAAATTACGCTGGCTTGTTTGCACGCGTCGATCATTCTTTTTCCGTCTTCAATCGTGTTCGCAATAGGCTTTTCTACGAATACATGCTTTCCATATTTCGAAGCAAGAATCGCCTGCTCGGCATGAAGCGCATTTGGAGATGCAAGATGAACGGCTTCAACATCATCCCTTCTGAGCACATCTTCGAAGCTCTCTTCCATATCGCAGCCAAACTTTTCACTAAATGACTTCTTTCTGTCGGCATTTGTATCAAAACAGGTCACAAGGTCAACCTTTTCACTTCGTTTCGCCACATCCCCTATTGCTCCAGACCATGCACCTGTTCCAACAATGGCCAATCCAACCCGGCTATTTCTTGCCAACTTAACTACCTCCCTCTGATCCGTGTTCTATTGCTTCTTAACCTTCACTTCTCTATCATCAGGCGGACTTTTGATCACGATTACCCTAAGGGGTTCCGTATCACTTGAATTCACATTTGCATGAGCCTCCCCGGCTGGTATAAAAATTACGCAACCCGGCCCTACCTCCTGTTTTCCGCCTTCCCAGTGGGTAGTACCTTTACCCGAGAGAACAAAAATAACTTCTTCCTGATCTGGATGTACGTGCAGATCATGCTCATGGCCGGGCAGGTACTCTGTTACTTTCACTTTGACGTTCCTGGATCCCCCACTCTGGGGGCTTATGACTTCTTTGGTACGCCCCCACTCGACACTTTCAAACGGAATTTCGTCCACTTTAACAACCTTGCTCATTTCTTAATCCTCGGCAACATCTATGTAAGAAGAGAGCCACTCGAGGTCCAGGGCTGCAAGGCAACTCTTCCTTGGAACTCCATTAGTGTCCCATCCAAGCATCTGGTAATAAATCTTTTTTATTTCCTCGAATTTTTCTCGGTCAATCTTCACGCCCTTCAATGGGCCCTCTACCGCGGGTTCATGAAAGCGCTCAGGAAGGAAATCGTGTTCGTGGGTGAACCCTTCGCGCAGATTGAAAACCCTCATCATGGTTATACCCCGCTCAACCGCCTTCATTAGTTTCCAGGCGGTTATTTTCCACCCGGTTATTGCTTCCACCCCTTCACATACCTCTTTGTAGCGCCAGGGAACAAAGTTGCACAGGCCGAGGTAATTCGGCATTGCCCTCCACAGCCCAAGCAAATAAGTCATGCGCGCCTTGCGGGTGCTAAGCTCGGTGGGATCCATGGTTTCAGCTTGGTCAAGGGTATCCCAGTCTGCCATTAGCCCGGGGAGAAGATGATCAATCGTCCCTGAAACATGGTCAGCTCCAACAGCATGCACACTGTAATGGATTGCCAGCCCCTGGTTGAGCCTCGGATTATGAAAAGGTATTTCCTGGCCTTTGACCTGCATTGAAAAATCAAGAGCCCCCTTCCCTATCTGCTGTGCTGCTCTCTTGCTCCCTTCTGCAAGTAAATCTCCTATTCCCTTCCGAAGCGCTATTTTTTCAAGAACATCCAGCATTGCCGGCGCATAACCAAATTTGAGCTCCACTCCATCCGTGTCTTGTTTTTTCAATAATCCATTTTCAAAACATTCCATGGCAAAAGCAATTGTTGCTCCTGTGGAAATGGTATCCAGGCCGTAGCGGTTGCACAATTCATTTGCCTTACATATTGCACTCAGATCATCAATAAGCAAGTTGGATCCAAAAGAAGCAAGAGTTTCGTACTCAGGACCACCATAGACGGAGTCAATACTCCATGGTTCTTCCAGATCCTGAATCTTTTTCTTGCAGCTTATGGGGCAGTTAAAGCAACTTTCCATACCTGCACCGTACTTGTGCTTTAGGGTAACAGCATCTATTTTTTCCACCTGGGGGAAACTTCCTCCAGACCAGTTCCGGACAGGAAGATTGCCTAGTTCCTCAAAAGTCTTCATCGCCCCGCCTGTTCCATACTTCACAAAGGCAGATCTTTTGTACCTTTCTTTCATAATACGGTTAAGCTGCAAGACCCTTTCCTTCTCTGCAGCTTCAGGAATCTTCGATCCTTTGACAATTACCCCTTTCAGATTTTTGGCCCCCATTACCGCCCCCAGTCCGGCTCTTCCAAAAGCATGGTTGCAGTCAACTATGATGTTGGCAAAACGGACTCTGTTTTCTCCTGCTGGGCCAATCAGTGCGGTTCGATATTTTTTCTCCCCAATATCTTTCTGGAACCACTCCATTGCCTGGCGCATGTCCAAACCCCAAATTTCTTGTGCATCCCTTAACTCTGCGCGCTCATCATGAACCCACAGATAAAGGGGGCGCCCGGCATTACCTTCAATGATTATAGCGTCATATCCTGCTCGTCTCAATTCCGCCCCCCAGTAACCTCCTGCCTCGGACTCCCCACATGCATCTGTTAGAGGCGACTTGGCGCCAACGCTCGCCCGGCTTGTCCCTATCAACTTATGACCGGTGAGCAAACCGGCAGCAAAAACAAGCTTATTCTCCCTGCTAAAAGGATCCGCATGAGGCGGCACCTCGGAGAGCAGTGTATGCATAATTATCCCTCTACCCCCGAGGTATTTCTTGTAATAGCTTTCCTCAGGCCGTTCTACGGAGATCTTTTCTTCTTCAAGATCAACTCTCAACACTTTTCCGGCATATCCGCTAGCTTCCATTTTTGCCCCCTTTCCAATCCTGTTTTTTCCACTGCCTCCTCCTTTGTACTGGGAATTTCATAAACCACGAAGCGCAGTATAGAAGATGTCCTTTTCTGAATCAACAGCAAAAGAGATAGTGGTGCCCTCTATTGCTGAGGCTAATACAAAAATGGGGAGAGATATTTTTCTTGCCTCCTATTCTATTCTTGGGATATTTTTCCCGTCATCGCAGCCAGAGCTAACAACTTTGAAATCCATTGGAGCAAGGAGGGAATCTAAATGAGCAAAAAAATTGCTGTACTGGGAACAGGTGCAATCGGCAGTAGTGTTGGGGCAGACCTAACAAAAGCTGGCTACGACCCGCTTCTCATTGACCAGTGGCCTGAGCACGTAGAAGCTATGAAGACGCAGGGTCTCAGGGTCAACATGCCTGATGAGCGGCTCCACACCCCTGTGCGTGCTGTTCACATCTGCGAAGTTTGCGGCATGAACGAGCAGTTTGATATTGTGCTCATGACTGCAAAATCCCACGACAGTTGCTGGATGGCCCAGTTTATCAAACCATACCTGAAACCAGATGGATTTCTGGTATCCATGCAAAATAGCCTGAATGACGAATGGATAGCTCCGATAATTGGTTTCCAGAGGGATGTGGGCTGTGTTGTGGAGCTCTCTGCTGAAGTATTTGAACCGGCAATAGTAAAACGAAATACGACCCATAGCGGCACGTGGTTTGCCCTTGGGGAGCTTCACGGGAGGATTACTCCCCGCATTGAAGAGCTGGCTGAGATCCTGAGATCCGTAGGCAAGGTAGATCTCACCACCAACATATGGGGAGCCAAGTGGACAAAGTTAATTGCCAATTCGATGTTGCAGGCGCCCATTGGGGTTCTGGGTTTGCGCGAGTGGGAGGCAACAGAGATACCCCAAGTTTTTGATTTCTGCATTCAGCTAGGCAGGGAGGCAACAGAGGTTGGAACAAAGCTGGGATATAGGATAGAAGCTATTTACGGTCTTAGCCCTGAGGAGTTTACAGGGTCAACCGACGATGTGCTGAAAAAAAATCTAATCACCCTGGTCACCCATATTGGAAGAGAAGCCAGAAACTCGGTTCTCCAGGACCATCTCAAGGGACGCTACAGCGAAGTGGATTACCTTAACGGCCTTGTCGTAAAGAAGGGAAAAGAAGCCGGGGTACCCACTCCCTTAAACGAAGCGATCACCCAGCTCACAAAAAAAATTCAACAAGGGACTTTAAAGCCCGATCGTTCCAACCTGTCCCTTTTAGAAGAACTGATGTCAGACTTACTATAAAATTTCTTTTTATGAAGGAATACGCTCTCCTTTTTGCCGTAGAAAGGTATTAAAAAGCGCCAACTAATTCTCCCTTTGTCGTAAGATTTATATCCCAGACAGAGGGATTTTTTGCTTGACAAATAAGGAGAAGATAAGGTATCAGATGTGCAGAAGCTGCACAAATGAGCAATCCTGCAAACTAGCACCATATAATTATCTCAGAAGTCGGTTAAGGAGCCGGCAGCAGGGGAATTCGTTGCACAAGATTTTACTTTCCGAACCAATTGATGAGGCCGGCCTTAAAGTTCTCGAAGGAAGGGCAGAAATAGTGATTAGCCCTGACCCTTCAGAAGAATCTGTTGGTAAACTCCTCAAAGATGCGGACGCCCTGATTCTGCGAACAGCCACCCGAGTCACTGCGGACATGATCAAGGCTGCTTCAAGTCTTAAGGTCATTTCCAGAACCGGTGGTGGGTTAAGCAATATTGATATCGAGGCAGCCACTGAGCATAACGTAGTGGTATGCGGTGTAAAAGGTCCTCAAGACCGATTTGTTGCCGAACACGCTGTTTTGATGATGGGCGCGCTTGCAAAGCGATTCTCTTACCTGGATGAGCAAACAAGGAAAGGAAATTTCAAATCTCGGTTTGAGTACCTTCCTGACGGCCTTGCAGGCAAAAGGGTCGGCTTAATCGGGCTTGGCAGAATAGGAAGGATAGTTGCCGATATATGCATCAAAGGTTTTAATATGGAAGTCTGGGCATACGATCCATATGTTGATGCTGCTTCAATTGTGTTGGACGGTGTTGTGCTTAGCGATAATCTCAATGAAGTTTTAAAAACAGCGGATTTCCTTTCCTTACATGTGCCGGCCACTGAAGAAACGATAGGCTTGATAGGCAAGGATCAGTTCACTCTAATGAAGCCTACGGCCTTTATAATCAACACTTCCAGGGGCGAAGTTATCCGCGAAGCAGATTTAGTTGAAGCGCTGAAGAACGGGCATATTGCAGGAGCCGGACTGGATGTGTTTGAAAAAGAGCCACCGGACCCGCAAAATCAACTCTTTCAGCTCGAAAACGTACTTGTGACCCCTCACAGTGCAGCCCTGACAAAGCAAACAGTGGCCAAGCTTGCTGAGGGCGCAGCGGAAAATGCGCTTATTGTACTTGAGGGTAAAAAGCCCCCGTATAGCCCAAACTGGGATATAATCCAGGATAAAAAACAAACACACGTGGAATCAAAAGCGATTTCTCATTAAGGGAAAGCAAAGGAGGGATTAGAAATGGCTGAAGAAATGTGGACTTATGCAATGGAAGAGATGTCCTACCCGGACGTAAAAGAAGTGCTGAAGACCACGGATGTGGTTTTCATTCCAATCGGGAGCCAGGAAAAACACGGTCCCCATATTCCGCTTGCAACGGATGCGATCGTGACAATTGAGGTAACCAAAAGAGCAGCTAAGAAAGCAAAGGTTCCCTATACCCCAATGATCCCCGTAGGGTATTCTCCGCATCATATGGGGACGGTAAATGACGGGGTGGGAACCTTGAGTTTTTCAGGCGAAACGCTGAGGCGCATTATTTATGAGATCGGCAGGTGCCTGATTTTCCATGGCTTCAACAAACTTATATATATCAGCCATCATGCATCAAACACCAAAGTATGTGATGAGGTGTTACGCAGGCTGCGATATGAAACAGGTTGTTTTTGCTGCTGGTACATGACCCCTACTGAGAGAAAAATCCAGGTGGTCCAGGACATATTTGAAGAAAAAATCGCGTGGCATTCAGGGGAGCTTGAAACATCAACAAGCCTTGCCTATGACGAGAAATGTGTGCACATGGAAAGAGCCCATGCCCACACAGCGCATGCTCCTAAGTGGATGGGCCCTGCATTTGCCAAGACAGATGGTGTGCCTACAGTGGTTTTTCAGGGGTCGGAGAACATATGGGTGCCCATGGAACACCACGAATATGTCGAAGAAGCAACCATTGGTGATCCATTTCTGGGCAGCAAGGAAAAGGGGTTGAAGTATTTTGACAAGGCATCGGACAATCTGGCCGACTTTGCCAATGAGGTGAAAAAAATCAAGATAGAGATCAAGGACAGGGACTACGATTCCCGGTCATGGCATATCTAGTCGTTTTTTGGGCCGGAAGGAAGGGCTTCCCCCGGCCCTGCATATTTTTTCATCATCAGATACGCTTATGAGACTTAAGGATAAAGTCGTAGTTGTTACCGGGGCTTCCGGGGGACTGGGGACAGCTTTTTGCAAGGCCTTCCTTAAGGAAGGTGCCAGCGTCTGTGCTACGGACATTACACAAGAAATGGTGGAGCGCACCCTATCAGAGCTCGGCGCACCTGATTCCGTTATTGGGGCTGTTGTGGATGTTTGTAATCCAGAGACGATTCATGGGGCAATTTCAAAGGCAGTAGAACGCTTTGGGCGGTTGGACATACTGGTGAACGTGGCAGGAGGGGCCCTTCATACTCCACACAAGTTCCTGGATATTGATGAAGATTCATGGGATAAGGTAGTAGACGTGAATCTCAAAGGCACTTTCCTTTGTTCGCAGGCGGCTGTTCGACAGTTTAGAAAGCAAGGTGGCGGAGGCAAGATCGTAAATGTTTCTGCCCTTGCGGGCAGGTGGCTCGGATCTCTGGCAGGTTGCCATTACACTTCGGCCAAGGCTGGAGTGATCGGCCTTACAAGGCATCTGGCTTATGAGCTTGGCCCGGAGGGTATCTATGTAAATGCCATTGCTCCGACAATTACCCTTGCAAGCCAACGAACTATTGACCTTTGGAATTCTAGGCCCGAAGAATACAGACAAAAAATTCTATCCGAGATCCCCTTAAGAAGGCTCAGCACGCCTGAAGAGGTCGCAGCAGGTGTTATCTTTTTGTGTTCCGACGAAGCGAGTTACATTACGGGTGTAACTCTTGATATTAACGGCGGTCGTTTTTTTAGCTAGGAGCCTTGACTAACGTGGCACCGGGTTCCCCCCGTGAAGTGGAGAACTGGAAAGCGTGATTTTCAAGAACAAGCTAAAAGCAGCGCTCAAGGAAGGCAGGGTGGTTTTCGGCCCCATGGTCTCTGAGGTAAGAACCCCCGGTATTGCCGTGCTTTTCGCACAGGCGGGCTTTGACTTCTTTTTCCTTGATATGGAGCACGGCTGCTTTACCATGGAAACGGTGAGTGATATGGTGCTTGCCAGCCGCGCTGTTGATATTCCCATCATTGTTAGACCCCCGTCCAAATCATCTCACGATTATCTATCACGACCTTTGGATTCAGGTGCTTCCGGGCTTCTAATTCCTCAAATACAGAGCGTTCAAGATGTGCAGAACGTAATCAAATGGTGTCGTTATCAACCAGTTGGAGAGCGGGGTATGGCGCTTTCGCGCCAACACACCTTCTTCGAAGCGGGCGATGCGGTCGAAACTATGGCCCGCTTGAATGAAGAAGTTCTGATTGCTCTTCAGATAGAACACCGGGATGCCGTTAAAAACCTTTCTGAAATACTATCTGTTCCTGGTATTGATGTTGCTTTCGTGGGGCCTTCAGACCTTTCAGCGTCCCTGGGTAAACCGGGTAACAGTTCTGATCCTGTGGTGGATAGCGCAATTCGCAAGGTCATAGAGGTTTCTAACGATAGAGGCATAATACCGGGCATTCACACAAGCTCTGTTGAAAAGGCCAGGTACTGGATTGAACAGGGCATGAAAATGATCGGCTTTGGTACGGATATTAAACTCATCCTGGAGGTGTGCAAAAGCTCTGTAAAGAAGCTTCGTTCTCTGGTCTGATTGAAATAGATTTGTTCGCAAAAACTATGCTGCTGGGTGATGGAACGAATATATGCGAGAGATTAGTGATCGGGACATTTTGAAGATTTGCTACCTATACTACAACGAGGAAAAAACCCAGGAGGAGATTTCCCGGCTTTTTGGGCTCAGCCGCTTCAAGGTAAGCAGAATCTTAAAAGAGGCAAGGAAAAACGGTATTATCACGATCACCATCAATGACCCGAGGATTGACCTTACCGAGACTGAAATAGAACTTGCAAAAAAGTTTGACCTTGACCAGTCAATAGTCGTGAAAACGACGGAGTACAGCGGCAAGTCACTTCTGGACCAGGTAGGGGAAGCAGCCGCCAGGTATCTTCGAGGAGTCATTCATAACTATAGCGTTATGGGCGTTACATGGGGACACACCGTTTATCACGTTGTGAGTCACCTGCAACCTGTAGAAGCAAAACATCTAAGCCTGGTTCAGATAGGCGGAGGTCTGGGAACGATTGAGGGTGCGGACAATAACATGCTTACCATGATGTTAGGCCAAAAACTCGGAGCTCAGGCTCACCTTGTGCCTGCCCCGGTAATAGTGAGGAACCGTGCGATTCGAGACACGCTCTTCAAAGAAAAGAAGATCCACGAAACACTTGATATCGCAAGAAAAGCTGACCTGGTTCTTTTTGGCGTAGGTCTAATTGGACAGGAGGGGCTGCTGTGGAGATCGGGTTTTCTTAACAAAAGGGATGCTGTTCAGTTAAAACGAAGCGGTGCTGTGGGTGCCATTTGCGGTCGTTTTTTTGACGCAAACGGCCGGCAGTGCTGGGACCAACTGGATGATCGAACCATCGGGTTGAACCTTGATGAGCTAAGACGCATAAAGCACAAAATCTGTGTTGCTGCGGGAAAGGAAAAGACCGAGGCTACCCTGGGGGCTCTCAGAGGCCGTTTCGTCAATGTTCTGATTACTGACCAGGAAACAGCCGCCGAACTCCTGGCCCAGTAAGGCTGCCCGGGATGGGATTTGGTTCCTTTACTCGCAGCATCAAACGTCAGGAAGAAGGGGGGTGATCATTAGAGTGTAGGGGTATGGTTTAGGTCATGTTTTTAGAGTCCTTCACACACAAAAAAGGAGGGAAGTTAGAATGAAAAAGTTATGGATTTTCTTGTTGGTATTTGCCGTGATTTTCATGTTTTGCGCAAACGGAGCATTTGCCAAAGAAAAGCACCCGAAAGTGTTTAAACTTGGGTTCATCACAGGACTGAGTGGGCCGCTGGCTCATGCAGCGGAAACCCAGAGGAAGTGCGTCGCATTGCTGGTTGAGCAGGTTAATGCAAGGGGCGGTTTGAAGATGCCTTGGGGAAACATACCCGTAAAGCTCCTTGTCAAAGACGACGAGATGAAACTTGATGTAGGGGTACGGCGCTTCAGGGAGCTGGTGGAGGCCGGCTGCCAGGGAGTGACCGGAAGTATCTATAACCCTATGTCGGCTGCTTTGAACGAAGAGTGCAAAATTACAGGGACCCCTTATATTCCGGGCTGCGTACCGGCTCTTGACTCCTTTAAGAAAGGCAACCCGGCCACAGCCACTTATTCGGTGGCATTTACCCCGTGGAGTATCGGCTGGCTTGCAGGTGATGCACTCATAAGGGGTATGGGCAAAAAGACCTTTTTCTGGGTTGGCAGGCCTGACTCATGGGGAACCACAATGCTCATGGGTTTGAAAGATGCTTGCAAGGAATACGGTGGAAAGGTCATTGGTGTTGAGGAATTCCCGAAAGGGACGCCTGATTTTTCACCAGCCATTAACAAGGCCCTGGCTGCGAAGGCCGACGTGTTTGCCGTTAATCACTTCGGCGGGGATGCAATCGCCTGCTTTAAGCAAGCCTATGACATGGGTCTTCATAAAGTGAGCATGTTTTTCAATATGTGGACCACCTACGAGGTCGCCATGGGTATTCCTCCTGCTGCTGCAGCCCAGTTGAGCGCACTTATTTACTATTACTATGACCTTGACAATTTCAGCAAAGACCTTGCTGAAAGAGGCCGCGCGCTCAGAGAGGACCATGTCAAAAAATACGGTTTCCCGCCTGATGCTTACTCTGTTCTTGCCTACACTGCTGCAAGCGTGCTCCTTCAGGCAGTTGAAAAAGCAGGAAGTGTGGACTACCGGAAAATCGGCAAGGTCCTTGCCACAGCAACTTTTGATACGGTTAAGGGGCCGGCCAGATTTAGGATCGATCATGAGTTGACAGGCAAGTACCTGGCCTTCCTGGTTAAAGGCAAGAAGGCAAGCGAGAGAAAGAACAAGTACGACGTGTTTACTGTGACAGGCGCTTACGGCGGTGAAAAGGCTTTGCCTCCTTTGTCAATGCTTGGTTACTGATTACTAACCCGTTATGAGTGCCATTTCGGGGGTCCCTGATTGACGCCCCTGAAATGGCATTTTGAAAAATTATGGAGAACAATGTATCTTAGCCCATTTATCAGGGGTTTAACATGGATAAAAAGCCAGTACTGATGACCCAAGGGGTCACAAAGCGGTTCGGGGATTTTGTCGCCGTTGACAGGGTTGACTTTGACTTGCAGGAAAAAGAAACCCTGGGAATCATCGGGCCGAATGGGGCCGGCAAAACGACTTTCATAAACATCCTTAGCGGCTTTTATAATCCCGAAGAGGGACATGTCTTTCACGACGGAAAAGACATCACTCATTTGAGCGCTGCAAACAGGGTCAAGATGGGGATTTTGAGGACTTTTCAACTGGTTCATGTATTTGACAACCTGACAGTGTACGAAAACCTTTCCCTTTCATATTTTAGAAAAAAAGAAAACAAGCCTTTCACGCTCAAGATGTTTTTCAGCTCACTGAGGCAACCAGGCATTGCTTCCAGGGTTCAAGAAACCATGGAAATGCTTGAACTTGACCATCTCAAAGATGAGATTGTTGGAAACTTGCCTCTGGGGAGCAAGAAAAGGCTTGAGCTTGCCATGACTTTTGTGTCTGATCCAGCAGTTGTAATCTTCGACGAGCCTTTTTCAGGCCTGGGAGACCAGGAGATTGAAGAAGTGATTGATGTTTTCAGAAAGTATATTCACGATAAAACAATCCTTCTTATTGAACACAAAGTTTCTAAACTTGAGGAGTTTGTGGACAGACTTGCTGTAATGCATGAAGGCAGGATCATTTGCTGCGGGGACTGTGAGTCAACGCTCAATGACCCGGAAGTCAGGCGCTGCTACTGGAAGCTTGAAACCTAGCGAAAACGGGAAACATGTCATGATTGAAAAAAGCAATGAAAGAATTCTAGAGGTAAAAGAACTCAGCGTGTCCTATAAAACTCTCCATGTCCTTTTTGATGTTTCTCTTGAGATACAAACAGGGGAGGTAGTGGTTGTGGTGGGACGAAACGGTGCGGGTAAAACCACTCTTTTCCGGACTGTCGCAGGTTTTCTAAAGCAAGACAGTGGCACTATCCTTTTCAAAGGGGAGGATATAGGCCATCTGCCTTCTTACGAGGTGGCTCTCAAGGGTCTTAAATACATCCAGCAAGACAAGCACGTGTTTGCAGATCTAACGGTGAGGGAAAACCTGGAGCTGGGCAGCTATGCTACCAAGGACTACGACTGGGACAGGGTGTTAGAGCATTTTCCCAAGCTGAAGACCCTCATGGATAGAAAGGGGGGCAACCTCAGCGGTGGCGAGCGACAGATGCTACTTATGGCGCAATCTCTTCTTGGAAAGCCCGAACTTGTCTTGATGGACGAGCCGACTGAGGGTCTTGCACCTCACGTAATCGAAGACCTGAAAGGCGCTTTTAAGAAAATAAGCGAGCAAAGTACACTTGTGATTATTGAGCAAAACCTGCCGCTCACTGCTGAAGTCGCGCACCGTGTATATGCCATGAAGGAGGGGAAAATCGTCGCAGAAGTTGCGGACAAAAAGGAAATCCAAGACCTGGCATTTGAGAAATACCTGTAAATACAGGAGACAGATCTAAAACAGAGTTCTCGGAGGACTTAAAAAAACATGGATAAGCTTTCAAGATATCTACGTGGGCCCTTGACACTCGTGGTTCTCATTGTCATTGCAAGGTATTTTTTCCCTAACAAGATGACCTTCCTTGTGGAGATCACCACTTTTTCGATCTACATCATAGCAAATGACATCCTTTACGGTTACATGGGTATGGTCTCCTTTGGACAGCCCTTCTACCTGGGCGTGGGGGCTTATGCGTCAGCCATCTATCTTGCCCACATAGGCAACAATATTTTGGTCGCCATCGCGCTTGCACTTCTGATGGGGCTTATAGCAGGCTTGATCCTTGGGCCCGCATTTATCAGACTCCGCGGAGATTACTTTGCCCTAATCAATGCCGCTACGTGCGCGATGGGCCTCTTTTTGGTGGAAAAGATCCTTTACCCCATTACAAGAGGAGATGACGGCCTCTGGTACCGGTCTAGAATGCATGCCACTCCTTTGCTGGATTTAAGGAAACCTGACCAATTTTTCTGGTTCGCCATGATCGTCCTGTTTGTAGTAATGATATGGTATACATGGCTTGACAGGTCAGCCATGGGTGCGTCCTTCAGGGCTATTAAAGTGAATGAAAACAAGATGAAATTTCTTGGATATGATACTTTCAAAATCCGTTGGACCGGATATACCCTGATGTGCATACTGGCAGCTTTAGCTGGCTCCATGTATGCCATCAATTACGGATTTGTGAATCCAAGCATAACTGAACCGGCACGGGCTGCAGAAGTCCTCGTGGCAACCCTGCTTGGGGGCGCTGGGAGCGTGTATGGTCCTTTCTTCGGGACCTTTGCCTTTCTCGGGTTAAAGGACTTGGTCAGTACTTTTGTCTCCCGATGGGAGCTTGCAGTCGGCGTGTTGACCATCATAGTCTGCTTCAAGTTCAGCGGAGGAGTCTGGGGAACCATTCAAACAATGGGGGCAAAGATTAGATCCAGAGGGAAGGCTTCAGCACAAAGTGCAACATAAAGTACAAGGACTGAATCACAAACAAGACAATAATTTGAGGGGAATCGAATAATGCTTGAACTCTACATTTCGGCTGTAGTTTTTGGATTGGGTATCAGTGGTATTTTGTTCCTGGTTTCTATCGGCATATCCATCGGCTTTGGCCTTATGCGAATTGTTAATATGGAACAGATGGTTTATTACACCTTTGGAGCATACCTCACCTTTGCCTTGGTCTCAGCAACCGGAAGTTTCGTGCTCGGGTTAATTTGCGGGACAGCCGCAGCCGCAGTTGCAGGGTTTATAGTGGAAACCCAATTACTCCGAAAGGTTTACGGAAAAGAACTCATGTTCACCATGGTGGTGACTTTCAGCGTATTTCTAATCGGCATTGGAATAGTACAGTATGTATTCGGACTTGCAAGTAAACCGGTCGGCATGCCTTTCCATACCATAGTCCACATGCTGGGTGCCAAGATACCCTTGTACCGATTGATGGTTTTTGTGATCGGCATGCTGGTGTACGTTTTTATTAATCTTATGCTTAACAAAACAATTGCAGGCAAAGCGATCCGCGCAGGAATTGAAAACCCTGACCAGGTAAGGGGATTGGGAATAAACCTCGGCCGCATTTTCACTGTAACTTTCGTCATAGCAAGCGGACTGGCCGGGTTCGGGGGCGCCCTTAATTCACCCTTGGTTGGAGTCACCCCTTACATGGGGTTTGATATGCTCCTGTTCGCTTTTATCACAGTGATACTGGGCGGATTGGGAAGTATCAAGGGTACTCTTGTCTCTGCGCTTATCCTTGGACAGGTTATCTCTGTAGGAGGCACAATTTACGCTCCACTTGCTTTTGTCGGGCCGTTCATGGTCATGTTTATTGTGATTCTATTTAAACCCACAGGGCTTTATGGCGTCAGGGGAAGGGCCTTTGGCTTTGAGGAGTAATTGAGGAGTTTCGAAGGCTGCGTTTTTCAAGTTGCCCCTTTGAAATTGCCTCTGAGATCATCTCGACATCTATAATGAAACCCGCTCCTTTGGCGGGTTTCACCGTTTTTGTCTTGACAAAACTTCCTTTTGTGCTTATCAAGATACACAGATGTGCATTAAGTGCTCAAATGAGCAAATTTGTGTCACTTACAGAGTATGACACTTGTACCGCAAGAAAACCCGGCAACTTGAAAAAATATTACTTGTGTGGCTGATTTTTCCTTGAAACCTAAAAGTTAAATTGAAAGGAGAACACAATGACTGCACCATTTAAGAAGATATCTGAGGTAGAGTGGGAGCCGCATTTCATGACGGACAGGGGTGCCATAAGGTGGATATACACCCGCGAGAAAGATGACTCGCCCATTGCAGTTATGCAGATCAGACTTGAAAAAGGAGTGACATTACCCGACCACGTGCACAGGGATCAGCCGGATCTCGTCTATGTTCTCGAGGGCAAAGCCACGATGTTCATTGATGGGGTTGGTGAGTTTCCTGTAGAACCGGGTACGGTGGTCCAGGTTCCCCCCAATACAAAGCATGCGATACGAAACGTTGAAGAAGAACTTGTTATTTATAACGTGTTCGCGCCTGCAATAAAGTATGCCCGGGGCGAGGGGTAACATTGGCAAAGGCCCAATCTGTAAGCCCTGCATTTCTGGGTGAATGTGATGTGGTTATAATAGGGGCCGGTATCATTGGAGCCATGATCGCCCGTGAGCTTTCAAAGCTCAAGGGAAAGTTTGCTCTCATTGAAAAAGAGGCTTTCCCCGGATTCGGAGTATCAAAGGCAAGTCTGTCTCAGATCCATCTGCCTGACTTTTGCCCTATCGGCTCCCTTAAAGGCAAGTTGAGTGCGAATGCGCCGCAGCGTTTTAAAAAGCTTGCCCGCGAACTTGACCTGCACTACAGGGAAGTTGGAGAAATATGGCTGGCCCTGAAACAAGAGCACATAGAAAACCTCTGGGAGGCAAAGAAGAGGGGAGAGTCAAATGGTGCCCGGGGTTATGAGATAATTGGGCCTGAAAAAATACGGCAACTCGAACCTTATGTGACGAAAAAGGCAATTGCAGGGCTTTATGCAAAAGAACCGGGTGTACTTTACACACCTGAGTGGACATTTGCACTTACGGAAAATGCTGTACAAAACGGTGTGAGCCTGTATCTGGGAGCTGCTGTAACCGGCATAGACAAAGAGGATGATCATTACTATAAGGTGACGACCACCAGAGGGCAAATAAGAGCAAGATATGTTATCAACGCTGCAGGCCTTTACTCTGATGAAATAGCCGCATTGCTCGGGGATGCTGATATTCACCTGGAATTGCGCAAAGGCACGATGCTCATTTTCGATAAGTCGGTATCATCTCTTGTGCGGCATATGCTATTTGGAACCTTTAGCGAAAAGCATAGCCAGGACATTGCACCGACTGCTCATGGGAACTTGATCCTTGGGGTTCATTACGTCAAGCCAAGGAACAAAAAGGATACAAGTGTGAGCAGGGAAAACATTGAGGAGACATTTAAGCTTGGAAAGGAGCTCGTTCCAGCGCTCAGGGAAAAAGACATGATTACAAGTTTTTCAGGCATTCTCTGCACGAATAACAAGGCATCGGACGGGGATTTCTATATTGCTCCTTCAGAGCACGCACCCCGTGCTATACATGTGCTTGCCGGTGCACCCGGACTCACTGCAGCGCCCGGAATTGCCGATATGGTAATCAGGCTGCTGGTAGAACAAGGACTGAAAGCCGAGGAAAAGAAAGTTTTCCACACCAGAAAAGAAAGTTTTCCGAGGTTTGAAAGCGCCCCCCTGAGCAAGAAGGAAAAAATGATTGCATCAAACCCGAAGTACGGACATATTGTCTGCCGCTGCGAACAGGTGACAGAGGCTGAAGTAATAAATGCAATAAAAAGAGGGGTAGACACGATGGACGGGGTCAAACACCTCACAAGAGCGGGTATGGGGCGCTGCCAAGGAAGCTTTTGCGGAAGCAGTGTTCTAAAATACCTGGCAAACACTCTCGGGATTCCTGCCACGAAGGTAACAAAGAAAGGGGCCGGCTCTCACCATATTGTAGGCTACACAAAGCAGGGTGGAGAAAGTGGAGCTGGGGAATGTTGAAAAGATCTAAGCTGGATATTGCTATTATCGGTTCCGGCCCAGCCGGTCTCGCTGCTGCCGTAGAGGCTGACAGGAGGGGTGTTAAGAATCTGGTTGTCTTTGAGCGGGATGAACTGCCCGGTGGGATTCTGAGGCAATGCATCCACAACGGGTTTGGCCTTGAAAAATTCAAAGAAGAGTTGACAGGTCCCGAGTATGCGAACCGATATATTAAAATGGCCGAATCCGCCGGCATTGATATCGAGCTTAACACCACTGTTCTGGAAATCGAAAAAGACAGGACACTAACTTCCGTCAGTGAACATAGCGGCTTGCGCAAATACGAGTGTAAATCAATCATCCTTGCGATGGGATGCAGGGAAAGGCCCAGGGGCGCCCTTGGAATACCCGGTACGAGACCGGCGGGGATTTTTACAGCCGGGCATGCCCAGAGGCTTATAAACATCGAAGGATACATGCCTGGGGAAAAAGTTGTAATACTTGGTTCAGGGGACATTGGCCTTATAATGGCCAGGCGCCTTACCTTGGAGGGGGCTGAGGTCGTTGCGGTCGCCGAGATTTTGCCCTATTCCAGCGGCCTCATCAGGAACGTGGTCCAGTGCTTGAACGACTATGAGATACCCCTTCTACTGAGTCACACGGTTGCCGAAATTCACGGAGATAAGCGTGTGGAAGGGGTCACGCTCGTTAAAGTCGATACTGACTGGAATCCGATAAAGAGAACGGAGCAATATGTGGAATGTGACACCTTGCTGCTTTCAGTAGGCCTGATTCCTGAAAATGAACTTTCCAAGCAGGCAGGCGTGCTTATTGATCCTAAAACAGGCGGACCATATGTTAATGACTGTCTGGAAACAAGTGTGGAAGGAATTTTTTCCTGCGGAAACGTCCTTCATGTAAATGATCTTGTTGACAATGTGTCCAATGAAGGAGAACTTGCCGCCACTGGAGCTTATGAACGCATCAAGGGAAAAACGCTCGGACGTGAACGAATCATGGAAGTCGAGGCAGATGAAGGTGTAGGCCAAGTTGTTCCCCAAAAAATATCCGGGGACCGTGAAACTATCTTTTATTTAAGAGTTAAGAAACCCATGGGGAAAATGGTGCTCAGAGTGGGGGAAAACTTTGAGAAAAAATTTTCCTATGCCCGGCCTAGCGAAATGATTCGCTTGAAAATTCCAAAGAAAATTTTCTCGCAAATGGGCTCATCTGTGAGCAAACTTCAAATCCGTTGCGAGGAGAGGTAGGCTGTGAAGGGAGCCAAAGATCTCATATGTATTACCTGCCCTAAAGGATGCCATGCCAGAGTCTGGATGGAGGATGGCAATGTAATAATAAAAGGCGAAGTCTGCAAAAGGGGCAAAGAATACCTCAAGCAAGAATTCCTCGAGCCAAAACGAATTTTGACTTCTACAGTCGTTGTTGAACAGAGTCGAAGCAAAAGGCTGCCTGTTCGAACCAGAACAGGGATACCTAAAAGGGAAATATTCAGGGCCATGGATGAGCTATCAAAAGTGAAGGTTCAACCACCGATCAAGATCGGTGATGTGATAATTCCTAATTTTCTGGGAACCGGTGTTGATCTTCTGGCCTCTGATGACATTCGTGATTAATTTTGTTGCAGGAGGGGAAAAATGGCGTCAAAAAGTGTTATTGAAAGATTATGGGAGGTTAATCCTGAAGCTGAGATATGGTGGGATTCATCCCCACTTATTTATGACAACTGGCGGAAGAAGATGATTGAGCAGGCTTCCGACAAAGAGGAAATGACAGCCTGGCTGGACCGTTTGTACAGTGAGAACAACAACCCGGAGGACAATATCTTCCGAGGCGTGACCACGAATCCGCCGCTATCCTACAATGCGATCAAAGACAACCCGGACTATTGGTCCAAATGGATTGATGACCGGATAGGTAAAGACCGCTGCACTGATTCTGAAGTCGTGTTCTGGGATACTTATAAAGAGATAGTGAAGCGAGGAGCAGAGGCGTATTTGCCAATTTTTGAAGCAACGAATTATAAGTATGGTTTTATTTCAGGGCAGGTAGATCCCAGGATACGCCATGACGTTGAAAAAATGGTGAGCCAGGGCATAGAACTCCATTCCCTCTCACCCAATGTCATGATTAAAGTCCCGGGTACAGCCGAAGGCTACGAGGTAATCAAACAACTGACTGCAAGGGCCATACCCACCAACAACACCCTGGCTTTCATAATTCCTCAATTTGTAGCCTGCATGAACGCAGTGGCTGAAGGGATTAAGGAGGCAAAGGCCAAAGGTGTTGACCTAAGCAAGTGGCGTTCCGTGATTACCGCCATGAGCGCCCGCTACGGTACTTTGGGAGATTTGCAAAAAGAAGCACAGGAAAGAAACATAGAGCTGAGCGAAGCCGATGTTCGCTGGGCTGAAATAGCGATCTTCAAGAAGGCGTGCCGGCTGGTTGATGAAAACAACGAGTATCCCGGAAAAATGCTTCTTTGCTCGATGAGGATGAGCCCGACCGTAGACGGGGTTGTCCGATCCTGGCACGTAGAAAAAACTGCAGGTGCCAATGCAGTGTTCACATGTCCTCCCCCCTATCTGGAAGGGCTTTTTTTCAAAGGCAGGCATTTAGAGTTTAGCAACCAAATTTATGAGCCTGTTCCACAAGAAGTAATGGACAAGCTGATGAAAATTCCCTACTTTGAAAAGGGTTATGCTGAGGACGGCTACAGCGCTGAAGAGTTTAACTCTCACCCGGCTTTGCTTGCCACTGCTGGTCAGTTTAGCAAAGCTACGCAGCAGATGGTGGATTTTGTGGCAAAGCGAGTGGCAGCCTTTTGCGGATAGATGCCTTTAGCACCTGCATTTCTCTTTTTGCAGTAGCTTTTTTATAGACGGTACACACTTTTGCTTTTTTTCTTATGCTTCTTGGAGGTATAACTATGGGTGGCAAAGTATCCGGAATTTTCGCACCGATCACGACTCCTTTTGTAAACGAGGAAGTCTCTCTTGAACACTTGAAAGAAAACGTTCGAAAATATAGGGAAACCCCACTGAGTGGGTTTCTGGTTCTTGGAAGCAACGGTGAAAACAAGAGCCTCACTGATGAAGAAAAACTGAGCGTACTTGAAACAGTCATTCGGGAAAAGGCTGACAGCCAGATCGTGATGGCGGGCACGGGTTATGAATCAACCAGGCAAACCATAGCTTTTTCGAAAAAGGCCCAGGAAATTGGTGCAGATATCGTTTCCTTGCTCACGCCCAGTTATTTCAAGAAGTCGCTCACCGATGACGCCCTTATTGGTTATTATACGGACGTCGCAGATGCTGTGAATGTTCCAGTCTTTGTTTACAATGCTCCCGGATTTACCGGGGTCACATTGAGTCCCAGGGTGATTGAGGTTGTTTCCAGGCACCCAAACATAGGTGGCATGAAAGATACCTCTCCCGCCGGTATCGCCCACTACCTGGAGGTTTGCAGCCCTGATTTTGATGTTCTTGCAGGCACGATCAACACGCTTTTTATTGGCCTAAGCCTGGGTGCTTCAGGAGGCGTTGTTTCCCTTGCCAATGCATTCCCGGAACCCTGCTGTAAGCTCTACGAAAAATTCATGCAAGGGAACGTGAGAGGCGCAAGGGAGCTTCATTCCAAACTTTTTCGCCTCAACCAGTCGGTCTCCGGTGCCGGCGGGGTTGCAGGTGTAAAGCAGGCCATGGATTTTGCAGGTTACTATGGAGGTCCTCCCCGCCTGCCGTTGTTGCCTTTGAGCGATGCCAAGAAACAACTGGTCAAGGATGCAATTGAGAAAGCTGAACTGGGGTAAGAATGGTTTCTTTCAAAGAGGCTTTCTCACTGTTCTTTTCACTCTCAGATGAAAGGCAGAAATCATGAAAACCCTTGTTCTCAATTCTTACAACGAAGCGCTCCAGATGGTTGATAGAGAAATTCCCTCTCCGGGGCCTGATGAAGTTCTTGTCAAGGTAAAAGCCTGCGGTATATGCCAGACTGATCTTAAGATTATCAGGGGGGATATCCCTCCTCCAATAGTGAATCTACCTCACGTTCTCGGTCACGAGGTGGTGGGGGAGATATCAGCTATTGGGGAAAATGTCACAGAAATTCACACCGGTGATGTGGGGGTGGTTTACTCTTACGTAACCTGCCACAAATGTATGAGGTGCCTTACAGGTAGAGAAAACTTGTGCGATAATCTGAAAAGAGTGGGGTTTGAGCTTGAAGGAGGATTTAGAGAATACCTTGTGATTCCAGCGTACAATTTCTGCCCGTTTCAAAAAAGTCTGGATCTTCACAAGATGGCGATTCTGGCAGACGCTATCGGCACTTCTTATCACGCAATAACAACGCTTGCCCGCGTAAAACCGGGCCAGGATGTACTCATTGTGGGTGCAGGCGGCCTTGGCATCCATGCTGTGCAGATTGCAAAACTAAGCGGGGCAAGGGTTATTGTTGTTGATATAGAAGAAAATGCCCTCGACCTTGCCAAGAAATATGGCGCTGATGAGACCCTTAAGCCTGAAAAAGCCGAGCAAGCCCTTCATGATCTGACACAGGGAGCAGGTGTTGATGCTGTAATCGAGATCGTGGGTGCGCCTGAAACGCTCAAGTGGTCGTTTCCTTCACTCAAAAGCGGAGGAAGGCTCATAATCGTCGGGTATGCTCCCGGAAGGCCTTTCCCCCTGGATACCATGGCCATGCACTACCATGAGTATGAAATCAAAGGATCCCGCTTTGTAACAAAAGCAGAACTTCTCGATCTCATAAAGCTCGTCGAAAGAGGGGAAATAGAGCCTGTTGTCACAAAAACATATCCATTTGCACAAGCTAACGATGCCTTGGATGCCTTGAGGAACAAGACAACACCAGGAAGAATCGCTTTGACGCTCTAAGAAAAGAAGTGCTCTGGTTCTTCCCTGGTTGATTTCCAGCCTCCGGGTGAACGGAAAGGCATTTCCAAGAAAACTAAAGGAGGAAAAACATGAAACACATTCATTATATGGACCAGGAACCAGAGGTCGTTGACTTTGACGGTGCGGAAAAAACCGTAATCCGGCATATCATTACGGAAAAGGATGGGGCTCCTAATTTCAACTTGCGCGTTCTCACAATTGAAGCAGGGGGGAAAAGTCCTGAGCATAGCCATCCCTGGGAACACGAATTCTTTGTTTTAAAAGGCCAAGGCATAGGCATTATGGGAGATAAAGAAGAGAAGCTAAGGCCGGGGGATGTTATCTATTGCCCGCCTGACGTTCACCATTGCATTAAAGCCACGGAGCAAATGGAAGTTATCTGACTGATCCCTCAAACTAAATAGTATGCCTGGATGGCATACCCGCCCACAAATCACAAGCCCCTGCCCGGCCGGACCGGTTTGCGTGATCCCCTCTGGAAGCGTAATTAACCGGCCGGCTTCCTTTGTTTCATCATGGACATGAACTCCTTGACCACCGGGTCAATAAAATCAGGGTCATTGATGTGAGCATCAAGTTCGATAACGGTAATAGAGGGATTAAGATTTTCTTTCAGGGCATCAACAAAAGCCTGGTTTCCTTCGGGCTCCCAGTGGGGTAAGCCCTCCCTGTCTGGGAATGACCATCCTTTCAGGGGAATAAATACTTTCACCGGGCCTTTTGCCTTGTTGAGTTTTCTGGCCACGATCTTCCCCACTTGTCGTAGCTCCTCGGGGAGCAATCGTACCAGGGTGAGGTCCTTGTTGTAATAAAAACATTTACGCTTTTTCATTTCCTCAGAGAGGCTTTCTGGAGTTCCCTGGACCGTGTAATTGGTACTCCCGGGCGCTACGACCTGGGGCAATCCCATTGCTCCAGCAGCTTCTGCCCTATCCTCCCTTATTGCGCCGTGAATTCCATGAACAAAGGCATCGCCAATCTCATGGAGGTTCAAATCCAACACGCCTTCAAAATACCCCTCCAGGATAAGGTCTTCCATGCAAATGCCGCCAGTTCCATTTTGATGAAAAGGCACTACCTCATAACCTTCTCCTTCCAGGATGCTTTTAGCTCTGAGCGCTCCAGGGGTGGTTGTCCCCAGCATGGACATGGCAACAGGGATTCCCTTTGGCTTCATGGTATCTTCTTTCAAGCTTCTGATCATGCCACAAATAGCGGCCGCTGTATTTTCAAGAATACGCCTTGTCAAGAAGTTGAGCCCTTGCATATCGGATACCGTATGCATAATGGTAAGATCTTTTGTGCCCATATAGAACCCAAACATGTGCCTTCCTTGTGCAACTGCAGATGCCATTACCTTGGGCACGCCTACAGGCAGGGCCCGCATGGCAGCGCATGCAATCTCGGTTCCCTGTGCCCCCCCTATTCCAACAACTCCATGGATAAGGTCTTTACCATAGAGCTCTTTAGCAATCTCCACGGCACCCCTGCTCATATTGGCAGTGCACTTAGCTTTGTCCCCGGTAGCCACTGCTTCTTTGAGCGGAATCCCCCCGCGCTTGGCAACCTCACCCTGCGTTACATCAGGTTTCCTTTTTGGGGACGAAAGAATGCCGGTATCCATAACAATGACACCAATCCCTTGGGATGTAATGCATTGTTTCAAATAAAAGGCTTCTTCTTCCTTCGTGTCCAGCGTTGCAACCAGTAAAACCGTCTTTTCCATGATACTATCTCCCATGCTGCTCACCAAGACCTCGTCTCTTAGCAAAGCCCAAGAACAAAGGCATAGCTCACATTATTCATTGGGCTTTACCACGACCTTCACTGCCCCACCGATCCGCTCAATGAAAGTCTTAAAAGCCGTATTTATCTCATCAAGAGGAAATGTGTGGGTAACATACGGCTTTAGGTCTATCTTCCCTGACCCTATGAGCGAGACGGCTCTTCTCAGATTTGCCCACCCTTCACCGCGCACAGCATAAATCGATTTGTTTTTCATGAGCACGTCTTCCAGATCAACCAGGACAGGTTCGTGAGGGAAGCCGAGCAGAAGGATTTTACCCATAGGCTTTACCATCTTGATCGCCATCATGGGGGCATCGCTAGCGCCGGAGGACTCGATTACGAGGTCCGCGCCAACTCCGTTGGTTCCCTCCAGCACCACCTTCACCGGATCTTCCTCGTGTATGTTTATCACGCGGTGAGCACCTGTCTCTGCCCCTTTTGTAAGCCTTGAGGCTCGGGTGCCTATCAGATATACCATCTCAGCCCCAAAGGCCCTGGCAACCTGCGAAGAAATAAGACCTAAGGGTCCAGGGCCAATAACTGCCACATGATCCCCTGCAACGTACCCTCCCACAGTTTGAAAACCGTAGAGAACGCAACCAAGGTTCGTTATCAAAGCTGCCTCATTGAACCCTACGTGATCAGGTATTGCATGAACAGTGTTTATGTTATTGACAACATACTGGGCAAAACCGCCGTTTGAAGTCATTCCATTTGCTCTATGTTTGGGCGTTCCGTAATTTAGACATGCCGTATAGTTTCCCACCCGGCAATTACGGCAGCGCATGCACCCAAGGTGCGCCTCTACCGCAACCCTTTGCCCTATTTTGAACTCATCAACCGTGTCTCCAAGTGCAACGACCTCCCCTGCATATTCATGCCCAGGAATAAAACTCCCGTAAGGGGGTTGCCCGGGGAAAGGCTTTGCCATGAGTGCTACGTCAGTACTGCAACAAGCGCAGGATGCCACTTTCAACAATACTTCCATGGGCCCCGGCTTCGGAGTGGGAACCTCTTTCACCTCAAGCTGGTTTGGGCCCATTAGTATTGCCGCCTTCATGGTTTCAGGTATTGTACTCATTTTCCTCTTCTCCTTTCCAAACTTCACGCCACTTTGTGCCTGGTGACCCTCACTGAGTATCCCATTCCACCCGGTGCCACGCAAGGCCATTCTTGCCGCAGACTGAAAAGCATTTTGATCCATAACAGCTTTCATCCACTCTATCCATGCTGAGACCTCTTTTCTTTAGTGAAGCCGCAAACCTGATAAGACCCTACCCCCTTTTTTGTAACATCGGTTGGAGAAATTCCCATGTATCTTGCAAGATAGTTCAAAACGCCAGTCCCGCAAAATCCTCCCTGGCACCTCCCCATGCCGGCTCTTGTCAGGTGCTTCACTGCATCAGTAGTATCTGCTCCTCGCCGGATAGCTTCCAGGATTTCCGCCTCGGTCACTTGCTCGCACCGACAAACAACGTGCCCATATCTCGGATCAGATGCAAGCATTTTTTCTTTTTCCGAAAAAGAAGCCTCCTCGAAACGACGCCAGCCGGTTCTGTGTTTCTTGAAATCCTTTTTCTCCTCCATGGCCATACCAGCCCTAGAAAGTAACTCGATCACATACTCCGCAATCGCCGGGGCAGCCGTAAGTCCAGGAGAACCTATTGCAGCGTGGATCACACCTGGTGCATGTTCCGACTCCCCAATGTAGAAGTCACCCATAACCTGGGCCTTTGTATTTTCAGAGCGAATGCCTGCAAATGATGTAATAACATCTTTTTCAGAAACGGCCGGTATGAGCTCCTTGGCCATTTCAACAACCTCACTCAGCTTTTCTCCCGAGACCCCGGTGTCGGCTTTATGCTCCGGGCACGTGAAATACCCCATTCCGATCAGGATGTTACCATGTGCGGTGGGTGTTACCAATTGGCTGTGATCCTTTCCGTAGGATCCGTAAACCATATTTCGAACCAGGTGTGAAACAGATTTATCAAGGATAGCCATAACGCCCTTGGTCAGTATCAACTTTATGTCATTGTCCCCCACCATTCGCGCTATTTCATCTACGAAAAGGCCGGCCGCATTGACCAGGTAGCGAGTCCCAAGGATCCCTTTAGAAGTGACCACATCGTATTGGAAGTCCTTTTCTCTGCCGATATCCTTAACCTCTGTACTAAGGTAAAGCTCAAGACCATTCTGGACAGCGTTTTCCACTAAAGCAAACGTCCATTCAGGAGCGTATAT
>Ga0180301_10000598_pt1 | contig 27831 bp, 24 predicted proteins | sample GuaBasSediGuay16_FD_121797 | JGI IMG/M metagenome (GOLD analysis project Ga0180301, IMG submission 121797) | Subseafloor sediment microbial communities from Guaymas Basin, Gulf of California, Mexico - Guay16, Core 4569-2, 12-15 cm | ecosystem: Environmental > Aquatic > Marine > Hydrothermal... | reverse complement strand
TACACGCCAACCCTCGCTGACCTAGGTCTAATGGTGATGTTACTAGGAGCGTCCGGAGCCGTATCAGCCTGGATAGCAACCCTAGTAGGCCAGCAATTCGGAGCTGGATTCCTCGCAATATTCAGCGAAGAATTCCGAAGAAAGAGAAGAACCCTAAGAGAGTAAGCCGGAACCCCCCGATTCAGTACCTCAACCTCTCTTCTTCTTTTTCTGTTTCTTCTTGAGAGCTAGCGTATAGCCCATCGTGCCATTATATATCGCCGGGAGGCACTCTATCCCGCCGCCGACCTCTTTCTCCAACCTCTTCTTAATGTAGTGGATGTTGCGGCGATCCACCCCGCCGCCGCTGAGAAACACAATCTTGCCCTCCAAGAGCATTTGCGCAATGTGGCTATAAGGTATCCCGCTCCTCGTCCTCCTAACCAGCAAGCCCTCCGGGTCCTCGAGAGCCGTGATCCGAATCTCCCTCTTATTCCACCTAGTATAGCATACCAGTTCCTCATACTTCCCAGATTCAAGCCCCAAAATCTTCCTGAACCCATCTATCTCCTTGAACAACTGCTCAATAGGAGCGCTGAGGCTCCATGCCGCCAACGCCTCTCCGTTCACGCCATACGCCTCCCAGCGGTCGCCGTCGGTTACCAGCAAGCATTTAGCGCCCACAGACTTGCAATCTTCGAAATAATCACTTGGCTTCGGCACCTCTCCCATCGCCCCTACCGCTACAGATACTATGGGCTCGCCATCGGCGAACAGGATGTAATCCGCCTGCCCAAAGCCCCCCTCCCTCCTCCTGACATCTTTAGGATCCTCCGGATCCCAGCCCATAAGCCGCAGAAACGGCTCCACCAAAGCGCTCTTAACAAGCTCCCGATCACGCCTAAGTTCAGACGAAAACTCGCCGACCCTCCTCCGAAGAGCCTCAACGAAATCCACTAATCCCCTCCAATCAAGACCATTTGCAGACATTCTGGATGCTTCTAGACAATTCCGCATCGTTTTGCAGGCTTCCAGACCTGCTATTAAATACTTGCCACCCAAACTCCCAAACGCCATGCCGGCCAAGTTAGGAGAGACTCCGGGTAGAGTTGTAAACACCCCATACGGAACAAGAGTCTACTACAAGCCAACGCTCCGCAAGGTCATCTTCCGTAAACCTGGAGTCCACCGAAGAAGCGAAAAAGTTATCGCAAGAAACGAGAAAGTTGCCGCCGCAAAGCCTGCCGCTAAATGTAAGGGCCTACCATGGGACAAATTCGTAGTCTGCCTAAGCGAGCAGATGAAGAAAGTCTAAACACCTAAACCTCTTCCCTAATCTTTCCCCCATTTTTTACGTCATGAATCTGAAAATAAAATTCAGCTTCATAGATTTTAAATAGGATTTCTGGTGGAAGGTGAACAGACATGAAAAAAGCAGTATTGGCATACTTGCTGGCTTTCCTACTGGTAGCATTAGCACTACCAAGCGGTGTATCCGCCTTCGAGCTAACCAAACCTCCATCAGACGTATTGAACCCGCCAACATCGCCTCCTCAGACCCTTATAATCAATGGATATAGAGTACCTGTTGGAGCAGTAATAGACTATTCGACCGAAACGATAACTCTCCCAGATGGCACCACCTGCAAACTATCACAGCTAACGCCGGCAGGATGTCCGACCGCCGCATCAAACAACGTCCTAGACCCGGCAATCTTGCCCACGTCACTTCTAGCAGTCATTCTCGTCACTACAATAATCGTCGCCAAGAAGCGCAAACCATCGAGAAAACGCATGTCAACAGCCATGATAGCGATCGCCTTTACGAGCCTCCTCCTAGCCGCGCAATACTTGCCCTCGGCATCAGCCGTGACGCCTCCACTCGACACATCTCAAATAGGCATAATGGCATGGGAGAAAGTCGCAGACTACATACAGCTAAACAAAACCCTATCAATCTACGAATCCTTCACGTGGGGAGGAAACTACATAGACGGCAAAGTAATAATTGCTGACGGCAAAAACAATGCTTACGAACCAGGCTCAGATGACTCTGTTTATGGATACATTAAAGTGGATGTAAGGGTCAGAGCCGACGGATACGTAATAGCGTATCTCAAGCGAGCCTCCGCGGGAGGCTATACCACGGGTGGAAGATGTTCACTACTATGGACAAGCTTTAGAGATGGTGATAGCGGTGGAACGACTCTAGCTAACGGAACTGTTCTATCTCAGGCGATTTACGTAGTTGCCAAAATCGCAGGATTATCGCCAGACCAGCAGACGATTTTCAATCAAGCCAAATACTACGATTTCGAATACCCCGAAGCAAAAAGGCTAATAATCTTCGGAAAATGGGGCGGAGGAAACCCCTCCCGCTTCTACTTCACACCAATAGATGTTAAAGTCATTAAAGCGTACACCTCCGGAGAAGGTAGTTTTACACATGATCAGGATTACTGTATAGATTCCCACTGCTTAACCTCAGGTGAGCCCGATGATACCTGGACGGATAAGCCGCATAATGAATACTGGAAGAAGGTTGCTTGCTGGGACATAACAAACACAATAACTTGGACAAACAATACGGCGCATGTCTTCAAATTTGATGGAAGTAGCGACTATAGGAAAGTATGGGTAATAATGCTTCTAGCCGGATAACCATCTTGGCTGTCAGAAGGTGAGGGGGACATGGAAAGGCTGACAAGCATAGTAGCCTCGACCCTGACTTTAACCTTACTTATAATACTACTAATGTCGCCAGAACTGATTCTCCCTTCTCCTGTCGGGGCAGATTTCGCTAATGTGACAAGCGTTTCTCTGGTTTACGCATGGACTAACATAACTGGCGACACTATAACGATTGGAGCTACTACGGGATATAAGATACTTCAAAAATACTTGACACCAAGTTCTGATGTAATTTCTGGTGACGCTGGAACCAACCAGACCCTATATGATAAAAGCATACTCTTGATATCCGTTAGCTTGACACATATATATGGCAATACTAGCATCTGGAAGTATTCAGCTTCTAGCTGGGGTGCTTCAGTAACCTATGAGAAGCTAGACCCGCAAAACCTTGGCCCACCAGAACCTGTAACAGTTTCTGGCGATGCGGGTGCAGAACAAGTTCTGCATCAGGGAGTCCTAGTACAATGTGTCAGCCTTTTTGTTCCTTATGGAATCGGCGAACTCTACAAGGGCTCAACATCTAGTTATGGCAGTTCTATAACTTGGACCAAATATCTGTTAGACAACTTCCAGCAAATGGTAGACATTAGGATACGGATAATGAATGACACAGCTCCACCTGAAGTCGTATTCAAATTGGAAGATGCAGGATATGTTGGATCAAGCAACATCGTTGTGGATGACTTACCCGAAGATGCTTTAGTAGAACTGTGGGGAACACCCGTCTCGAATAACACGATAACTGTTGGAATAAAGCCATCAAGTTATGGAGGATCAGCAGATTACATCAAGATTTACATAGATGGAGTCGGATGGGTTGACCAGGAAGCCGGAAGCTTCAGAATAGAGGATGGCATCCCCAAAGCAGATTTTGTTCTTCCAGAAGGCGTTAACACGATAACTCGTGTCGGATTACATCACTTCGGCTCGGGCTGGTCCGATCCTACTGATGTCTGGATTTGGGACGCCAAGGGAAACCTACTATACCACACCACTGTTAATAGCCATGAGTGGGATCAATCTTTCTCAAATTACTTCGAATACGTCTCCATATCATATACTGTATATGTGATAACAGCAAATTTGATGATATTAGATATCCATAAGACTGTTGGAAACCACACAATAATAATTCCGGTTGGAAGCGACGTAACGCCACTTTTCTTCAGGATATATCTAAATGCCTCTGAGGATCCTGTACTAGTCTACGAGACATTCCAAAATGACACGCTTTACGGAAACATAAAGCCAGGACACAAATACGTCTACTCACAAACGAACGACCACTTTTTCATAGTTTCCTATATGGAAGACGGGATAACTAAGAGAATAGCATTTCCATTCGGCAATAATATCAGAGAACTCAGCATTTTCGCCGACAACATCACGATAACCCGCGAGACGGTCTCCCAAGCCTTTAACCACTCCACTCCCACGTCGGTTTACAACCAGCCAGGTGGTGTAGACCTCCAGCTATACGTAAAAGCCATAGGCCAGTTACTTAAGATAATAATACAGAACCAAGATGGTGGCGCGCTACTATCTGAGCATCAGTCAGGCTTTTACATTAGAGTGCTGAATTACTCTAACTTGTATCCCTTCTTCGAAGGTGAATATGTTAAGGAGAGGTCTCTTAGCATTCCCCTTGACTATCCGGAAATTCTGGTCTCCATATCTTACAAAGGCTTCACAATCCTAGAGAAGGTTCTCTCAATGACCGAGCCCCGCGTGATTAACCTGACCTTATACGAGGAAAGCTTCTGTGATCCATACTACAATACTAGGCTATTGCTCGCTAACGCGTCTTTCTCAAAGTTTTACACTTCTGACAATTGGCTGGTCTTACGCCTCCATGCCGCGGATGGACGAAAGATATGGGTGAAGATAGACAATCCATATCCGGCATCGCTTTCAATTTTGGCAAACGTGTCTTACACTCGGGTAACTGTAGGCGACGAACTGCTGATAACCCTCAACGCGAGTTCTGCCTTATTGAGGATCCATGACCCCGCATCCTTCATCCTGACCGTAACCAATCCTCTGGGCCAGCGATATCCTGAAGGCGCTGTCAGCTTACGAGCCTTCAATGGGACTTGGTTCTCTCTTCCCAACTCGACCAGCATCTGGTTGCCGGCGAACAACTACACCGTTTTAGCCTCAATTTCAGAGTTGGGCGTTGATGTAAGAACAAAGATTGAATTAGAGGATCATAAATCCATCGTTCTCGACCTGCCCTACTTAGAGTTCTTGGACTTCGCTGGCAATAAGAGGAAGTTAGCCGCCAACAACTCGATACAAGTAAGCGAAGCTAATCCAAAACTGCCAGGAGCCCAGACGATTTTAATCATAAGCGGGCCGGCTGAAGTCGCTTATCTGATACCCGCCCTAAACGATAGCCAGAAAGCTATTCTCTCCGTGAACGTCACCGCAATACTGTCGCTAGACAATCAAGTGATAAAGCTGATATTATCCGACTGTGCAAACGCCTCATTCACGACTTTAGTGAAGACACCGATCATGCTTCTCGACGCCTATGGTCACAGAGAAATACCGATTGAGGCAAACATCCTACTGAACGGAACCTCGATCCCCATCTTTGGGTCAGACATCTTCTGGCTCGATCCTGGAAATTTCACGCTTGAAGTTCCTGACCAGATATCCGGCTTCAAGTTCGTCAAATGGGAAGACGGACTAAGACAGAAATCGAGAACTATGACAAATTACGCTAATTGGGTCTCGACCGCCCTCTACAGCGCTCCATCGAGCTTAAAAATCGAGGTGACGCCTAGTGGCAAGGAAGCGGAAATAAAGATAACGCTAAAGGACTACTTCGGCGCTGTAATCCCAAATGCGGAGATTTCGATATATACGAGTATCGATATGGCCACGTGGAAGCTTCTCGGAAAAGTATGGACTGACGAGAATGGCGTAGCATCTCTGAAGCTCTACAGAAGAGAATTTGACTACTATGTGAAGGCGGAGTTCGCCGGGATTGGCGAGGAGCTTCAGCAGTCGTCGGCCACAGCCATGGTTCCAAGCCTCGGGGAAGAGGGAGAGTCTCCGACTGAAGAAGTTGGTATGCCTGCCGAGCTAGTTCTCGGTATAGTTGCCGGTGTCGGCGCGCTCATAGCCGTAATCTTGGGCATCTACAAAGTCAGACACGCCATCCCGGAGAGGCATAGCCGGAGAGTTCTCAGACCCATAGACTGGATGCTGAACGCCTATATATTCCCGGTCTCCGGCTGGAGGCGGAAGGCATGAACCAGAAAGTCCTCAGCCTGATCCTCCTAATCCTAGTATTATCAACTTCATTCACTCCCCTAATCCAGAGTGTCGTTGCGGCAAAAAGTGGAGACGAGCCCGCAGAGATGCGGCTAATACCCATCGCCAAGATTAGCGATACCTTCAAAAGCGGATTCTGGTGGTATGATTATCTCTTCATTACCTCTGCAGGGAAGATGTATGCTTCTTACGTTTTTGATTTCGACCCAGAATCCATGGTTTTTGCCATATCGTCGCCTTGGGTTTTTAGGTATCATGGTGGATCTAATCCTGAGTATGAAATATTCAATGCGGAGAAAAATAAAGTCGTTTTCAAATACACTTTTTCTCGGGAGGAATCCATCTTCAGATTCTATCGACTCGACCCTGAAAGGGATGAAGCGATCTTCCTTTCTAAAGTAGAAGGCCCAAACCTTGGGGCAATAGCGGTAAGAGTTGTCGGCTATCAAGCCGGGCTAACCGGCATGGCTCTATGCTGTAACCCTCTACCTTGGTACGTTGCATTCGTTGACGTAAGGGAGGGAGGAAACTTTTGGGATCATTGTATCCGGCGTGATGCATATACTATAGACGCCAAATATGCCATACTAACTTCTGGCAGTGTTCTTGGAGGGATAACTTACACGCACCTTATTCTCGTCGATGGGGTTGGGAACCTATACGACCTAGGTGAGTATGACGCGATAGCTTTGCTCCCAGAAGAGGGGGTCCTTCTCTTTAAAAATGAAAGCAGGGTTAACCTCCTTTATTATCCCTCCGGTTTCCTAGGTCCATCCACCCAATGGGTTTCCCCCCTGGAGAAGAAGACGCCCGAAGGCAGGATTTTGGGGATTAAAGCCGGAGCTTATGAAGTGAAGCTTATCGACTTTTATTCCGGTGACGAGTGGACGGTTTTCTCGAACCGCAACCGCGGATATGTATACCTCTCCGGCAACCGGCCGAGGTTCTTTGGACAACTCCCTTACATTGCCGTGCTAGAGATAGTCGAACCGTTCCAGCGGCCTCCTAAATATGGTGACGTATATGTTATCTCGTTGTGGGGCTTTCCGGGCAAGGTCTATGTCTTGGATCAGCCGGATGCGAAGAGTCCAGGTCCCGGCAAACGGCCTCCGATAGTTAGAGGAGGATATCTTATATTCTCGGACAATGGCAAGTGGGCGTTCAACGGGACCCACGTCTTTTACGTCTGGACGACGCCTCTCGAAGACCCGCAGGTTGGGCCGAGGGTGAGGCTGAACACTTGGTTCGACTTCAAGACATCCTTCGCTTTCAACAACTCTATGCCTATCTCCCTAGACCTGCCGCCCAGCACCTCTGGAACCAGCGTCACAGAATATCTTATCAAAGAAGTGAGACTGAAAGTAGACTACTTGAGGACGATACCCTACACAGTCGATATAACCCCGCCGGAGGTCAAGAACGGAGAATTATGGAAAATGGGTCAGATAGACCCCGGCGGGACGTTCTGGACAACTCCGAAAGTATGCCTCCCCTACACCTTCCTATGCGGAGAGCCAGGCGAATGGCCTGAACCCCCCAAACTCGAACCATACCCGCATGGTGCCCACATAACAGGCAGAGGAATCATCAAATACACATATCTTCCGATAGCCGTCCCGCTAGCCTTCGGGGCTGGTTATGTGGTTTATGGCCCTGGGCTTAGCGGAGGCCCGCATCCGCCGATCCTTCTGACGCAGGCCGGCAACCTCACAGTCTTCGGAAGCTTCTCCCCAGACTTCTCATACATCGACAAATCCCAGCAGAATGTAGGCTTCAACTGGGACACACTTTGGGTACTCATCCCAGCAGGCATAGGTCTCACTACCTATCCGCTGGTCACCAAACGTACAATGGACCAGATGAGGAGGATAGCAACAATATCCGATGAGGTTGGGGTAGACTTGAACCTTATTGACGAAACATTCCAAGGCTGGCTAGAGTGGTATCCAACGATAAAAGGAAAAAGAGTAATCATAAAACCGCCAACAAAAGTAACCGTAAAAGAACCATTGCCAGCCGCCCCGAAAGTGGCCGGAGCTGTCTATTCGGTCAAAGTCAAGGTCACTTCTGCCGCCCAAGCAGAACAAGCTCTCAAAGACATCCAAGAGGCCAAGAGGATTATCCAAAAAGCGAAGGTGGATATTGAGAGCTGGTGGCCTAAGCTCCTAGAAAACGACCCCGTACTAAAAGCATATAGAAAGAGAATTGAAGAGCTTAGGAATGCCGCCGAATGGGTTGAACGGGCACGCCGCGAGGGCGTGATAGATGTGGCCGAGGCAATAGACAATTTAGAGGATATTCTCGGGGAATTGAGAACTGATATACTGCCCAACTATGCTAAGAGAGTCAAAGAACTCGCAGAAGCTCAGAAAAGCTCATTCTTCGAAAAAGCGCTGAACGCCCTCAAGAAGATTGACGGCGCCGTAATCTACTCCTCCATTGCTGATATGACGATAGACGTAACCATAGATAGAGCAATCGGCATGGCCGCTACCGGCGGAGGAGTGAGTCTTTGGGGCGCGGGGGCAGGCGCGGCAGGTGCCGCATTTCTAGCCGCCAACGGCATCACTAGCCTTGTGCGATGGGCTTCCCCAGTTACCCCCTTCTGGAGGCTCTATGGAACAGACTACGGATATGTGATGGTCTTCGAACTCAACGTCAAAGGCAAGACAAAATACCTTCTCCTAGGATACACAAGTGACAACAAGTATGGTAATTGGCACGTGAAGGATATCATTAGAGAAGCGATCGAGGACCGCCTCCTAGGTGACAAGCCCGGTGACCTAGAACCCCATCCCTTAATCATCGATAAGATAGTCACGGTCAAGAAACTTTACACATCAGAAGAGCTGATGGAGGTAGCTAAGGCGGGTGAACCGAAGGTAAAAGCCCTCTGGGAGAAAATCCAAGCTAACCTAAAGATTCAGGCTAAAACGCTGAAATCAGAGCTAGAAAGCCTATACTACACGCTTGACGCCCAGCACCTAGCTGAGCTTCTGAAAGCCGATCCGAAGGACATATCCATTCAGAGAATCGTGATGTATTCAGTTTACGTGCCATGGAGTGTAACCTCGTGGTTCATAAACGTGGAGATTCCTGTAGATGTCGTAGAGCAGACCTCCGGCTTCGAATTATACCTCACTATCGGGAATGATGAGGTAATCTACGATCCAGACAGACAAGTTCAGATATTAAATCCTACGAAAATCACTTGGAGAGATATAAATGGCGTTTCTCGTGAATCGAGTGCTGAATGGGTCGTGACGCCAGATGGCGCAACTCTAACTTATGCGTTCATGGTTGGTGAGAACGAGGCTGGTGCGACTTCCTTCACAATCAATAGCGAATCTAAGACTCCGTTCATCGCCTTTGTCCACCTAAACACGAGTCTATGGATCAAGAGTCATCTAGTCCCCTTAGGAGGCGGATTCACTTTCAAGATGGATATACCTTGTATGCTTAACATAACGCTCCGCTCCGAATCCCTAGAACTTGTAGACCTTCCATGGATACCTGACAAACTCTTCCTGAAAATCTACGGCTATGACCCTGACATCGGACGCGAGGAAGTCAAACAGGTAGAAGTGCCGGGTGACATCTTCGTCTGGACATGGCGTGAAACAGGTTGGTACGGCTACGCAGACGCGGATGATTTACCGATCCTAGACATTCTTGGGTCATGTTTCAGCATGGACGGCGAACTCGTTGAAGGTATCGAAGGACTGAATACTGGCGTGAAAGTCTCCTTCGACTCCATGACATTCCCAACTAAAGCTAGGTTCTGCGTATACTCCACAAGACCTGATGCCTATGCCGTCATCAAGACCAGAGTTTGGGTCGAATACTACACTCGAGAAGTCAATGAAACGATAGTTCACGCCGAGCGCTGGAAGACGTTCACCGCCCGAAACCTCTCGGAGACCATAAATATAGATGGAAAGCAGTATTTCGCCAAATGCTTCTTCGAAGACATAGGCGACCTGCTTGCAGAAGCTAGAGAGCTTGCATGCCAGACCGGAGTCCATGATGTTCACTTATCTGCTGAAGTCTGGCTCATAGAATCAAACTATCCAGGATTAGAAGCTGACGATCACGATATTGCCGACACTCTGATAACGTGTACAAAGAAATATGTCGAATTCTGCGCTCTTGTAAAAGATGATGTCAGCCTAGAGGGCATAGCAGGAGCAGAAGTCATACTTTACAACAAGACACAATACCAGTTAATCAAAACAACAAACTCTACAGGCCATGCATATTTCGGCGTGATCCCAGCAGGCGAGTATAACATTACCGCAACAGCTTTCAATTACACTGAGTGGAATAAGATGGTTCCGATACTACGTGACTATCCATGCCAGAACCCATACATCATCTATCTCCATCGAGTCGAAACCAAATTGCCGGTAAGTGTGACCATAACTGTCTATAATGGTTCCTCGAATCAGGTTCTCGAAGGGGTTGAAGTCTCCGCTTACGAAAAGAAGGCTGGTAAGCTAGTCGCCTCCGGCGTCACAGGAACTGATGGTAAAGTAACTCTAATCCTTGACTCGAGCATCTACTATAGAATTGTTGCAGAGAAAGATGGTTTCCTGCCTGCAATCACAGATTTCGTAACGAAGCGCGACACCACCTTGGCGATATCGCTCACACCAATGCCTGAAACACACTTAGTTACAGTCACGGTGTTAGATGCAAACACCTCCGAGCCAATAGAGGGCGCTAAGGTCTCATTCCTCGATGGCATTCCATATGTAAACTACACGGACTCCTCTGGCCGAGCCTACTTCAGACTGCCCGAAGCAGTCTACACGATGAAAGTCGAGAAACTAGGCTACTCCAGCGAGACAAGAATCGTCGGAGTATACCGAGACCTTGACCTAACAGTCCTCCTCTATCCATATCCGGTGCCACCGCCTCCAATCCCGCCGCCGCCCCCGCCACCCGATGCTGAAGAAGGAACTGTAACCATAAAGGTTTTGGAAGCCGATACGCTCAACCCTGTCGAAGGAGCGGTCGTCGTCCTTTGGAACCAAGGAGAAACTGTAGTCGGGACCACGAACTCCAGCGGCATGGTTACTCTCAACATTAAAGAATGGTGGTATGCATACAATATTACTAAGCCCGGATACACGCCGATTCTAAATGCGCTACGCTATTGGATTGTGGGCGAGACATATGTAGAGTACTTGACACCTGAACATTTAATCAAGCATGCTACCCTGCATGTCAGAGTATTAGACGAAGCTTCGAACCCGATTGAAGGAGCATATGTCATTGTACAAAACTCCACAACCGTATTGACAGACTTCACGTCTCTTCAAGGCTGGGCAAACTTCACCCTGAATGAAGGCTTCTACACCGTTACTGCAAGTCTACAAGGCTACTACCCGGCTTCCGTGCCCATCTACGTTTCTGGTGAATTCTACTTATACCTGACCCTAAATCCAATCAGTCCTATACCTGAGAACTTCACAGTAACCGTCCACGTTTCAGACGCTATGACTGGAGAACCTTTGGATGGCGCCCTAGTCCAGCTATCTTCCGGCGACTTTGCTACCAGTACAACTACTTCCCAAGGAATCGCCATCTTTGAAGAAATTCCGGCTGGATCATATCGTTTAGCGGTCTCAAAAGAGCCAGATTACATCCCATTCTATGAGACGATCACCGTCGATAACAACCTAACCATATTCGTTTCCCTCATACCGAAATCCATTAGAGAAATTCACCTCCTACAGGTTCAAGTCTTGGACGCTAATACTTCTATGCCGGTTCAAGGCGCTCTCGTCAAACTTAAGAACAGCACCCTTTGGTTCCAGAGCTACACGAATGAAACCGGCTGGGTAAGCTTCCTACTACCTGAAGACCGTTATCTCATGACCATAGAGGCTAATGGATACTACACGCATAGCGAGAGCCTCTGGCTTGTATCAAACATGACGATAACCCGAATGATTGCGCCAGTCGGATATCCTGACGTAGTTGGAAAAGTGGTAATAAAAGTCATCGACTCCCAATCAGGATCCCCAATACAAGGCGTTAAGGTCGAGGTGACTAACGAAACAGCGCCCATGTTCACAAACTATACAGATTCTGGAGGTATCGTCACCTTCATTCTAGAAGCGGGAGTCTACAAAATAGACTTCACGCATAAAGACTACGCTCACAAACACGTCGAAACATTCCTAATTCCTGAAAGAACTTATATCTTCGAACTGGTAAGAAGCGAAGAGCTAACCGCCACCCTAACAATCAAAGTCTCCGACGCAGAGACACTCCAACCAATACCAGATGCCGAAGTAGAGATAAGAAACTCCACAGCCACGGTACTGCTCTACACGGACGAAGACGGCATAGCCTCGATAATTCTAGAAAAAGGAATGTATGAAGTGAAAGTAACTCATCCATTCTACTACGACTTCGGTCCCATACAATACTACATAGGAGCCGATCAGGTCCTTAACGTCACCATGATACCCCGCTACGAATGTCCGGCCCCACCTGGAAGCAACTGGACGTATCCCTCCCCGTGTGGCCTCTACTGGTACGTCGTTCAAGTCGTTTACAAGGATGGAGTAGGATACCCCGGAGCTAATGTGAAAATCTACGATGCAAGCAACTCTACACAAATCGCCAATGCAACAACCGATGGAGATGGATTCGCCAAATTCCTGCTTCCGGCTAATGGAACTTATCACTTGAACCTCGTAGCTCAGAATCCTGAAACTGGAGAAGTTTGGGACTTCTCAGAAAAATTCACGCTTACGGCCAGCATCTGGAGAGTCGTGACCCTGCCTTGGTATAGCCCATACTTCAAACCTGAAGTATGGGCCAAGGATATCGAATTCTGGACTTATAAGCCAATATGGAATGAAACTCATCTGATTTTCTACGAGATATGGAGCAATGTAGAGCAAAACGTTACAGCCCTCATAGAAGTGGTAGATATAGGTACTAACAAGACCATCGCCTCCTACACCGTTTCCCACGAACTTGAAGTAGGTTCTAACGTGTTCTGGATCAAGACCTTCATCAATGGATCAGGTGTTGCAGTTCTCAGACCAAAGCTCACTATAGTTGCATATGAGAACGACACGAATCCGGACAACAACATCTGCTGGGGCGAGAGCTTAATCTTCAGGCCTTATCTCGACATTTCCGTTCTACTAGTCGTTAGGGTTTTAGACTTCGGTCCACCAGGCGTCATGTATCCTGAACACACTATTATGGGAATCGACATAATGCTTGAATCTACCGCCGCGGTCCCCGATCCTGGCACTCTAATAATGAACCTGACTTATCGCTCGAGCCTGACCTTGAAACAGGTGGTTAATGCTTCCTTGACGCCCTTCAACGTCACTAGGTTGCAATGGATTAACCAGACTATGAAGTTGCCGTGGGCCGGATCAGTCTCAGTCTCCGTTGACGTAAGGCATCCTTACGAGGATATGGGAATAGACAACCGTAAGAGCCAGCTTATCGTGATTCCAACAGCATTGAAGCTCTTGAATGCCACCTTCCCGAAGATTCTTGTCCCCGGTCAGACCTTCAACGTAACAATGTATGTCCTTGCGAACAGAGCTAAGAACTTCTCCTACCAGATAATGATAAACAATGATACGATTAATTCGAGGATGAAAGAAACTCCAGAAGGCATATCTTCTACATCCATCTCTGGGCGCGCTCCCTTGCTGTGGATAGCTCTAGCTAATCTCACGGCATATGCTGGCCCTGACATCTGGATTGGTGACAACTCGCTATCGACGATAGTCCCCATTGCCCACAACTGGGTCTGGATTATGCTTATTATATTGGCTCTCGGCGTCGGCGTCGTTGCGATTTACAAAGCTAGCAAGCATACTTTAATGGCCATACGAAAGAGAAGAGTATTGAGAAAAGTCTATGGACCCAACTTATTCGGCGAGCACCAGCTACCTCCTCCTCCAAATGAAAGACCGAAGAGGAAGAGGAGGGTTTTGAGAAAACTCTACTGCCTTACTGTGGTATTAGTGATGCTCCTGTTATCGACTTCAATCACGCCATCGATAGCTCAGGTCTTCAAGCATCCCACCTACACGGAGGAGCATCCATCGCTCGCGGTAATAAAGCTGAATGAGGGCTTGGGTCTGGGCCAGGGCTTCCGGGAGCCACCCTACCCGGAGCTCTCCTCGATATCCGTCTCCAAACCCGTCTGGAATATTCAGCCGCCGGGATCCGAGTTCATGCTCACAGGCGCCTCTAACCAGACGCTCGGCTTGATGTTCGATGAGGAGACAGGCGAGCTCATCTACAACTCGACCCAGGGGCTGGCGGGCGAGATATACTCGACCTGGAGGGCCACGACCTTCTTCTTCGAGTGCGGTGAGGAGACAAACGCCACGCTCTCCGAGTTCAGCTTCACCATCTTTCGACTCAATCTCGCCGGAGATGCCGTGGTAGAGTTGGAAGTGATTCAGCCGGTGAACGTGACCATTTGGGAGGAGAACGTGACCATACCCTCGTCGGCCACGCCCTCGATAAGCTTCACCTTAACTCCTGGAGCCCGGTTCAAGGGTGGTGAGGCGCGGCTTAACTTGAACGTCTACTTCACGGCCAATTCCACCTCGCCGCAGTGGCTCACCATAAAGGATATCTCCCTAAAGGTCTCGCATGAGCGCTACGTATCCGACCGCGGAATATTCATCCCCCTGAACGTCGAGACATCCCCCGCCGACAACACCCCGAAAGTCTTCCCGCAGAACGTGACCTACACCTTCAGACTCTGGATAGTACCCAAGCTGAACTTGACCTGGCTCTCCGACGAGCCGGGGAGAAACTCGACCTACTCACTGGCCGTCTACGACTCCGCCGGCAACCTGCTGTCCAGCAACCCTTCCGCCGAACACCTAGTCCTTGAGAAGGGCGTGAACTACACGATCGTCATCGAGGGCAACACGACCGTGGACTTCTACGACCCGGACTGCGGAGAAACCGTGTGCTCCCCCAATATAGGCCACTTCATAGAGCTTGATGCTGGAATAGGCGAACTCTTCAACGTCAGCGTCCTGATCGCCCAGTCCCCGGTGATCACCGCGAGCTATCCAGGAATACTAGAGTCTTCGAGTGCAAACGCGAGCCTCCGGCTAGAGGTCAAGCTGTCGAACATGACGATCCCCATAGCTGAGGTCTACGCCGACAAAGGTTCCGCGGAATATAGCTACACCCTCGACAAGATAATCCTTACTGGCGGAGACGCGATTAACGGCGTCACCTTATCTTTCAGAACGCAACTTCCTTGGTCTCCGTCCTTCGAAGTGAATGGAAAGTCCATAGCAGGTCTAACCGTTAGACCTGGTGATGAGGTAAGGCTCCTCAACTTCAGCGAGCCGGTAAGCTTCGGAGAATCGAGATTCGAGCTATGGGATACGGAGGGAGAAGTCATGCTGAGAACACTAGCAGACTGGAATGATAACCACAGCTTCAAAGTTCCAGAAGACCTCCAGCCTGGATCATACATACTTTATGGAATCTGGAGAAGCCCCGATAGGTGGGGGTATACTGTCACAACAGCATTGATGCAGGTTGAAGCTCCAGCTATTCCATATGCTATCATTATAGTTGCGACCGCCGGAATAGTAGCTATCATAGCAACACTCCTCCTCATAATCAGAATGAGGAAGAAATGGATGATGACCTTAGAAAGTAGGAAGAGGAGGACTCTAGAAAACGGTTTCGGGGAGGTGAGAACATGAGGCTCAAAATCTATCTTCTATTGATGTTTTTAGCGATTCTCGCCGCGGCACAACTTGTGTATGCAACTCCAGCGGAACTAAATGTGAGAGTTGCCGATCAGCAAGGAAACATCGTGCAAGATGCCACAGTTCTGCTGGTCAACGGCACCGCCCTGGTGGCAGAAGCGGCTACCAACAGTAGCGGTTGGGCATCCTTCCTCATAGAAGTTGGCGGAGAGGTCAAATATCTCTTAATCGTGGAATTCAGCAATGTCATCGCTTTCTCTAACATGTCTTTATCTCCAGGCCAGACAGTCTATGTAATGCTCAATGCATCAAAGCTCTTCCCCCTAGATGTCGAATCTGAAGGAGTTGAAAACGTTGAGTTCCAAGCAAACCTGACCAGCAACGGCGCCTACGGCATCCGCAACTACACCACCAACGTAGTTTTCTACGGAGATAATGAAGCAAGCGCAACCTTCGTCTTCCCAGAAGAAATATGGTTTGACTCAAAGAAATACGAGCTGAAAAACGTGACTATAGAGATGTATGGCGCAAAGTTCATTCTGAAAAAGCCGCGGATCGAAGTCGAATTCGGAAACCAAAGCGGAGACGCATACAAAATTTCCGTTGAATACGTTGAAATTTCTCCAGCCCCACCCGCAGGCGACCTACTAGTCTCAGTCTCTTGTCTGGCAGTCTCTGTTGCCGCGTTGATAGCTTTTACAGCAAGCCTGATCAAAAAGAAACCCTTAATGAAAAGCATTCTGGCTAGACGTAAACGAGTCCTACGCGAACTAAACTGATACTCAAGTATCAGTTGTCAGGTGGACAAACTCTTAATAATTTCTTCTGCATCCATTTTTTGGATATGCGGCTCCGCCGAATAAAAAACGATAACGGTCTGTTTGGCGAAACTAATGCGTCACTCACACCTGCAGAGGAGTGGCCTTCAGCCGAATACGAACCGGATTACCAGCCGAACGGCGGTGGAAGAAAAAGCCTCCTCGAGCTAATCAGGAGAAAGCGTAACTTAATAGACAACTGCTTCGAAGACGAAAACTATGGTGTAGAGCCATGCTGAGGCAGGAAACCCCATCACAAAAGGAATTACCCGAAGAATTAAAAGAGAAGATAGCGCTCTCCGTGGACGAGGAGCTGTTCTGGGCCGCCGCCAACCTGATCCAAGCCGAAGAGCACCTGCTCCAAACACTCTACGACGTTCCGGCGAACCAAGTCCCCACGATAGGCGAACTCATAGCCACCATCCGATCCACCAGAGTCCAGATAATGAAACGCCTAGGCGTATCAAACCCGAAAGGACAAGTATGGTGTATGATGAAACATCTGATTTCTGCCGCGTATCGGCTGATGGAGGCGTCTGAAAAGTCGATAACCCAGCTGAACGACCCAATTGCCGCGAGAGAGTACTCGGAGATGGCCAGAATCCTTATGGAGCTGTTCTTGATAGGTGGGAGAGAGCTTATCAGGAGGCTGAGAGAAAATGAGGCGAGGGCTCAGGAGAATACGGAATGATAGGCTCTTAGCGGCGCCCTACTGTTCCCTGAATCCCATTCTAGAATCCAAATTGGAATCCGCACAAGCTCCCAAAGACGCCCTCACGTTAGAGTTGGAGCTTAGGCCGCGGCTCATGCTGAACATTTTCGCTTACACCTTGATTGTGGCATCCCTAATTCTTCTCTTTGCTCATCTACTCATAGGAATCCAGGTATGGCACGCGCAACTCCTAATAGTCGGAGCCTACCTCCTAGCGTCAGCTACAGTTAGGAAACTAATTTCTGGCTCAATAACCTTTATAATCCTGATTGTCTTAGCACTTCTCAGCTGGGTATGAAAGGAAAAAGTCTACTTGAGAGGCTTTCACCGTTTCTAATGTTCTTGGCCGGAGGCATATACCTAGTATTCGCCGCTTATCTACTCATAATGGCCATCGACGCATATCAGGGAGGACTATCCGACATAATCAACGCTTTAGAGCCGTACATGGCCTATCTCGTCTACTTAATACCCGTGGCCCTCGCGCTAGGCTTCCTAGGATGGTATTTCGGCGCCGGGCGGTCGCCTACCGCAACCATCGTAATGACAATCGGCTCCGCAACTCTCCTATCGAGCTTCCTAATCTACTGGGGCATCACGGGAGCATTATTCGACACCTTGGTAGCCTACTGGATATACTGGGTGCCGCCGGCGATAAACCTCCTCTTAGGAGCCTATGCGATCATCGGCGCCCCCGGCGTAACAGCGCCACCGCCGTCAGCTCTAGAAGCCCTGCTACCGCCAAAGCGGCGGAGAACCCTCAGGTCAGCATATCCACGCGGCTATTCGGCTCACTATAGAGCGATAAGGTTCTCAGAACCGGAAGAGATTACTAGGAGGAGAGCCTTAAGAAGAATCTAAGCCTAAGGTTTCCTCCATCTGCCTGGCGACCTCGCTAAGCCCATAGGAGGCTCTCCTAATCTTCAGAGAGGCCCTCCTAATCTCTGCGAGAGGACTACTAGAACCATCTGTATCGTTTTCTGCGGTGTTGGTTGTCTGGCCTGCTGGCTCGGTCTCTGACCCTTCTTCGACTGCTGGCAGAGGCTCACCCTCCATAACGCTCTTCAAAGCCTCCTCGTCGCTGAGTATCATCGCAAGCTCTTTCTTCAATTTCTCAGCCTCCTTCTCGCTAGGGGCGTCGAAAATTTCCTTGGAAAGATTCCTGAACAAGCCGTACATCGATGTATTACCACTCGTGGTAGAATATATTGATAATGCAGTCCAAATCGAGTCGGACATAAGCTTGACTCCCAAATCCCGAACCTTCTCATTTTTAGCTAGATATGCCAGCCTAGTAGTCAGATAGGCGAGCTTAGCCGCCCACCTAACCCCCTCCTCGTACATGGCCTTCGCCTTATCAGGTCTCTCGCCAAGCCTGAGAGCAAGCTCCTCAGGGCTCTTCCCGAGAACCAAGCGGCCAGCCACGTATATCAAGCAGGCGTAAAGCGGAACCTCTTCGCCATCCTCTCCAAGCTTTATTGGGAAGCCGAACCCATTTAAAACGAGCTTCCTTTTCGGCGCCGGAAGCCTCGGCACGGGGCCTAGAACGTCCGAAACTTTCGCATCCTCAAGTTTATAGTACAGCTTAACGGCTTCAGCGGCCACCGCTAAGAGAAGCTTACTCCCCCTCTTCAGCAATCCTCAACACCCGTCTCACTTTTCTCATAGGTAATTCAAGAAACTTAAGCCCGCCCGACCTAAACAGGCCAAGGCCGAGACCCGCGAGCAACCCCATCGTGAAAGGAGTCCCGCTGAAAACGTTGTCAATCGCCTGATTGCCTGTCTTCAGCCCCCATAAGAAGAGGTCTGCTAGAAGCCTTTGCAAAGCATCGAAATTAACGGTAGCAACCCCGTTATGAACCAGAATTATCAACCCCATGACAAATACGCCGATAGCAAACATGATAATGCCCAAAATCTTCCGAAGCGCGAAGCCTACCACGAATCCAAGTAAAGCGCCAGCCCCCACACCCATTAGTATCGACGCCAAATCCACCATCACGAAACCCGAATCAAAAATCTAGGAATAGATTTATGAATTTTAGCGCTCCGAAAAATGCTGGGGGAGGCCAAGGTGCAACTCTACCGAACGGACTACATCGCAATAGCCGTCGGCGTAATAGTCATGATGATAATCGGACTATACGCCCTCTGGTTGGCCAAAGAGATGCCGCCCGAAGCCTATCAGCTCGCCTCCAATGTCGCCACCATGATATCCGTATGCGGCGCCTTCACAGTCGCATACTGCATATACCGCGTAGCCACAGCGAGACCTCCAGAAAAACCCTACATTCCACAAAACCTCAAGCCAGTCAGAGTTCCTAACACGTACCTAAGGTATGCGCTAAAGCGCTCGGGCAGAAGACCGGAAGAACTCATGGCTAGGAGAGGAGGTGCCTAAACATGAGCGAGACAAAAACAGCCTTAACTGAAAGCGGCATGAAAATCCCATCCGGAATACAGAGCCTCATAATGTTCTTCGAAGAAAGGATAATCAATGGCAGGATCAAGCCGCTTGAAACAAAGCTCACGCTCCTCGAGCGGAAACTTGACAGTTTCACCACCGAAATCATAAAGGAAGCAATTAACAGCGCCATAACCTCCGCATACAAGACAATATCAGACGAGATGCGGCAAATGGTGAGAAGCGAAGTGGAGCGCGGCGTAAAAGAAGCCTTGACGACATATTCCGCAGATATTGAAAAAGCCAACCAAAAGCTGGAAGAATACGTCAACGCGGTGAAGTCATCAATAAGCTCCCTAAGCGGCACCTTAGAAGCCAAGCTCTCCGAAGTTCAAGAAAATCTGACAAAACTCGAACCCCGCCTCGAAATAGACGCTGAACGCATCGGCAAGGAAATATCAGAAAAGTTGACGCCAGTAGCCGATCAGCTTGCCAAACACGTCCTCGAAAAAGTGACACCATACGTTAGGCGAATGGAAGAACTGGAGTCCAGGCTCCTAGGAATAAGCCGGCAAGTAGAGCAACTAGGCAGGCAACTTGCTCACTTGACCTCCGGGCTAGACGAGTACATTGCCAGCCTAGAACGAGCAGGAATTCTCAAACCCCCAAGAGAGGAGGAGAAATCGGATATGGGACAACCTCTCAGCTCTGAAGAGCTTGAAGCCGGGGGCGGGACCTAATGGCGCAGGATCTTTTAACAGAATTCAAGAAATGGCTTAGCGAAAAACTGCCAGTAAGACTCGATTCTCATAGAAGAGTTGACTTAATGCAAGCTCCTCCAGCGTTTACCGCCGGGCTCGAAAGCCTCTATGGCATACCTCTTTTCGACCTCCTAGAAGGATACAAGGGGCAGGTAGTTGGGGTAGAGTGGCTCGGAAACTACACGGATTACCATTACAAAATGCCAACTACCGCGATCAGATTCAAGCTCGGAATCAGCATGTTCTTTGGGAGGGCTAGGCTTAGGCGCGGTGAAATCGGGGCGTACACGTACCCAATGGTCGTCCTAGGTCTCGCAACACCATATGTAGACCTCCTGAAAATGCCAGGAGTGGATTTCGTCTTCGAGGAGTATAGGATCGACACGGGAGAATTTGTGGTTGCCGTAGACGACATACTCAACCTAAACCAGGTAGCCGCTGGCGATGCAGCCGCCCTAATCACCGACAAATACCACGTAAGAAGCCTAGAAAGAATAAGCGAGGCAGAAAGACTCAGAGAGCTATCACATATAACCGAAACCCTCACTTACGAGCTTCAGAAAGCGCAAATCAAAGCCGAGGAAGAAAGCAGAAACGCGAGAATGGCCATCAACATGGCGGAATTCTACAGAAGACAGATGGAAGAAGCCCATGAAAGAGTCGAGAAGCTAGCCAAGCAATTCTACGACCTAAGAGAAGAGTTCGAGAGACTTCTCTCGAGCTACAGAGAGAAAATAGCGCAACTAGAAACCCAGACCGAACTCTCCGAACGCGCGAAAGCAATCGCGCGTTCATCACTAGACACCCTTCAAGACTTCGCGCAAAGAATCAGGGTAGCCGGAGAATCTTTGAAAGCCGTTATGGAAGCAACCGAGGTCAAACTACCGGGTCCAAAGGAAGGTGGCTAGCGATGAGTGTTTCACAAGCATCAACAACCGCGATACTAGACCAGCTGGAGAAGCTTCTGATGCAAGCTAGCCAAGGGAGGGATAACCTCAAACCCCGAATACTCTCACTCCTCTCAAACCTTGAACACGCGATAAGAACCCAAATCAACGCTAGGATGCTTGTCAAAGCAACGGGCGGAGTGATCACCGAAATAGTTCAAAGCTTGAAACCAGTCTTCCAAGCAATATCCTTCATAAGAGGATGCGTACATGCAAACGAATGGGAGACCGCCCTCAAATCCCTTTACGCGATAGAGACCGAAAAAGGTGAAACGCTTCCAGGCCTCAGAGAGGCAATAATGCAAAGCGAAGCCGCGCTTATGCTGGCTACACATGGATTCAGGGAAGAAGCCGCCATGGCCTCCCCCAGCGTGCCAGTAACCCCGCCTCCTGACCTTATTTTCGGCGTCCCAGCCCTCGTCATACCATTATACAACATGCTCGTCAGGGAAGGGGAGATAGAGAAGGAAGTTGCGGCAAGGAGACTTGGAATAACGACCGAGGAACAGAGGGGAGAATTCGAGCATGCCTGCTCAATCCTGATATCCAAAGGTTACGCCGAGCTTCGAACCGACCGCAAAGGAAGGCAATACCTAGTCTACACGGGAGGTGAGTAACGCATGGTTCAATCTTCAATGATGTCAGCCGTCCAGTTCATCTTCAGGATAATACTCGGAATCAAAAAGTTGCTGTCTAAGAAAGCGCCGCCACCAAAACGCGGGGTCAAGCCGCCACCACCGCCGACACCCTCATGGTCTACGAGAGGAAGCTTCGTAGAATATCACGGTGTTTCCACAAGCCTAAGACCAATCCTTCCAACACGCCTCGAGACCCAGCCCATAAAACAGCCCGAAGGAACTAGGCTCTACCTAATCTGGAGAGACCTAGTATCCCCCAACTACTTCCAAGACCTCCGAAAAATGCTCGAGTCGGGGAAAAAGCAGGGGGGCTGAAGCTTGGTGGAAGTCACTCTCCAGGAATCGCCATTTTGTCCATTTTGCGAAAAGCTTAGACCCATCCTCGAGAGAATATGCGAGGCCCTCAACATACCGTTCTTCCGCAGGCAGGTCAGCTTAGACCCACATATCTGGGGAGGAGACGCCGCCCATGAAACATTCAAAAAAGAGTTCCTTGAACAACACGCGCCAGACCTCGCGGAAGACCCGTTTGCATCCGCGCTATCAGAATACCTCTCCAAGAGAATACACACGCCAGTAGTCGTAATCTCCGCAGACTTGCCAAGCGGCCCCCTTGAGATAGTCATACGCGGGTTCACGACAAAATACGGGCAAGAAACAGTTGCATTCGAGAGGCATTTGTTCATGTTGTTGAGTAGCCTTAAAGAAGCGGAAAAGAGGACAAAAAGGTTTGTTCATACTATCGAGACGGCTTTGAGGAGGTGAAAAGAAAACCATGGTCTCATGGGTTAGGGTGGTCGAGGCAAGCTTCACGCTGATAAACTTCATAGTCTTCGCATGGTACACGATAAGCGTCATAGGCTGGATCACGGGAGTAGATGTAATAAAGCAAATTGTAGAAATGCCGCCAGTAAAGTTCGAGAAAATAGTCGAGCGATATCCTGAAATCTTCTACGCCCTGAGCCTCTCGACGGTCAGCCTAATCTGGGTAGACTACTTTGCCGTAAACATCATCTTCAGGAGGCGCGGCATGCCTCCCCCACACTACATCCTAGCCTCATCGATAGTATTGCTCGGCCTCAGCGTAACGCAGTACCTATTCCTAAGGGCAACCCCCTTCGCATGGTGTTACATATACTTCGCGGTAATATCCCTATTCGCCGTGATACACAGCCTACTCATACTCACAGGCCACATCAAAGAAATCCTCCCAAAGCAACAGCAAGCCCAAGCCCTTGCCTTAGAGGAATTCCTAAACGCGACTTGGGGCCCGGAAGAATTATATCCTGAGTCGGCGATCGAGAAGCGGCGGAGGGCGCTGAGGACATGTTGACATTCACGGATTTCCTCCTAGCATTCGTAGAGTTCATGCCACTATTCGTGATACTAGACCTCATACCAACCCTAGTAGCCAGCATAGTAGACGACTACGTTGTGAGAAAATGTCTCCTAAAACAAACCGGAAAAGCTCCAAAACACCAAACAATTCTCTCATACTCCCCGTTAATACCCAAAAGCATCTACCTCGGCCAGCTGACCCACCTCTACGCCACCGGCATATTCGTGATCCTAATAGCGCCATTCGTCGAGGAGATAGTGTTCAGGGGAGTTCCCCTGATGATACATCCGCTCCTAGCATGGGTAGGCACGATCGGATGGGCTCTCTCCCACCCGATAAGAGCCGTGGCAACTCTAGAAGTCTGCCCCCATGAGCAGAAACTCGCAATCATAAACATGATCACTCTCGCCGGCTCATTCCTCGCATCAGGAGTCTTCTACATGCTCGTCTGGCTAAGAGGATTCGAATACGGCGCAGTCGCAATATCCTACCACATGTTCCACAACGCCTCAGTATTCTTCGGCAACCTGATACAAGAAAAACTCGCACACCGAAAGAAAAAGCAATACATCAAACGTCGGATAACCCAGCCAATAACGCCGCCGGCAGAGCCAAGCGAAAAAGCGCCAGTAGCAAGAAGAGTCCTCAGATACGTCGGCCTAGAAAACAGCATAAGCCCCGCAACCGGGGAACGTGAAGAAACCCAAAAAATGGCCCATGCCATCGAATTTATTAAAGAAAGAAGACGCCGGGCTCTGCGCAGAGTTTAGCTACGTACGACTTAAATACATTTGAAGAAAACTCGAAGCCGATGCGAAAGAGGAGGGCATTAACTAGCATAGTGGAGGAGGAATTCGCCGAACTACCGTTCCATCAAATTGAGAAGCCGACAAGAGGAGCTCGAGGAGCCAGAGGTGGTAAGGCCACCCGCTTTGAAACATTTGTGGCCTTCATCGCTGTCCTATTCACGATCATCATCGCCATAGCGATGACCTTCGGCTATGTTTCAGCGCAATCGGTGGCCATGATAGCCTTCGCGATGCTCTTCATGAGCGCGGTGCTGATGCTCGGTAACTATCTGATAAAGAAAGGCAAGCTCACAGGAAACGCACAAATATACCTCTGGGTGTTCGGCATAAGCATCTCGCTACTCGCCCTCTACCTAGTCCAGAAGGGAATAATACCGCTCATATTTGGAGGCATGCTGGCGGCCCAAGGTCTAGCGCAATTCGAGGAATTCATCAGCTGGATCGCATACGTAATAATCGGTCTGCTCGCCGTCGGGGTCATCGTGATAGCCCTCATGACACCAGGAGAAGAAGAAATAACCGCGGAGTAATCTACGAAACCTTGATTAGAGTCAACTGAGCAACCGAGAATGAGGAATGTTAAAGACGTTCTTCGCCGCCATAAACCTGCTGGTTGGCGTATTGCTAGTACTGTTAAGTATAGCGTGGTTTAGGATATCTCCTCTTGTATCCGTCATACTGCTGATAGCATCATTTGACCAATTCGAAGACGTTTACTTCCTAGCGAAAGGTCGATCGCTATTCCCGCCCATCCTATCCGGGCTGGATGTCGGCGCTGAGCTGATGCAGTTCGTCCTCGGAGTCGCGATAATGCTATTCGGCGCGTCTTACATGGGCAAACTGGAATACCAACTGCTCCCCGAGCTAATGATAGCATTAGGATTCATGGTCAGCTTATCCTCTGCATATGATTTAGCCCTGATGCCCTCCCGCCATAGACCAGTCAAGAAAATGGAGGTGCTCTCAATTGAGGAGGGTCTTAAGAGATATAGAAGAATCCTCCGCAGGGCGTAGATTTGGGGCCTTAGGGCTGGCCCTAGCCCTGCTTATCACGTGGATAACCCTAGCATCATTCGTCAACCCCCCGCCCCAAATAGGCGGGACGGAAATACGCTATGTAGTGAACCCAGCATCAGTTGACAAATGCCTCAAGGTATGGAAATTTGGATCAAACATAATCTGCAAAACTCAGCAAAGATACGTCCCATCTCTAGGTGCCAAGGCTTGGAAGCCTATGACAGCGTTCACACCCATCGTGCAATACGGGCCGGAGCCAGAATCGCCTTCAATAAACTTCAAGCTACATGGCAGAGGCTCGTTTACCGGAAGTGGGGTAGTCGTAGCGGTAGTAGATACTGGCATAGACTACACTCATCCAGCTTTCGAAAATGCAATCCTCGAAATCTGGACAGTCCTCTACGTCTCAGCGGAATCCGGTGAATTCCTCCATTGGATAGTGGGCGTGAACGGGACAATAGAAGACCTTCTCACCTTGGATCAAGCCATTAAAGACCGATATGGAGAATATGCTTTCGCCGACGAATGTGGCCATGGAACCCACGTAGCTGGCATAATCGCAGGCCGTCAAGTTGGAGACTTCGTGGGATTCGCCCCAAGCGCCAAGCTCTTCATAGTGAAAGCCTTCTGGAAGAACGGAACCGCCGGAACCGATATGGTCCTAGACGCCCTCCAAATAGTCTACGATAACGCCGACAGGCTAGGCATAAAAGTCGTAAACCTAAGCTGGGGAGCCCTTCTAAACAGCGATGGATCAGACCCGATCAGCGTAGCCGCCGCATCACTAGCGGAGAAAGGCATCCTCGTCTTCGCCGCCGCTGGAAACGAAGGCAACCTCCCATTCAAAATCCTAAGCCCAGCAGTTCACGAAGACGTTATAGCCCTGGGCGCCGCGGATCCCTACACCGGCAAAATCGCTCCATTCAGTAGTTGGGGAACCACGGTAGACCTGAGAATGAAGCCAGACTTCGTGGCTGCAGGCGTCAGCATACTTTCCGCAAGAAGCAGTTTCTCAAACCTAGCTCCATGGGAAAAGGACGAAAGGCTGACTTACGCATCAGGGACGAGCATGAGCACCGCAGTAGCATCCGGAATAGCAACACAATTCGTCGAATACTGGATGAAGACCAAATCAAAGGAAAGCCTAAGAGACGCCTTCATGGATTTCGAGAAAAACGTCGCCAAAAGATACAACCCCTACTACAAAGATTTCATATCAGGGCTCGGAATAGTAATCCCACCCTAACGTCTGGGTGAAGAACTCTTATATACGGTCTTACAGCGCATTCAGCCAGAATGAACTGGAAAATACTTCCCGTACTGTTAGCGGTTCTCTTAGTAGCCTTACCAATAGCCGCCGCGCAAACAACCTGGCCCACAACTATAGTTGTAAACGTCCTTGACGAGAACGGTGAGCCGATATCCGGACTAGAAGTCATAATAACCAATTCTTCGGATATAGTTGCTACCGCGACCACAAACTCTACTGGATGGGTTAACGTAACGGTTCAAGCCGCTACTGACTTCGATGCATTGATAATAACGAAAGGACCGATAGCGTGGCTCGCACAGCTGATAAGATACAACACGACCAACACGGTAGATATCTGGCTAAACGACACGTCAACATGGCATGAAGTCAACGTCACCGTAATAATAGGATCCGAAGAGGGAACCATAACGTTCAACGCTACCTTTAGGGCGAGCACGACAAGTCCAGTAACCGCTAACATAACCGGTCTTCAAGCGCCGGTATTCTTCTACGTAATGAAGGGTGATGACACGGCGCAGGTCAACCTAACCCTTCCAGAAGAAATCACAAAGAACCTGGTCACCTACAAGCTTGAGAATATCACGATAACCCACACCGGCGGCACCAAGGAATACACTAACGAGACCCAGATTACGATAGATGCCTCGATAGAAAGCGTTGAAATCAAGTACTCGCCAGCGGTCCCGGTGTTCCTCGGAATCCCGCTCCAGACTTGGGTGGTAATAGGCTTGGTGGCAGTACTAGCCGGAATCCTAGCGGTGGTCGTCAGGGCGAAGCAGGCCGCCCAAGCAATCTTGAAGCGCGAACGCAGGATCCTCAGAGACTACGAGCTGACAAACAACCACAACGGCATACTCTTCCATGCGATGGAGTCATACGACTTAGAGAATAAGCGCAAGCTAGCCAGAAGGCTACTGAGGCGCGCCGACTAACAACATTAATTAATTTCGCTGACCTTAGCAAGGTGAAAGTAGATGATGTCTTGTCAACCGTGGGATAAAGAATGCTGGCTTAAGCAACAATGCAATCCAACCGACTTCACGTGCCAAGTCATGAAAGACGAAGAACTCTACTCCTATCTGATTGGATCCTTCTGCCGAGACCCTCCCGCATGCACCCAGAGAGGTCGCCTGCCGTCAGAGTTGCTATACCCGATATTCGAGGCTTGTGAGCAGGAATCGGCGGGCGATCCCGAAAGATTCCTGAATTGCATCCTAGACATGAGAGACCTAATTTATGAAAGCCTGAACCACGTTAAGGAGGTGTTAAAGAAGTGAGCGCCGCCCAACCTAATAGTCAGCAGAACGGCTTCCAGCGTCCAGCCCAATGCGATCCAAACGACTACGCCTGCATCGCGCTCCAATACGATGAACTCTACAAATACGCTGTAGGAACTGAAGGATGCGTGGACGAAGCCT
>Ga0180301_10000597_pt1 | contig 27884 bp, 23 predicted proteins | sample GuaBasSediGuay16_FD_121797 | JGI IMG/M metagenome (GOLD analysis project Ga0180301, IMG submission 121797) | Subseafloor sediment microbial communities from Guaymas Basin, Gulf of California, Mexico - Guay16, Core 4569-2, 12-15 cm | ecosystem: Environmental > Aquatic > Marine > Hydrothermal... | reverse complement strand
CCTTTTTTTCTTTGTCTTAATCTGTAGGGAACTTCTGCAAAGAGATAACCTTTCTTTACTAACCTTATCAAAATATCTGTCTGAAAGAAGAATCCTTCAGCCTTATTATCTAAAGCCTCTAATACTGATTTTCTATAAAGGACTGTGCCATTGGTATAATTTAAAGAAGTAAAAAAACTTAAATTTATTATCCAAGTATATAAAGAAGAGATAAAGTTTCTTAATTTAGGCCTTACTTCTTTATTAACAACAAAAGGAATGATTATATCTACATCATTAAAGAGTTTCACATAGCGGAAAATCTCTCGAGGGTCATTCTCGTTATCTCCGGGAAGCATACAGACAAAACTTCCTCCAGCCTCTCTTACCCCATCCCAAAAACATCTTCCTACCCCTAAAGGCTCCTGGTGGTGAATAACTTTTATCTTCCCCGGATGCTCTTCTACTTTTCTTTTAACAATCTCAAGGGTAGAATCACTACTTCCATCGTCCACAACTATAATCTCACCCTTTAAATTAAACTCATCAAAACCAGAAATAACCTCTCTAATAGCCTCCTCTATATTCTCCTCTTCATTCAAAGCAGGCATAATCACTGAGAAAGAAAAACGCTCATTCATATCACACCCTAATATAGGCGCATCCTTTATAATCTATCCATTCTCTCACTACCTCTGAAAAAGGCTTCCTTTCTCTATAAGGGTCAAATACTTTCATACCAATTAATTCCATAATAATCTTATCATCTTCCCCACAACAGTGAGAAGCTCCTAAAAAACTAAAATAGTTGTTTACGCCAGTAGCAATAAATTTAACTTCTAAACCCTGCAAAACTACATCATTTCTAATTTGCTCTAAAGCCCTAAATACCAGGAAATTTACTATGGAATAGACTACAGGCTTTAACCCGGCCATAGCTAACCCTGCAGAAATACCCACTGTAGCCTGTTCCATAATCCCGGTATTAATGACCCTTTGAGGAAAATTTCTCCTTATTTCTTCTATTACCCCAAAACCCATATCGCAGACTAATAGACAAAGTTCTTTATCTCTCTGAAAATAATAAAAAAGTTCTTTGCCAATTTCTCTCCTATAATTAGGCTTATTCATAAAAATTATTTTCTAAAAGTTCTTCTTTAGTAGGTACTCTATAATGAAATTTAGCCACATTCTCCATACACTTAAGCCCATAGCCTTTTATAGTTTGAGCTAAGATAACCTCTGGGCCTTTTTTAGAAAATTTAGCTTTGTTAATTGCTCTTACTAAATCTTTTAAATTATGGCCTTTTACTACTCTAATTTTTAAACCAAAGCCTTTTAATCTATTTAAGAGGCTACTTTTGGTTCTATCTAAGATGTTTATTATAAAATCCATAGCCTGAAGTCTGTTTTTATCTATTATAATTATTAAATTATTCAAATTATATTTTACTGCAAATTGAACTGCTTCCCAGTTAGAACCTTCTTGAAATTCTCCATCTCCTACCAAGCAAAAAACTCTATAATTTTTATTTTTAAGCTTTGCCCCTAAAGATAACCCCACTGCCATAGGCAAGCCATGACCTAAAGAACCACAACTTGCCTCCAGCCCAAATTCTAAATTTCGCTCAATACATCCAGAAAGCTTAGAACCCTGTTTATTAAAATTTTCCCATTCCTCTTTAGGAATTAAGCCTTTATCAGCCAAAATCGCATATAAACCATAACCGCCGTGACCCTTAGAAAAAATTAATCTATCTCTATCTTCCCACCTAGGGTTTTTAAAATCGTAATTCATACACTCATAATAGAGAGCTGTTAATATTTCAATACAAGATAAAGAAGGAGCTATGTGACCGGCCTGATTAGAGACAGCTATCCTTATTACCTCTCTTCTTATATAATCTGCTTTCTTCTTTAAAAATTCAAAATTCATCTAAATAAAATTTTTATGAGGAGGAGGATTTTTAATCTCCCAGAGAAAATTATTTATCTGCTCAAGCCTACAGGCTGAACGACATTTTTTAGTATCCCAGTCTTGCATTGTTTTTATAATCTCTCTTCTTTTTTCACTTCTCCATATCTTCTTAAAACTTTCTTTATAGATATTACCATAGATAAATCTTTTATCTCCTAAAAAACTACTACAAGCATAAAGAGAACCATCTGAAGAAAGATAAGCCCAGAAAGAAAGACCCAAGCACCTCTTGTAGATTCTTCTATTAACTAAACTTAAAATCGCTCTTTCTCTAAAAATAATTTTAAATTTCTTATCTTCATATTTAGAAATTCTTTTTCCTAAAGATAAAAACTTCTTATAATTAACTTTAAGGTAGTTTTTACTCTTAGGATGATAGGAATAAGGCTTTATAATAAGGTAATCAACACCTAAAGATTTACTTAGCTTTATCATTTTTCCAATATCTTTAGCGTTTTCCTCTAACAAGAGAAATTGCACTCCTAAAACAGTAGAAAGCTTTTTCTTCTTTTTCAATATTACTGCTTTTTTAATATTCTCTGTTGCTCTATAAAAATCCTCCTTTTTAGTACCGTGAATAAAAGAATACTTTCTAGGAGTAGGAGCATTAAAACTAACCCTTAACCAACTTAAAGAAGAAAAGGCTTCTTTTAAAAACTTCTCATTAAGAAAAACCCCATTAGTAGTTAAAGCAACATCTAAACCTCTTCCTTTAGCATAAGTTATTGCTTCTGCTATATCTTTATAAATAAGTGGCTCTCCTTCTCCAGCAAACATTATACTTTTTACTCCGGCTCCTGCTATATCTTTTAAGAATTTCTTAAGAACCTTGATTCCCAAAAAATGAGGCTTATAACCTAAAAAATCTAAGGCACAAAAAATACACCGCTGATTACACCCTCCCCAAGGAGAAATTTCAATATATAAAGGATAAATATCTTTACCTTTATACCAATCGTATAACCTATCTAAGTGGTAGACTAACTTGTGGGAGTCTATTTTGTAGATATCCATTTTATTTAGCAAGAAGTGTATGTATTACTTTGGCAACTCTCTGGGGGCTAATAAAATACATACAGTTTTTTTTCTGAAAACATTCTCTTTGAAGACAAGGTAGACAATCATAATTTACAGAAGGAGTAAGGATTTTCCCTAAATTGTAAAGATAGACCTCTTTGGAAGAACTAGGCCCAAACAAAGCTACTATCTTTTTTTTCAAAGCAATGGCTAAATGCATCCCTAAGCTATCGTTAGTAACTATCAGTCTACAAGAATTTATCCAATCCATATATTTATAAAGATTCTCTAAACCTTCTTGCCAGCTGAGAGAATAGTAAGGTTTTAGTAAAGTCTCCAATTTTTCCCAATGCTCCCTTGGCCAGGCCTTATTCTTCCATTTATTTCCTGTAACCCAATTAAACCCTATATCAAATTTTACTTTACTTTTGGGTTTATATCCCAAAATATATTCTTCCCCTCTCCACTTTTCCCCAATCATCTCGGCTAAAGCCTCTTGCCAATATCTTCTGTTCTTTCTCTTTCTTTCTAAACTTAAACACAAAGATAAAACTCTTTCTGCTCCATCGTAACTCTGAGCCTCACCTCTATATTCATCGAACCTAAAACCAAATCTTCTCCAGGCATTTATAGAATCAGCTAAGGCACATACGCCAGGAACCTTTTCTAGGTTTATTACAGTATCAAACCTTTCTCTTTGAAGCTGAAGAACACTTTCTAAATTATAGATGAGTATCCTTTCAATATAGGGGTTGCCTTCTAAAAGAGGATAGGCCCTCTCATCCACAAGCCAACTTACACAATCTTTCTTCAAAAAGTTAAGGATAACTGTAGTTCTTAAAACGTCACCTAAGCTAATGGTAGTAGAAATTTCCTTATCTAAAGTCTCAGAATAACCTAATTTTATAATTAAAACCTTAGACATATTTATAAACCTTGCCCCCACCCTGACTCGAACAGGGACATCAGCCTTAGGAGGGCTGCGCTCTATCCTGTTGAGCTATGGGGGCGAATCTTTAAATTAATTTTCAATTTTCAAATTCCAATTTTCAAATTTTGCCTTTTTACTAAATTAGGAGAATGGGGATTCTAAAGCTTAAGTCTTACACTCTCAATTAATACTTTATCAAAGAATACACCGGCAGGCCTTTTAATTTATTCCTTCCTTTAAGCTGGGTAAGTTCGATAAGGAAAAGAATGCCTATAATTCTACCTCCTAATTTCTTTACCAACCTAACTATAGCTTTGGCAGTGCCGCCAGTAGCTAATAAATCATCTAAAATCAAAACTCTGGCCCCTTTTTTAAAAGCATCCTGATGTATCTCTAAACTATCTTTACCATATTCTAAATCATAACTTACTTTATAGGTTTTATAGGGGAGTTTTCCTGGTTTTCTTACTGGGACAAAAGCAGACTTTAGCCTGTAAGCTAAAGCTCCTCCGAAGATAAACCCCCGAGATTCAGCAGCTACTATTACTTCTGCTTTTTTATCTTTAAAAAGATGAGCCATCTCTTCAATAGCCAGCTTAAAAGCTTTAGGGTTATTAAGAAGGGTGGTTATATCCCTAAAGAGTATGCCTTTCTTAGGAAAATCAGGAATAGACCTAATAAAATTCTCTAACTTCATTTCTCCTCCTCATAAACTTCTTAACTCAAAAAGCTTCTTCTTGTTCCTTTACAAACTTTCTTAGCTTTTTAAGGGCTCTTTCTTCAATTTGTCTTACTCTCTCCCGAGAAATACCTAAATGCTTAGCTACCTCAGCTAAAGTCTTGGGCTTACCATCTTCTATACCAAACCTCAAATCTAAAATCCTTTTCTCTCTCTCAGAAAGATTACTTAATAAATCTAAGACTTCCTGATGTTTAAAGAAATATTCAATCTCTTTCTCAGTGTCTCCCACAGAAAGAGTCTGGATAAAATCAGAAAGTTGAGACCCCCCGTCCTCACCCACCGGTGCTTCTAAAGAAGCTTTTTTATTCATCCAGAGTTCAATCTCTGAAATTTTCTTAATAGGGAGCTTTAACTTTTTAGCCAACTCCTTACGAGTAGGCATCCTTCCTAACTTCTGCCTTAATTTCTCCTCTGTCTTTTTATATTTAGCAATTATCTCACTCATATAAACCGGGATTCTTATGGTCCGGCCCTGGTCAATCAAAGCCCGGGTTATAGCCTGCCTTATCCACCAGGCAGCATAGGTAGAAAACCGGTAACCTTTAGAAGGCTTAAACTTTTCTACTGCCTTAATTAAGCCTAAATTCCCCTCCTCAATCAAGTCCATAAGGGGGAGACCATAGCGGGTGTAGTGTTTGGCTATGTTTACTACTAACTTAAGATTGGCGGTTATGAGTTTTCTCTCGGCCAGTTTACTTCCTTTTTTTATTTTGCGGGCAAGTTCTCTTTCTTCTTTAGCTGTAAGAAGGGGGATATCTTTTATCCTCTCAATATAAGCTCTGATTGCCTCCATACTATTTTACTTTTCAATTTTCAATTTTCAATCTTCAATGTAACAATTTATCATACGCCCAATACCCAAAACCTGAAACCCAATACCTGTATGTAAATTTTCAATTTTCAATTTTTAATTTTTAATTATTAATTATTTTAATAAGGCTGCATGGGCTGACGCCAGCCTTGCTATCGGAGCCCTGTAAGGCGAACAGCTGACATAAGTTAAGCCTACTTTATGGCAGAACTCTATTGATTTGGATTCGCCTCCATGCTCTCCGCAAATACCTAACTTAAGATTTTTATTAGTTTTCCTTCCTAATTCTACGGCAATCTTTACTAATCTTCCCACTCCTTCCTGGTCTAAAACCTGGAAAGGGTCATCCTCATATATACCCAACTTTACATAATCAGCTAAAAATTTGCCAGCATCATCACGGGAAAAGCCACAACCCATCTGAGTTAAATCATTTGTCCCAAAAGAGAAGAAGTCAGCTTCTTTTGCTATCTCATCAGCAGTAACAGCTGCCCGGGGCACTTCAATCATTGTCCCAATTTTTACCGGGAAGGGGAATTTCTTCAACTTTCTCTCTTTTTTTATCTCTTCAATCGTCTTAAGAATTACCTCTTTCTGAAGAATTAATTCTTTTACATTTCCTACTAAGGGAATCATAATTTCAGGCAAAACTTTAATTTTTCTCTTACAGACATTTAAACCAGCCTCAATTATAGCCCGGGTTTGCATCTGAGTAACTTCGGGGAAACTAATCCCTAAACGACAGCCTCTATGACCTAACATAGGGTTAAGTTCTCTTAAAGATTCTACAATCTCTTTCACCTGCTCAAAACTTATCCCCATATCATTAGCCAATTTCCTTTGACCTTCTTCCTCCTGGGGTAAAAATTCATGAAGGGGAGGGTCAAGCAACCTGATTGTACAGGGCCTTCCTTTAAGCTCTTTAAATATACCCTCAAAGTCTTCCCTCTGAAGAGGAAGAAGCTCTTCTAAAGCCTGGCGGTAAATAGAAAGAGGCTTAGAGAGTCTTTCCTCCAGTTTCTTTCTGCTGGGTAAGTCTTCCTCTTTAGCCAAAGCATCCTTAAGTTGTTTAACCTGAGGAGCTACCAAAATCATTTTCCTAAAAGAATTTATCCTCTCTCCTTCAAAGAACATATGCTCAGTTCTACATAAACCTATACCTTCTACTCCAAAATCTACGGCAGTCTTAGCATCAGAAGGGGTATCAGCGTTGGCTCTTACTCCTAACTTCCTAAACTTATCTGCCCAGCTCATCAAAGTAGCAAAAGGGCCACTCACTCGGGGAGGGATAAGTTTTATCTTCCCAATATAAACGACCCCTTTACTTCCATTTAAAGAAATCCAGTCACCCTCTCTAATTACTTTGTCTCCTGCCCGCATCTCTTTCCTGTGTTCATCCATTATTATATCGCCTGCTCCAGCCACACAACATTTGCCCATACCTCTGGCTACTACTGCGGCGTGAGAATTAGAAACTAATAAAGGTGTGAACATCTTGGTGAAAACTACAAAATTCTTATCTAACTCCCTGTCAGCTTTAACTTCAAAATTGTAAACAAAAGTGTTTTCTCTTCTTTTAGAAATATTATTTACCCGGTAAAATCGTAATGGAGAAGTAAGCAGAACTTTAAGCTTCTCTCCCACAGGATTAAGGTGCAGACACAAAGGAAGGATATCTCTCTCTATTTTTTTAGCATCAAATAACAAATTCCTTTTAACTGCTTCTTTTACTCTGCCTCTAAAATTTACTTTATCAGCAATGCCAACAAAAATCTGGCGCATAGGAAAGAATCTGGTTCCATAAAATCTTTCTCTTATACCACCTTTTACCCTATTGCAAAATTTTAAAATATCTTCTATTCTTTCTCTGATAATGATATTACAGATGTTGCGATTTACCGTCACCTGAGGAACAATACCTAACCGCAAACAAGCAATAATTATTCCCTCTAAGAGATACTCTTGAGAAACAAATAACTGAATTCTATTACTAGCAAAAGTACCATCTCCATCAATTGTTCCTGCAAGAAAATTTAAAAGAGAAATCTCATCTAAGGATAACAACCACTTTACTATCTCTTTTTTTAGGTTATTTAGGATGCGAGCAGGATATTTTTTTTGAGAAATAAAATCTTTTGCTGTTCCTGTAATCTTTCGCCCCCTCAAGTAACCGGTAGAGATTTTAACTCTCTCACTCACCTTGCTACCAAAGACTTCACTAAAATAACTCTTTACTCTCTCAACAAACTCCTTCTTGTCCTCGTCCTCCTTCTGAGTAAAAGTGACATTTCCTTTATTTTTTTCTAATTTTACATACCCATCAGTAAAAATTGCTCCTGCCAGATAAGCAAGTTTTTCTTCTCTTTTCTGCCCCCAACCAGGAATTCTTTCAGGAATCGCAATATATTCTCCTTGTTTAATTATTTCTTCAACAGGTTTTTTAATTAACTCTGGCCCCTTACAAGTAAAAAACTTATGATCAGGTGTTACCCGAAGATAGTCATGCTGACTTCTTCCGGTTTGAGAAGGAATTATTTTAACTACATCTGATTTTCTTCTTCCACAAGCAATAATCTCCTTCCAGACAAATTCAGATTTTCCTGTATCATAAGAAAGAATAAAAAGCCTTTCACCTTTTTTAAACCTCTCAAATACTTTCTGAACAGTAAAAAATCCATCGGAGAGAAGAACCAGAGAATCCTGGGCAATACAGGTCATCCCTCCCCGGGCTGTAAGAATACCTTTAGCTGCATGCATACCCCGGATATCTTCAGGAGAAGTCTCTAACCTGCATAAAATTACATCTTTACCCTGGGCTTTCTGCTCTTCAGCATCTTTAGCAGTAAATACAACCTGCCCTACCGCTGCTCCCGGAGAGGCAGGAAGCCCTGCCTGAGAAAAAATCCTCCCCTTTTTTAAAGCCAGCTCTTCCTCCTGAGAGTCAAACCTGGGGTGGAGAAGCTGGTCTAACTGAGAAGGAGAAATCCTTAATAAAGCTGTCTTCTTACTGATAAGCCCTTCCTTAACCATATCTACAGCTATCTTTACAGCAGCCTGAGCTGTGCGTTTGCCTACCCGGGTCTGAAGCATATAAAGTCTTCCTCTTTCTATGGTAAATTCAAAATCCTGCATATCTTTATAGTGCTTCTCCAATCTATTTCTTATCTGGAGAAGCTGAGAATAGATTTTTTTATTTTTCTTTTTAAGCTTATCTATAGAGAGAGGGGTTCTAATCCCGGCTACCACATCTTCTCCCTGAGCATTCATCAAAAATTCTCCGTAAAGTTTATTTTCTCCGGTAGAAGGATTCCGAGTAAAACCTACACCAGTACCCGAATCTTCTCCCATATTCCCAAAAACCATAGTCTGAACATTCACTGCTGTCCCCAATAAACCTTTTATGTTATTTATCTCTCGATAAGCTATAGCCCGAGGATTATTCCAGGATCCAAACACAGCCCGAATAGCCTCCCAAAGCTGAGTTTGAGGGTCTTGAGGAAATTCTTTCTTAGTATATTTTTTATAAATATTTTTGTATCTTCTTACCAATTCTTTTAAATCCTCAACCCCTAAATCAATATCAGGAACTGCTTTATTTAGAGCCTCCTGTTTTAATTCTTTAAAATTTTTTAAGCCTTTCCTTTTAGCTATTTTTCTTTTTACTTCCTCTAATTGGTGTTCAAAAGCATCCTTAGGTACTTTCATAGCCACATCTCCAAACATCTGGATGAATCTGCGATAAGCATCCCATACAAAGCGGGGATTTTTAGTAAGTCTTATCAGAGCCTCTAAAACCTGATAATTTAATCCTAAATTTAAAATAGTATCCATCATTCCCGGCATAGATACTGCTGCTCCTGAACGCACAGATACTAATAAAGGGTCATCTCCTCCTCCAAAAGTCTTTCCGGTCTCTTTTTCTAATTTTTTTAAAGCAGACTCTACTTGAGATTTTAACTCTTTAGGATAAGACTTATTATTTTCATAATACATCTTACAAACCTCAGTAGTAATGGTAAATCCCGGAGGCACAGGAAGCCCTATCCTGCACATCTCAGCTAAATTTGCCCCCTTTCCTCCTAAAAGCTCCTTCATCTTGGAACTGCCCTCTGCCTTTCCTTTAGCAAAAAAATAAACCAGTTTTTTCTGAGAACCTCTTTTTTTTGATGCTTTAGCCATTTTCACTCCTCCTTTTGTTTATTCTTAAAAGTCTTTTTTATAATAATTCTTAACTATAAGAGAATTTTTTCCTAAAATATTCCAAAATTCCTTCTTTTGAGACTCTTTCTTGAATCATAGTATCTCTATCTCTTACAGTAACCTTACTATCTTGCAAAGTTTGAGGGTCTACTGTTACACAAAAAGGAGTGCCAATCTCATCCTGACGGCGGTAGAGCTTACCAATAGCAGCAGTATCATCGTAAATAGATATGAAATCTCTGTTTAAATCCTGGTAAATCTTACGGGCTAATTCTACCAGCTCTGGCCTATTTTTAAGAAGAGGAAAGACCGCAATCTTATAGGGAGAAACCCTCTTATCTAATTTAAGCACCACCCTCACCCTTCCTTTAACTTCTTCTTCACAGTAAGCATCAGAGATTAGGGCTAAAAAAGTTCTGTCTACTCCGGCTGAAGGTTCAACCACATAAGGGGTATATTTTCTATTTTTTTCAGGGTCAAAATAAGAAAGGTCTTCTTTACTTAACTTAGCATGAGAAGAAAGGTCAAAATCTCTTCTGTTAGCTATTCCTTCAAGTTCACGCCAGTCTTCTTTATCGGAAAAGGGGAAATTAAATTCTATATCAGAGCAAGCTTGAGCGTAATGAGCAAGCTCCTGGGGAGAGTGTTCTCTTATTCTCAAATTCTTAGGACTTATACCCAATTCTTCAATATACCAACGCTTTCTCTCCTGAACCCAGTAATGATAGTAATCTTCGGCTTTCTCAGGTTCTACAAAATACTCTATCTCCATTTGCTCAAATTCCCGGGTTCGGAAAATAAAAGTTTTGGTAGTTATTTCGTTTCTAAAAGCTTTACCAATCTGAGCAATCCCAAAGGGAATCTTTTTGTGCATAGTATCCAAAACATTTTTAAAGTTAGTAAATATCCCTTGGGCGGTTTCTGGCCTCAGGTAAACTGGTTTTGAAGACTCTTCTAAAGGCCCTAAATAAGTCTTTATCATCAAGTTAAACTGACGAGGTTGAACTTCTTCAATCTCAGCTCTGCATTCTGGACAAAAAAAATTATCCTTTTTTTGAACCAATTCTTCCTTCTTAAATCTTCTTTTACAGGATTTACAATCTACTAATAAATCAGTAAAACTCTCTAAATGCCCTGAAGCTAAAAACACTGGCTCACTCATAATGATAGAACTATCCAAACCTACAATATCTTCTCTTTTTTCTACATAAGTTCTCCACCAAATATCTTTTATGTTCTTTTTCAAAAGAACTCCCAGAGGCCCATAATCCCAGACCGCCGACAACCCTCCATAAATATCACAGGAAGGAAAAACAAAACCTCTCCTTTTACAAAGAGAGATAATCTTAGTAAGCTTATCTTTCATAAACTAAAATCCTCTACCTAAGCTAAAAGATATTAAATTCTAAAATTTCCTTTTAAAAAAACAATCCCTTTACCTTCCCCAAGACAACAAGGAAGGTAATTTATTTTAACTTAGAAGAAAGTTATTGTCAAATTTTACTGCTGCAAACTCCAAAATAGGGGATTGATAATCTGAAGAGAAGTTTATAGAGAAAGGAGATTTAAAATAGATTGGGAAGCCTTTTTAGCGGTGCCCATGGCTGAAATTACCGTGCCTTCTCCGCCTACTATATCTCCTCCAGCATAGACCCTTTTAAGAGAAGTCTCCATAGTTTCCCGATTAACCAAGATATCGCCAGACTTGCCCAGTTGAATCTGAGGAGTAGCCGAAGTCAATACTCTATTTGCCTTTAAGCCAATAGCAATTATTACTAAATCAGCCTCTATCTCAAACTCACTGCCCTCAATAGGCAGAGGCCTTCTTCTTCCCGAAGAGTCAGGCTCACCTAATTTACATCTCAAAGCTCTTATTTTTTTTACAAAGCCTCGTTCATCACCAATAAACTCTACGGGTTGAATCAGAAATTCAAAATTAACCCCTTCTTCTTTAGCATGTTCAATTTCTAACCTTCTTGCCGGCATCTCCACCTCTGTTCTTCTATAAATTACGGTAGTATCGGGTTTTAAACCTTGCCTAACCTGAACTCTTAAAGAAGAGCGAGCAGCATCCATAGCGGTATTTCCTCCGCCAATAACCACAACCTTTTCTCCAATATTTATGGGAGTATGAAACTGGGGAAACTTAAAAGCACACATTAAGTTAATCCGGGTTAAAAATTCGTTGGCTGAATAGATATTGCCAAGATTTTCTCCTTTTATTCCTAAAAAAGAAGGAGTACCTGCTCCTAAACCTAAAAATATGGCCGAGAAATCTTTCATTAGTTCAGATAAAGGTTTGGTCTTTCCTACTATAAAGTTAGTTATAAATTCTACTCCCATACTTTTAAGATAGTTAATCTCAAAATCTAAAATAGGCCGGGGCAATCTAAAAGGAGGGATACCATACCTTAAAACCCCTCCTAACTGATGAAGAGCTTCAAAAACCACTACCTTTACGCCTCTGCGGGCTAATTCTCCAGCACAGCACAACCCAGCTGGACCTGAACCTACTACCGCCACCCTTCCTTTAAATTTTGAATTTTGGATGTTGAATGTTAAGCTTTGATAATGTTTTGCCCCCCAGTCTCCAATAAATCTTTCTAAAAAATGTATGTTTATTGCTTCTGGTGAAGCAAAAGGTTTATCTTTATTTTTATTCAATATACAGGATTTTCTACATTGATACTCAGCAGGACAAACCCTTCCACAGATAGCAGGGAAATTATTCTTCTCCCGGATAGTAAGATAAGCGGACTGATAATCTTTTTGAGTAATCTCAGAGATGAATTTTTTTATATCTATTCCTACCGGACAACCCTGGCTACATTTAGGGTTTTTACACTGAAGACATCTCTTAGCTTCTTCTTGAGCTTCTTCTTCAGAATAACCTAAAGCTACCTCTTCAAAACTTCTTATCCTCTCTGAAGGTAAAAGCTCCTTAATTTTTACAGGCTCCTTCATCTCCAAAACGTAACAAGTTATGTAAAATTTTCAATTTTCAATTTTCAATTTTCAATAAATTTCCAATTTTCAATTTTCAATTCGAGATCGAGCGAGATCGAGGGCGGTCCTCAATCACATACGTAAATTTTCAATTTTCAATAAATAAACCTTTAGCTTAAGAATCAAATGTTAACAATTTTAATTGCTATAGCAATAAATTTTGTTACATTTTTTCTGAATGCCTTTGTAACTTGACATCTAGTTTTCAAAAGAAAGTGTCAAGTTACGAGTTTATAAAGTTTACAAATATGTTTTTCTTTATCCTCATAGATTTTATTGCGCAAACTAAGTTCAGTCCAGTTTATCAAATGGGCTTCAAATTCTGGGCCATCTACACAAGAAAATTTAATCTCACCTCCTACACTTACCCTACAACAGCCACACATCCCCGTCCCATCTACCATCAAGGCGTTTAAAGAAACTAATGTCTTTATCTTAAATCTTTGGGTAAGCTCAGAAACCTTCTTCATCATCGGTATAGGGCCAACTGCATAGATTAGTCTATATTCAGAACTCAAGCCTTCTGAATTTTCTAATAATTCTTTTAATACATCAGTGGTAAAACCCTTCCTGCCATAAGAACCATCGTCAGTAGTAATATAAAACTCATCAGATACCTTTCTTAATTTTTCTTCTAAGATTAACAAATCCTTATTTCTCGCTCCTAATATAGTAGTTAGGTGGTTTCCTTCTTCTTTAAAAGCTCTGGCTAAAGGAAAAATCTCAGCAATCCCTACCCCTCCTCCTACTAAAATGACTTTTCCATAATTTTTAATTTCTGCAGGGTTGCCTAAAGGGCCGACCAAACTGTATAAACTGTCTCCTTTGTTCAATCTTCCTAAAAGTTTTGTAGTTAAACCTACTTCCTGAAAAATTAAACTGATGCTTTGATTTTTTAGATTTTTATCTACAATAGTTAAGGGAATTCTTTCTCCTACTTCAGAAACCATCAAGATTACAAACTGACCAGGTTTAAAAGTTTTACAGATTTCTTCAGCTAAAACTTCTAAGTAAACTATGCGGGGTTTTCCCTCAGCTAAAACTTTTTTATCTAATATCTTCATTATTATTTAAAATTACTCTACAGTAACGCTCTTAGCTAAATTTCTGGGCTTATCTACATCGTAACCTTTAAGTTCAGCTATATAATAAGCTAAAAGTTGTAAGGGAATTATGGTAATAAGAGGCGAAAGTTCTTCCCTAATTTGAGGGATATAAATAATTTGCCGAGAATATTTTTTAACTTGTTTGTCTCCTTCACTAGCTAAGATTATAATCTTTCCCCGGCGAGCAAAAATCTCTTCTACATTAGAAAGCATCTTTAAATATACTGAAGAGTTATTAGCAATACAGACTACAGCTCTATATTCATCAATTAAGGCAATGGGGCCGTGTTTCATCTCTCCGGCAGGATAGCCTTCAGCAGGAATATAAGAAATTTCTTTTAACTTTAAAGCTCCTTCTAAGGCAGTAGGATAATTTATATTTCTACCCAAATAGAGAAAAGCCCCAAAGTTAAGGTATTTCTGAGCAATCTTTCTTATCTTATCTTTACTTTTAACTATTTTTAACTGATAAGAAGGAACCTTTCTAAGAAGATTAAGGTAAGAGTTAATAAGGGGTTTGGGAAGAGTCTTTCTCAATCTAGCTAAATACAAAGAAAGTATTACCAAAACCATAATTTGAGCAGAATAAGCCTTAGTAGAAGCAACGCTTATTTCCGGGCCAGCCAAAGTATAGATAACTTTGTCTGATTCTCTAACTAAGGTTGAACCTAAAACATTACAGATAGAAAGAATTTTTGCCCCTCTCTTTTTAGCTAACCTTACTCCGGCTAAAGTATCAGCAGTTTCTCCGGACTGACTTATAGCTATAAGCAAATCTCCTTTTCTTATTGTAGGCTGTTTATAACGAAACTCACTGCCTAAATCTACTTCTACCGGTATCTTTAAAAATTTTTCCATTAAGTACTTACCTACTAATCCGGCGTGGTAAGCGGTTCCACAGGCTACTATGTTAATTTTTTGAAGCTTTTTAAAGAAATCTTTAAAAGTAGTCAATTCTTTTAAGTTAAAATCCTTATCTTTTAAATAATAAGAGATAATTTTTTCCAAAACCTTAGGCTGCTCTAATATCTCTTTAAGCATAAAATGTTTAAAACCACATTTCTTAACTTCTTCCTTACTAAAATTTAAAAGCTCTTCTTTAAGAGAAACTCTCCTTCCCTGAAAATCAACCACCTTAACTGAATCAGGAGTTAAAATTGCTATTTCTCTATCTTTTAGATAGACTACTCTGCGGGTATTCTCAATAAAGGCTGAACTGTCTGAAGCTAAAAACTTTTCTCCATCTTTTATCCCTACAATTAAAGGAGAATCTAATCTTACCCCTACTAATTTATCTGGCTCGTCTCTGCTTATCACTGCTAAAGAAAAAGAGCCCTTAAGGAGCAAGGCAGTTCTTCTTACGGCTTCTTCTAAATTCTGGTGATAATTTCTCTCTATTAAATGAGAGATTACTTCAGTGTCAGTATCAGAAGAAAACTTACAACCTTTTCTAAGAAGGTCCTTTTTTAGGTCTTCGAAATTCTCAATTATCCCGTTGTGGACTACGGCTATTCTTTTTTTACAGTCTAGGTGAGGATGGGCATTCTTATCTGAAGGTACCCCATGAGTTGCCCAGCGGGTATGAGCTATTCCTAAACTTCCGGAGAAAGAGGTTCTGCTTACTAATTCTTCTAAATTTTTTATTTTGCCTTTACGCTTTACAACCTTTAACCTATTCTTAGCTAAAACAGCTACCCCTGCTGAATCATACCCCCGATATTCTAAATTTTTAAGCCCTTTAATAAGGATTTCTTTAGCTTCTCTTTTTCCAGTATATCCAACTATACCACACATCTCAGTAAACCCCCTACTACGGTTTAACCCCGCCCTTTCCTTTAAAGGGCGGGGTGGCTTTTAGACATTATCCTTCGGGATATTTCTCTCCTTCATCTGCGGGTTTACACCTGTGACTTTCTGATGGTGTGGGGTAAATTCTTACCGGAATACCCTTCTCTTTCAAATATTTTTTGGCTTCTCTCAAAGAATATTCTCCATAGTGAAAGATAGAAGCAGCTAAAACCGCACTAGCCAAACCCTGGGTAAAAGCCTGATAAAGATGCTCTAAATTTCCTGCTCCTCCTGAGGCAATTACCGGAATGTTTACTCTCTGAGAAACCCTGCGGGTAAGTTCTAAGTCATAACCTTGTTTTGTTCCGTCTCTATCCATACTGGTTAAAAGAATTTCTCCTGCACCTAAAGCCTGAACTTCTTCAGCCCACTCTAAAACATCAATGCCTGTGGGTTTCCTTCCTCCGTAGGCGTAAACTTCCCACCGACAATCCTCAGTAAGCTTAGCATCGATAGCTACTACGATACACTGGCTGCCAAATTCCTGAGAAGCCATTTTTATAAACTCAGGGTTCTCCACAGCAGAAGTATTAATAGAAACTTTATCTGCGCCTGCTCTTAAAAGAGCTCTTATATCTTCCAAATCTTTTATCCCTCCTCCCACAGTAAAGGGGATAAAAACCTCTTCACAGGTTTCTCTTACTACCTCAATTATGGTTTTGCGAGCTTCAAAACTGGCAGTTATATCTAAAAAGACGAGCTCGTCAGCGCCTTCCTTAGCATAGGCTTTAGCTTGTTCTACTGGAGAGCCGGCATCTCTTAAATTAAGAAAGTTTATCCCTTTTACTACCCGGCCTTCCTTAACATCTAAACAGGGTATTATCCTCTTGGCTAACATATACTTATAAAATTTTTAAGGAGTTTTAATCCCAATTCTGAACTCTTCTCAGGATGAAACTGAACTGCCCAAAGATTGTCTTTATTTATGGCTGAAACAAATTCTCCTCCGTAATCAGTAGTAGAAATTACAATATCTTTATCCTCAGGCTCTACATAATAAGAGTGGACAAAATAAAAAAAACTTTTATCAGGAATCTCCTTAAATAAATTATTATCTTTTTTAAACTCAACCTGATTCCAGCCCATATGAGGAATTTTAATTCCTTTAGAAAATCTCACCACTCTCCCCTTTAATACTTCTAAACCCTTAACCCTTCCTCCTTCTTCAGACTCAGTAAAAAGAAGTTGAAACCCCAGACATATCCCTAAAAAGGGTATACCTCTATTCAGAGATTGCCGAAGAAAGTCTTTAAGCCCTAACTTTTCTAAATTCTCCATCCCCCTCTTAAAGGCACCCACTCCGGGAAGAATTAAACCCCTAACTTCTGAAAGCCTCCTAACATCAGAAGAAAGAATAACTTTTACCCCTAAAACTTCTAAAGCCTTAGAAACACTTCTTAAATTACCTAAGCCGTAATCAATGACTCCAAGGACTTTCTCCATAACCTGAAAGCCTTTTCTAAATCCAAATCAATTAAGGCAAAATTATTTTTTAAAATAACTAATTTAGGCTCTTTAATTACTCTTCCAATCACCCTTAAAGGAACTCCGTATTTTTTAGCTATCTTCTCAATTTCCGAAAGATTATTTTTAGATAAAGAGATTATTGCTCTGGCAGTAGACTCTGAAAATAAAAGAAAATCCTCTCTCAGGTTAAACTCCAAATTATCTATGAAAGCTCCTTTTATTTCTTTGCCGGTAACACACCCTTCAAACAAAGCTAAACTTATACCTCCCTCTGAACAATCAACACAGGAAGAAATCAAACCTTTCTCTATAGCTGTAAGGACGGCTTTCTGCAAAGAAAGTTCTTTATTTAAATCTAAAGCCGGAGGCTTGCCTCTAACCTGATTATGAATCTCCTTTAAATACTCAGAACCTCCTAACTCCGGAAGAGTTTCTCCTAAAAGAACTATCAAATCACCTTCTTTTTTAAAGAAGGGAGTCCTTATAAATTTTAAATCTTTAATTATACCCACCATTCCAATAGTAGGAGTAGGTTTAATTACTGCTTGCGGAGACTCATTATAAAAGGAAACATTACCACTGACTACCGGAATATTAAAAAACTTACAAGCAGAAATTAACCCCTCTATACAATTTTTAAAATACCAATACCTATCTGGCTTTTCGGGATTACCAAAGTTAAGACAGTCAGTAACTCCTGCTGGCTCTGCTCCTACAGATACAAGGTTTCGACAGGCTTCACTTACAGCAATCTGGGTTCCTACAAAAGGGTCTAAGTAGCAATAAACACTATTACAATCGGTAGTTAAAGCTAAAGCTTTGTTCTTCCCCTTTATCCTCAAAACTGCTGAGCCTAAACCGGGAAGAAGAACAGTATTAGTCTGAACCATATGGTCATACTGCTCATAAACCCAATTTCTACTGCAAAGATTTTCTGAAGATAAAAGCTTTAACATAACCTGGTTAAAATCTTCAGGTAAAGGAAGGCTATCAATATCTAACTTATTAATTTCTTTCAAACACTCAGGTTCCTGGTAAGCCATATTGTAAAGAGGCGCAGAAGTCAAATCCTTTGCTTTTAACTTAGCCACTATTTGGCCCTTCTCTTTAACTATTACTTCTTTAGTTTTTATAACTTTGCCAATAATTACACACTTTAACCCCCATTTTCTGTAGATATCCATAATCTCCTTAGCTTTTTCTTTTTTTACACAGAGGAGCATTCTTTCCTGAGATTCGGACATCATTACTTCCCAGGCTGACATGCCTTCTTCTCTCCGGGGGACTAAATCTAAATCTATCTCTACTCCTGCATCACCTGCTGAAGCCATCTCACTGCTGGCACAGGTTAAGCCTGCTGCTCCCATATCCTTTATCCCTATTACTCCCTGAGTAGCTATTGCTTCTAAGGTAGCTTCAATAAGACACTTCTCAGTAAAAGGGTCACCTATCTGAACTGTAGGCCTTTTTTCTTCATTCTCCTTAAACTCCTTAGAAGCTAAAATACTACATCCCCCAATCCCGTCTCTTCCCGTAGAAGCGCCAGCATAAATTATTAAATTTCCTTCTCCTTTAGCCTGAGCCCGCATAAGTTTATCTTTGGGAGCTATCCCTACACACATAACATTTACTAAACAATTCCCATTATAGGAAGGGTCAAAATATACCTCCCCTCCTACTGTAGGCACTCCTACACAATTGCCATAACTCTGTATCCCATCCACTACCCCTCTAAATAAGTAGCGATTATAGAGGTTAGCTAACTGGCCAAAGCGTAAAGAATCGAGTAAAGCCACAGGCCTTGCTCCGGTAGTAAAGATATCCCGGATTATCCCTCCTACGCCGGTGGCTGCTCCTTGCTTGGGCTCAACGTAAGAGGGGTGGTTGTGGCTTTCCATCTTAAAAACAATAGCTAAGTCTTCTAAAATAATGCCTCCGGCATCTTCTCCTACCAAGGGTTTAAACTTCCCCTTCTTGGGAAGAAGCTTTAAATAAGCCCGGGAACGAGGATAGCCACAGTGTTCAGACCACTCCACAGAAAACATTGCTAATTCAGTAAGAGTGGGCTCTCTCCCCAAAAGTTTTAAAATTTTCTGATATTCCTCGCTAGATAACCCTAACCCTCGATAAATTTCTTCAGTTAACATCTCTTAAACCAGTTAACTATAGACTTAAAGACTAACAAACCATCTTGAGAATTTAAAATTTTTTCCGAAGCTCTCTCCGGATGTGGCATCATCCCCAAGACATTCCCTTCCTTGCTAATTATCCCCGCAATAAAGTCTTTTGCTCCATTGGGATTAAATTCAGGGGTTAACCTTCCTTCCTTATCTGAGTATCGGAAAAGAATCTGTTTATCATTCTTTAACTCCAGTAAACCTTCGTCTTCAATGTAGTAATTTCCCTCATTATGAGCTATGGGAATGCTAACAACCTGGCCTTCTTTAAAAAGGTTAGTAAAGGGAGTATGAGTGTTTTCTACTCTTAAATAAACATATTTACAGATAAAATGAATGTTCTTATTTCTGAGCATAGCCCCGGGCAATAGACCTGCTTCTAAAAGGATTTGAAATCCGTTACAGATGCCAATAACCAGACCGCCTTTTTCAGCAAAATCCACCAAAGCTTCCATTACTGGAGAAAAGCGGGCAATAGCCCCTGCTCTCAAATAATCTCCATAGCTGAATCCTCCAGGCAAAATCAGACAATCTAAATCTCTTAAATCAGTCTCTTCATACCAGACATACCTTACCTGCTCTCCTAATATATCTCTAACTACATAAAAACAATCCTGGTCACAATTTGAACCCGGAAAAACAGCTACGCCCCACCTCATTTTATCTTAAAAGTAAAATCCTCAATAATAGGGTTAGCTAATAATTTCCTGCCCATCTCTTCTATCCTTTGAGAAGCTTTTTCTCTATCTTCTAAATCAAGTCTAAGCTGGATGAACTTTCCCACTCTTACATCTTTTACCTCAGAATAACCTAAACTTTCTAAAGAATGCTTAACCGCTAACCCCTGAGGGTCAGAAACAGTCTTTTTAAGACTTACATAAACCTCAACTTCTAACATCTTTAACTCCTTTTTCACTCCCACTCAATAGTGCTGGGTGGTTTAGAAGAAATATCATAAACTACCCTGTTTACCCCTTCTACCTCATTTATAATCCGATTAGAAATCTTTTCTAATAACTCATAAGGAAGGTGAGCCCAGGAAGCAGTCATTGCATCCTGGCTTTCTACAGCTCTTATAGCTATAACATTCTCATAAGTTCTCTCATCGCCCATAACTCCCACACTCTTAACTGGCAAGAATACACAAAAACTCTGCCAAAGTTTTTCGTAAAACTTTGCTTTTTTAATCTCTTCAATAAGAATAGCGTCTGCTTCTCTTAAAATATCTAATTTTTCTTTATTCACCTCTCCAATTACCCTGACTGCTAATCCCGGACCAGGAAAAGGATGACGGGAAACTACTTCTCCAGGCAACCCCAATTCTCTCCCTAAAGCTCTTACTTCATCCTTAAATAAAAATTTAAAAGGTTCTATGAGTTTAAATCCCAATTTTTCGGGAAGCCCTCCTACATTATGATGGGTCTTTATGGTGGCCGAAGGGCCTCCCCAGGCAGACTTAGATTCAATCACATCCGGATACAAAGTTCCCTGAGCTAAAAACTTAATCTTACCTAATTTCTTTGCTTCTTTCTCAAAAACCTTTATAAAAAGATTGCCTATTATCTTCCTCTTTTTTTCAGGGTCAACCACTCCTCTTAAATTCTTCAGAAATAAATCTTCTGCCCTTACTACTTTTAAATTTACCCGGTAATAATTCCTAAACCTCTCTACCACAGTTTCTCTTTCGTTCTTTCTCAACAAACCATTATCAATAAATATACAGATAAGTTGTCTCCTGATTGCCTTATGGAGCAAAACTGCCAAAACTGAGGAATCTACTCCTCCACTTAAGGCACACAAGACTCTTTCTTTACCGACAGTTTCCCGAATCTCTCTAATTTTAGTCTTTATAAAAGAACTCATCGTCCAGCTCTTTCTACAGTTAGAAATGCCTACAACAAAATTTTCTAAAATCCTCTTACCTTTAGGAGTATGGACGACTTCGGGGTGGAACTGAACTCCGTAAAGTTTCCTCTTCCTGTTTTCAATCCCGGCATAGAGAGAATTAGGAGTTGAGCCAATTACTGAGAAACCTTCAGGCAGTTTAGTAATCTTATCAGCATGGCTCATCCAGACCACTTCCTGAAAATTTAAACCCTTAAAAAGGGTTCTCTTTGATTTTACCCTCAAAATAGCTTTACCGTATTCGCGGGCTTTTGCTCTTTTAACTTCTCCTCCCAAAAGTTTAGCCATAAGTTGAGCTCCATAACATATTCCTAAAACTGGTATACCCAAATTAAAAATATTCCTATCACAAACAGGAGCTGTTCTTAAAGTTAAACTGGCTGGGCCTCCAGAAAGGATTATGGCCTTAGGACTCCTTTTCATAAGTTCCGAAGGGGTTATTCGAAAATCTACAATCTCTGAATACACCCCTAACTCCCTTATCCTGCGAGCAATAAGGTGAGTATATTGAGAACCCAAATCTAAAATAGCTACCCAATCCCTATGGAACATTTTTGAAAGCAGAATATAAGAGCGAAACCTTACCCTTGTAACTTGACAAAATGTTTTCAAAAGAAAGTGTCAAGTTACGTAAATTTTTCAATTTTCAATTTTCAATTTTCAATGTGACAATTTGTTATACGTAAAATAACCAATGACCAACCAATAACCAATAGACGATAGACGAAACCGATAAACGATAAAAAAGAAAGTGTCAAGTTAGGCAACATTTTTGTTTGAAACTGAAATGTTACTTACTTGTTCAGCTAAGATGACTGCTTCGGAAACCTCTTTCATGCTCTTTCTCAAATCCATGCTTTTCTTCTGAAGAATGCGGTAAGCTTCTTCTTCTCCTACTTCCAACTTCCTCATCAAAATTCCTTTTGCCCGTTCTATAAGCTTTCTAACTTCTAAAGCTTCCTTAGAGGCAAGGAGCTCTGTAGATAAATTGGTATTCTCAATAGCTACTGCTGATTGATTAGCCACAGCTAAAAGAGTGGCTATCTCCTCAGGAGTAAAGACGTGAGGAGAGTCTGTATATAAATTAATTACCCCAATAGGCCTATCTTTTATCATCATTGGCACAGAAAGCATAGAGACTATCCCTTCTTTCCTAGCAATTTCCGGATACATATAACCAGGTTCTTTAGTTACATCTAAAACAGTAATTGGCCTTTTTTCTTTAATCACCCTTCCACTTATAGATTGACCAACCTTTAAATTGGGTTTATTCCGGTACAAAGGGCTTAAACTCTGGGTGGCTACTATGAATAACTCCTGCCTCTCTTCGTCTAAGAGCATTACCGAACATATCTTAGAATTTAAAACCTGGCTAGTTAACACTACTATTAAATCTAAGATTTCTTTAAGATAGCGGTTAGAAACAACTGTAGAGCTTACTTCTGAAAGAAGACTGAGCCTTTCTTCTTTCTTTTTTAAACTGTCTTCGGCTTGCTTACTCTTTATCCCCAAGGCTAAAAATTTAACCCCTACTTCTAATATCTTCCTCTTTTTAAGAGATAATTTCTTAGCCTCTTTCTCGATAATAACTAACTTCCCTATTTCTTTGCTATATAATTTAATTGGCAGAGAAGAAATAGAAAAGACAATATTTTTAACTTTCGCTCTTTTAATTTTGAGAATTTCTTTAGATTCGGCCTTCCCTTTAAGCCAGGAAAACTGAGGAGGAAGACTCTCAGGATAAATCAGCTTAAGCTGAGAAGATTCAGAAAAAAGATAAATAAGAAAAAGCGAGTCCTCAGATAGCTCAGAAAAAATCTTAAAAGATTTTTTAAGAATAGCTTCTTTATCCTTAACAGTAGACAAAATACTGGCTAATTTTATTAACAACCCTTCCTCCATAAGCCTATTTATAATACCATATTTTTCTAAAAATTAAATTTTTTTATTGCTAAATTATATCTTCCTGTTAAAATAATTTAAAGTAGAAAGGAGGAAAAATGGCTAAACAAACAGAGATAAAACAAGCTCTAAAGAAACTCTGGCAAACTTCTCAGAAAGACTTTGAAAAACTAACTAAAGAGACTTCCCAGCTCCTAAAAAAAGGCGAAAAAGCTCTAAAAGAAGTATCATTAAAAAGTAAAGAAAAGTTGGAATTAGTGAGCTTAACCCTAAAGAGAGAGAAACTCTATTATCAACTGGGAAAAACTCTCTCCACACTTTCTAAGAGCAACTGGACAAAAAGTAAAAAGGTAAACTCTCTAATTAAAGAAATAACTAACCTTACCAAACAAATAAAAAAACTCAAAAAATAACCTTAAATCTTCAGAGAAAAATATAAAGCCTTATCCTCTAAGGTTTTAAAAGTAGCATAACTTATTTTTCTCAGAGTAGTTAAATTTTCTGAAGCTTTTTCTTCTGATAAAAACTTACTATCTACCCTCTCTCTAAAAGGTGCAACAATCAAATAGAGACTCTTTTTATCTTTAAAAGCAGACTGGTAGGAATGGTGATTCCAATCACTCCCTAAAAATAAAGAAAAAACCTTATCAGGAAATTCCTGGGAAAAGTAATTTTTTAACTTTTCTGTAAGTTCTTTTGAAGGCCAAAAATAGAGTATACAGTCTATAAATTCTAATTCTTTAAAAGAAGAATTGTTTATTCTATCTTTAAGTTCCTCTAAACTTAATAATAAAGACTGAGGAAAATTTTCTTTTAAATTCTTTAATTCTTTCTTATAAACTTCTACATAAGGCTGATTTACAAAATTTATCTTCTTATAGTAAGAAAGGAAAGCGATAAATAGTTGAAGATAATACATTAAGCCTGCTAAATATTCAAATTTTCCCTCTATATTAAGCTCAGTATCTAAAGAAATAAAATCTTTAAGGAAGACTTTAGAATTTTCTACAATTGTCTTAACCCAAAAACTATCTTTTGAGCCTAAGCTCTCCTGGAAAAGCTGTCTTATCCAGTTAGAAAGTCCCAAAGAATTGCCTCGGTTAATTTCTAAAAAAATCTTAAGTTCATCTTTAAGCTTTACTTTTTCTACTTCCTGCCAGGCTTTATCTATAAGGTAATTCCGATAAGCTGTATAATTAGTCCAGAAACTTTTAAGTTTCTCCAAATTTTTTCTAAAAATAAGGAACAGGGGGATAAGAAATATTAATGTGTGGGGGCAACTGAACCTTCCTCCAATATCTTCACCAGAATTTACTTGAATAGGAAAACGCCTTATTTTCTGCCAATTTAGTTTGTCTAATTTTTCAAAAGAAGAAGGGTCAGAAAGCCACAAAAAATTATCCTCATTATTAAAGAAATCTCTTAAGCTCCTGGAAATAAGCTGGGTCTCTAAGGTGGTAGCGGACTTACTTATAGAAATAACCAAAGTTTTAGAAGGATTTTTAATTTGAGAAAGGACTTCTTCTATCGCCTGAGGGTCTAAACTATCTAAGGTATAAAAATTTTTTCCTTCTCCTAAACTAATCAACGCCTTAATCCCATTTATTGAACCACCCATCCCTACAAAAATAAATTCTTCTTTATCTTTTGCTACCTCCAAAAAATTAGAAAGAGCTTTTTCAATCAAAGAGAAATCCGGAGGGATAAACCAGCCTAAACGGCACTTACTTTGGTCAAACCCAATCTCTCCAAAAATATTCTCTGAACTTAAAGAAGATTTCTCTGAAGATACTGCTTCTTTTAAAAAACCTAAAATTTTTTCCTTATTCATTTTAACTTTTTAATAATTTCTGAAGCTGCTTTTCTTCCCGAAAGAAGCATTCCTCCAAATATAGGGCCCATCCGGGGAGAACCAAACACAGCATTAGCCGCCATTCCACAAACATATAAACCCGAACAAACCTCTTTAGTATTTTTAAGAATCGTGGTTTCAGCAACTTCAGCCCACATAGATTTTTCTCCTAAAATTTTTCCTGTAGGGGTCTTAAGTTTAATATCTGCCTTTTTCTCTACTACTCTTACTACTTCTGTAGCGTGTCCGGTGGCATCCACTACATACTTTGCTCTTAAAGTTAAAGGGTCGACATGTAAATTAGCCAATTCCACTGCAGTCCAGTTTAAAACCAGACCACAAACTCTATTTTTTCTTATTAAAACATCTTCTGCCGATATTAAATTGAAAATCTTAACTCCTGCCTGCACACACCTATAACCTAAACCACAAACAGCCTCTACTGCCTCAGCTAAGTAATAGTCCTCTTTATAATGGTGAGTGGCTATTCTCAACTCATCTAAGATAAGTTTGGCTTTCTTTTGAACTACAATCTCATTAAGCATCATACCTCCACCCCACATCCCTCCTCCTATAGAAAGTTTCCTCTCCAACAAAACAACATTCTTTCTGGCTTTAGCTAAATAGTAAGCACAGCTAAGCCCTGAAGGCCCTCCTCCTACTATAGCTACATCTACATCCAGAACTTTTAGAAGTTTTTCCTTATAAGATTTAATAATTGCTTGAGAAATTTTTATCTCATCTAACATACTAAACCCCCTTTATTTACTTATACCAGGGTAGAAGATAAAATACCACAAAACTTAAAAAAAGTAAAAGGATTGTGGAAGAAAAACCAAAAACCAGCCATCTCCTTAACCCTATCTTAGTAGCCTTTTCTTTTTCCAGAATCCCTAAAGCCACAATGTTGGCAGTTGAACCAATGTGAGTAAAATTTCCTCCCAGACAGGCTCCATACAAAAGAGCCCACCAGCAAACTCCCGAAAATTCCGGATGGAAAACTAAAACTTCCTTTATTATCGGGATAAAGGCAGCCACTACCACCACATTATCTACTAACCCTGAAAATAAAGAAGTAAAAAGAATAACTGCTATTATAAAAACCATTCTGTTGCCGGCTATAATATTGTAGAAATAGGAAGCAAAAGTTTTAGCTACGCCGGTATGCTGAAGAACTCCTGCCTGAGCAAAAAGAAATAGAAAGAAAAGAATAGTCCACCATTCCACATCTCTCTCTATATAGAGGCGGGCTTTTTTCCTTCTCCAGATAATTAAAATTCCTGAAATTACTAAAGGAGAGATTAAGAGGATGGTATTTTCTTTAAGACCCAATAATAATTCTATCCGGTAATGAAAAGCAATTATCAAAATTGTAGATATGAAAAATAACACACTTACTTTTAAATTAAAATCAACAGGGATTATAACTAATTGGGAAAACATTTCTGAAGGCCCAAGTTTTTTGATTTGTCTATCTAAAAATTTAAGGTGCTTTCTGAACAGAAATAAAGATACAAAGTAAAATAAAAATAATAAGACTATCATTAAGATAAAAGAATGTTTTAAAAAATCCTCAAAATGAAGACCAACTTTTGTAGCTATAAGGATACCTACAGGATTGCCTAATACTGTACCTGTAGAGCCAATATTTGTAGCTAAAACAGCTATTAAAACATAAGGCCAAGGTTCTACTTCAAAGTAGTCGGCTATACTAAAGATAAAGACTATTATAAAGATAATTGAAGAAACTTCGCCCATAAGACAGGAAGAGAGAGCTGAAAGAAAAATTATTATAAAAAGAAGTTTCCTGGCTGTAAGGGCTCTAATTTTCAACAGTTTAGAAAGAGACCAGTCAAAGAAACCCATCTCTTTCAAATTTCCCAAAAGAATCATCATTCCGATAAGAAAAAGGATAATCTCTAAAGAAGAAAAAAATAGAAACTTTTCTAAATCCACTATCTTAAAAATGATGAGTAAAGCTGAACCCAAGAGAGCAAAACTCAGCCGGAACTCCCAAAAAAGCAAAGCCCCCATTACTGAAACGATAAACACCACCAAAGAAAAACCCTGAGAGAAAGAAAAATTAAATAGGGAATAACTCCCGTAAGCAGTTGATAAGGCGAGTCCTAAAAGAAAAAGATATTTTAAGAAAACTTCTTTCCTATGCATCTTTATTTAATAGCTTCTTAAACTTTAAAGCAGACTCTTTCATATAAATATTATTAAAAAGAATGTAAGAAGGTCTATCTAAAATAGCTTTTAACTCTTTTAGTTCTTTTAAGGTGTATTTATAATTATAACTTCCTTTACCGTGAAGCCGGAAATAATAAAACTCACAATCTAAGGGCTTTTTCTTGAAAGGGTCAACTCCAATAATTAAATCTAAGTCTTTATAGATCTTTTTTAAGGTCAAGTAAGAAAAGTTTGCTCTCTCCTCCCAGACAAATTTTAAATTATCTCTTTCTATCTTAGTAAAAAATTTGTAAAGATTATCTACATTCTCCTTATTCTCCTTAAAACCGGAAGGAGTTTGAAAAACCACTACTTTTACTTTTAAAATTTTGGCTATCTTAAAAATCCTCTCCCAAGCAGAAAATACTTCCTTACTACCTTTAAAAAATCCATAATTTTCTCTTTTGCCGATATTTTCTTTAAGCCTTCGGTAAGTAGGTAAGTTAGCAGGGTGAGTGATTATCTGCCAAGCTTTGAGAGTAAATTCAAAATGCTGGGGGGCAAGACTTCTTAATTTCTCTAGTGAAGAAAATTTCTGAGGAGGCTGATAGAAGGTATTTTGAAGCTCTACTAAGTTGAAATTTTCAAAATACTTCTCTCTCCTTAAACAAAACCCACAACAGCCAACCTTTATATTTTCTCTCATATTTTTTAGAATTATACCACATAACGTGATAAAATATTAGAAAAAAATGGAATAAAATCTTAATAAAAAGCGTCGAATAGTATGG
>Ga0180301_10000596_pt1 | contig 27888 bp, 23 predicted proteins | sample GuaBasSediGuay16_FD_121797 | JGI IMG/M metagenome (GOLD analysis project Ga0180301, IMG submission 121797) | Subseafloor sediment microbial communities from Guaymas Basin, Gulf of California, Mexico - Guay16, Core 4569-2, 12-15 cm | ecosystem: Environmental > Aquatic > Marine > Hydrothermal... | reverse complement strand
GATAATTATAGTAATAAATATTTTTGAATCATAATCATTTAACCGGGATAGTAAATATGAAGCTAAAGGTGGGAATAGATATAGGATCTATTTCAATAAACACGGTTCTGATGAACTCACAGAACAAGATAACAGAAAACCACTATGCCTACTGTCACGGAAGACCATTTTATATACTTAAAAATATTCTCGAAGAAATTGAGGGAAGATACGGAGCAGATTCTGTAGATGTTATTGCTTTTACCGGAACAGGCGGTAAAAAAGCTTCTGAACTCGTTGGAGGTTTCTTTATAAACGAAATAGTTGCACAATCCACATCGGTTATCCACCTCTATCCCCAGGCCAGAACAATAATCGAAATGGGTGGTGAAGATTCCAAGCTAATATTTATCGAGAACGGAGGTGTTAAGGATAAGGCACAACTCTCCGATTTTGCCATGAACACTATTTGTGCTGCAGGAACCGGTTCCTTTCTGGATCAGCAGGCAAAGCGTATCGGCGTCTCCATTGAAAAAGAGTTCGGAGAAATGGCTCTTAAATCAAAAGATCCGCCCAGAATTGCCGGTAGGTGCAGTGTGTTTGCCAAGAGCGATATGATTCATCTTCAGCAGATTGCAACTCCTGTGTATGACATTGTAGCCGGTCTATGCTTTGCGGTAGCTAGAAACTTTAAAAGCACCCTGGCGGGAGGAAAAGAGCTGGATAAGCCCGTAGTTTTCCAGGGAGGCGTTGCGGCCAATGCAGGAGTTGTGAGGGCGTTTAAGGAGATTCTTAACCTGAGAGACGGAGAGCTCATAATACCGGAATATCATGCTTCCATGGGCGCAATAGGGGCACTGTACTATCTATTCGATCATCCCCCAGTAGAATCGAAACCATACCTGGGTACTGATGTACTTGAAACCTACTTAATAAATAGAAACGCCGAAGATGGGTGCATGGAATCCCTAAAGGAGACAAAAAAAGAATATATAAAAAATACTGTTTTTAAAAACAACGGCAAGAAAAAGCTAGATGTATATCTTGGTCTTGATATCGGGTCTCTCAGTACAAATGTTGTTTTAATAGACGATGAGAACAATGTAGTGGCAAGGAGGTATCTGCCTACCGCAGGCAGACCTCTGGAAGCGCTTCGCAGGGGGTTGCGTGAAATCTATGGGGAAGTTGAGAACAGGGTGATTGTCAGGGGAGCAGGAACCACAGGTTCGGGGCGATATTTAACCGGTGATTTCGTCGGTGCCGATACGATCCAGAATGAGATAACCGCCCAGGCAACTGCCGCAATCGCCATAGATCCTTCTGTGGATACGATTTTCGAGATCGGCGGACAGGATTCTAAATATATAAGCATAGACAACGGGGTTATTGTGGATTTCGAAATGAACAAGGTCTGTGCTGCAGGAACGGGTTCCTTTCTTGAAGAACAGGCGGAAAAACTCAGTATTAATATTCAGGAAGAGTTCGGAGAGCTGGCTCTAAGTGCAGAAAAACCCTCCAGATTGGGCGACAGGTGTACAGTTTTTATGGAATCCGATCTCAATTCCCATCAACAGAAAGGTACATCACGGGAAAACCTGGTAGCGGGGCTGGCATATTCTATAGTCTACAATTACATTCAAAAAGTGGTGGGCTCAAAGAGGATAGGCGAGAGAATATTCTTTCAGGGAGGAGTAGCTAACAACAGGGCGGTTGTAGCGGCCTTCGAGAAGGTAACCGGGAAAACTATTACAGTCCCCCCCCACTTCGATGTAACGGGAGCAATCGGTGCTGCCATGCTTGCAAGAGATGCCGTTGCGAAGAGGGGTAGAACGCGGTTTAAGGGGTTCGATATAAGCAGCATCCCCTATTTTCTGGATAAGTTTACCTGTAAAGCCTGCTCCAACCAGTGTGAGATAAGAAGGGTTAGAATCGAAGGAGAAAAGAAGCCCCTCTTCTACGGGGGAAGATGTGAAAGATACGAGGTGGAGGAAAGAAAGGGGAAGGGAAAGGATATTCCCGATCTCTTCAAAGAGAGATTGCATCTGCTGATGGGTGATTTTAAAGAAGACGATTCGGTGGAAGAAGATAAAACTACAATCGGTATTCCCAGGGCACTCATGCTCTTCTATCAGCAGTTTCCTTTCTGGAGAACCTTTTTTAAGGAACTGGGATTCAAGGTGGTACTCTCAAAAGAGACTGACCGTAAACTCGTATCCCGATCCCTGGAAATGCTCACAGCAGAGACCTGTTTTCCCGTCGAAGTTATTCACGGCCATGTCTACGATTTACTGGAAAAGGGAGTTGATTACATATTTTTACCCTTTGTGGTTGACAACAGGGCTGAGGAGGAAAATCCCACCATAAACTACAACTGCCCCTGGATACAAACCTATCCATTTATGATTAAAGGTGCATTAAAGGGAGACCCCAGGGAGAAAAAACTTCTTATACCAACCCTTCATTTCAGATATCCCGGAAGAGTCCTAAACCAGGCTCTTTGCTCCTTTATAAAGGATACCTTCGGTATTCCCCGGGGTAAAACGCTTAAGGCTATAGCCAGGGCACATGCGGCTCAGGATAACTTTGAAGAGGCACTTGAGAACAGGGGGAAGCAGATACTTAATTCTCTTCCGGCAGATAAAAAGGCTGTGGTAATTCTGGGAAGACCCTACAATACCGGAGACCCAGAGCTTAATTTGCATCTTGCAGAAAAATTGAAAGCTCTGGATGTGATACCCATACCCATGGATTATCTCCCACTGCGGGAGGAGAACATCTTCGATGATTATCCCTACATGTATTGGCCCAACGGTCAGAAGCTCCTGAAAGCATCAAGAATAATAGCCAGAGACGACCGGCTTAATGCGGTTTATATGAGCAACTTCAGATGCGGTCCCGACTCTTTTCTCTTTCATTTTGTCCGGGAAGAGATACAGGGTAAACCCTACCTGCAGTTAGAGATAGACGAACACTCTGCAGATGCCGGAATGATCACCCGGCTGGAAGCTTTTCTGGACAGTCTTAAAGGAACCAGGAAAAAGGCGATGAACTGGAGACATATCCTCTCGAAGGCAGGTATGCAGTCTCATGCCTCGGAGGACAGGTTGGTATATTTCCCCTATATGCGTGACGGAGCATACGCACTCGCTGCTGCCGCCAGAAGCTGTGGCATAAACGCAGAGGTGCTTCCCGAGCAGGATGAAAAAGATATCGAGCTGGGCAGAAAATACACCTCTTCTAGGGAATGCTTTCCCATGATATGTACTACAGGCAGCTTTCTTAAAAAAATCTTCGAACCGGACTTTGAGCCTAAAAAGGTGAGCTTCTTCATGCCGAATCATAACGGACCTTGCAGGTTCGGACAGTACAACCGTTTTCAGAGGATGCTGTTCAACAAACTCGGTTATCAGGACGTTTCCATAATTTCTCCCAGTAACGAGAACTCCTATGCCGACCTCTCGGGCGGCCATGGAAACAAGTTTCGACTGGCTGCACTTAAGGGTATAGTTGCGGTGGATTTGCTGAGAAAGCTTCAGCAGGAAAGGCGTCCCTATGAGAAGGGAAAGGGAGAAACCGATCGTGTGTACTCTAAATATCTCCATGAAATCGTAAAATCTGTTGAGCGGGGCGCGAAAGATACCGTAGATGTAATGAGAGAAGCTGCCAGGGCTTTTGCCTCTATCAGTATTGATGATAAAGAGAGAAAACCGGTTATCGCCGTTGTGGGAGAGATCTTTATGAGGGATAATCCCTTCTGCAGTGGTTATCTGGTTAAGAGGCTTGAAGAGCTGGGAGGGGAGACCCTTATGGCTCCATTTAGAGAGTGGATTACCTATTCCACCTATCGTTACTGGCGTGATAGTAAGTGGAAAGGCGATTTTAAGGGGTTATTCAGATCCAAACTTCAGAACATTTTTACAACCATCGTTCTAAAGCCTCTTGATAAGGCCGTTGAGGAAGTGGCCGAAATGGAGACCGAGGTGGAGTTAAAGGAGATGCTTACTCTTTGTGATCCATACATTCACCATGATTATGACGGAGATCCAGCATTGAATCTTGGCACATGCAGCAAACTATTTGAATCGGGTATTTCGGGTGTTGCAAACATACTCCCCTTTACCTGTATGCCGGGGACTCTTGTTGCTTCTCTCTCTTCATCTTTTCGCAAGGACCATGACAATATCCCATGGGTCAATGTTGCCTACGATGGGCAGGAGGATACCGGAATAGATACAAGATTGCAGGCGTTCATGCACCAGGCAAAGGAGTTTGCTCACAAGCACGGATATGATAAACCGAGAAATTGGCCCGGATAGGAAATGAAAAAAGACAAATTAAAAGCGCGAAATGACCGGGAAAAAAATACTTTCTATGCCATGATGAGTATCTACTGTTCTTCCCATCATGGGAGAGGAAAAGGATTGTGTTCGGAATGTAAATCCCTGCTTTCATACATTTATATCAAGATCGATCTATGTGTTTTTAAGAATAAAAAACCAAAATGCATAAAATGTGCACTTAATTGCTTCAACAGAGAGATGCGTAGCAAAATGGAAGAAGTTATAAAGTTCTCTCAGTATAGGTTGATATTTAAGCATCCCCTGCTTGCAGCTTCTTATTTTCTGGAGATAGCAATGCAGCCTGTAAGGAAAATAAACTTTTAAAGCAATGAGTTAAACCAATGAGTGAAAAAATAATTCGATTACTGGGAGATGAAGCTGAAGAACTTCTCGATTTTAAGGCTAAAGTGTCAAAAGAAGGGTTACACCTCCCCGGCCCCGATTTTGTAGACAGAGTGGTGTCCGGTACGGACAGGACACCTTCGACAATGTGGAATATGCAGCTCATGTTTAATATGGAAAGACTGGCGGGAACGGGATATCTCTCTGTTTTACCGGTCGATCAGGATATAGAACACAGCGCAGGAGCTTCTTTTACACCTAATCCCGCCTATTTAGATCCTGGGAACATAGTAAAGCAGGGGATCTTGAACAGGCTGTAAGAACTGCGGTAATAAATAAACGTGCCGGAGGAATGGGTCTTATTTCAGGAAGAAAGGCATTCCAGAAGCCCATGAAAGAAGGATTAGAACTTCTCAAAAGTATTCAGGATGTTTATCTCGATAAAGAGATTACTGTAGCTTGAAAGGTATGAAAACTCTCAAACACATAATACTTCTCCTCCTTTTTACAGTCACTGTTGTTATTACAGCCAATCCTCTGGATAGTTATCCTGGTGTTGCTCCCCCACCTGTAATTGAAGCTAAATCCGCCGTTCTGATGGATTACATTACAGGGGAGGTTCTCTATCAACAAAATGCCCACTTACCTCACCCGCCTGCTTCTCTTACCAAAATCATGACTCTTCATCTGGTGTATAAAGAAATTGAAAGGGGTAATCTTAAGCTTAATGATACAGTTAAGATACCTCCTTCGGCATGGGCAGTGAATATGCCTGAAGGCTCTTCTCTAATGTTTCTGGGTCCTAATCAGGAAACGACCATTCTCGAGCTGATGCAGGGTGTTGGGGTTGTTTCCGGCAATGATGCAGCAGTGGCTCTGGCACAAATAGTTGCAGGTGATGTGGATCGTTTTGTGGCAATGATGAACAGGGAAGCACAATCCATGGGATACACGAACATGTATTTTGCCGATCCTTCGGGTTTAAACGCGAATAGTCGTATCACCGCCTTCGAGTTTGCCCGTTTTTGTCGTAATTATATCAAAATGCACCAGGATTCTTTAAAAGATATTCATTCTTTGAGAACCTTTTCCTATCCGGAGCAGAAAAACCTCATAAACGGAGCTAAGGATGTACCTATTACCCAATACAACAGGAACAGGCTTTTGTGGAGACTGGATTATGTGGATGGTCTTAAAACAGGATATATAGATAAGTCCGGTTACAACATTGCATTGACAGCCGTAAACAACGGGATGCGTCTCATTGCCGTTATTCTGGGAGTAGAGGGAAGTAACCATTCAGATGGGTATGAAAAGCTTGCGAAAAATGGAGAAGAACTTCTCTCCTGGGGTTTTGATAATTTTGAAACCCTCTATCCTGAAAACATTGTCTTAAAGAAAGTCCCTGTCTGGAAAGGCGAGAAAGACTTCATCGCTATTAAGCCAGAGAGAGAAGTGGTAGTAACGGTGGCAAAATCTGAAGTTTCGTCCCTTTCTACAACTATAGTTACTGAGGAGGTTATAGCTCCGGTAGAGAGAGGTGAGGTTCTTGGCCGATTGACGGTAAAATCAGAGGACAGAATAATCGAAACCTTCGACCTTGTTGCAGAAGAAGATGTCAGTAAGGCAGGTCTTCTTAAGAGTATCTGGCATACTCTGGTGCTCTTTACCTCTGGTATTCTTCAGAGGTAGTTTTTATAGTCGTTTACCAGAAGATGTAGGGGAGCTTCATCTTCGTCGATGTCGGGAAATCTACCTAACTTTTCGTAAAAACGATTATCGGTTTTATCATCGTTTACAGCACTCACTTCCCCCACCAGTACATCTCCATTCCCCCGTTGGCCGTAGAAACGGTGATATACCCTTTGTTTAAGACAGATACTCTCACCCGGAGAAAGAACAACCTTTCCGCCGGGCTTCACGACCCTCGTTATACCATCTATGTTGACACTTAAAGGTTTATCGGACAGTTCTTCGTCTTCTGTGGAACAGTAGAGCTCTATAACCAGGTTTCCCCCGCCTCTATTTATAATATCTTCAATCTTATTCCAGTGAAAATGCATAGGGGTCTCCTGATCTTCCCCCACGATCATTATTTTCTCTGCGTAAGGTTTATCACTCCCATCGGGCTTCCCATTACGTATCGTAAAAAGGAGAAGCCCTCTTTTTTCAAAATTACCACCTCCGAAATCGGTTATATCCCATCCAAGCATGTTATCTACGATTTCTCTGCATAACTCGTATTTACCATTCCAGTCTTCGGGGGACCAGTATGCCCACCCCGGAAGATGAAAGTTCGTATTTTTAAAAAAATCCTTGGCATTTTTTATTATTCGGTTTATTTTGCTTCTTTTCAAAAGCTTCTGCCTCCTCTCTACAAGTATAAAAAACTCTTACGCAGGAATCAACAAATTTGAACTAAACAAAAGTCTTGAAAATAAAGATTAAATATGCTATTACGACGCAAAATTGCGTTATTTTAATAAAATTTTTTATTTGGTTTAAGGCTGTGCCGCGCTTGGATTTATATCAGAAGATATTAAATTTTACCCCTTTGCAGAATATTGGAGGTTGGTTTGAAAAACTACGATGTCATTATTATAGGCGGTGGCCCTGGAGGTTATGTTGCAGCTATTAGAGCCAGTCAGCTCGGATTAAATACGGCTCTGGTTGAGAGAGAAAGGTTGGGAGGGGTTTGTCTGAATTGGGGATGCATCCCTACCAAAGCCCTGCTAAGAAATGCGGAGGTGGTAGGACTTCTCGGTCAGGGGAGAACATACGGATTTGATTTTGATATGGGAACTCTCAAAATAGATTACTCTCAGGCACAGAAGAGAAGCCGGGTGGTGAGCGCCCGTCTCTCGAAGGGCGTGGAATACCTTATGAAAAAAAATAAGGTAGAGGTTTATTCGGGAAATGCTTCGATAAAAGACCAGAATCATGTGATCGTACAACCGGGAGAGGAGGCTCTTGAATGTAAGAATATTATTATCGCAACAGGATCGAGACCAGTGGTTTTCCCGGACATGGAAGCAGACGGAGAGAGAATACTCACCTCCCGTGAAGCATTGGAGCTGAAACAGCTTCCGTCAAAAATACTGATAGTCGGGGCGGGCGCCATTGGAATGGAGTTTGCATACCTGTGGCGTGTTTATGGAGCAGAGATAACGGTTCTGGAGATGAAAGAGCGGGTTCTTCCCCTGGAAGACGAGGAGATAAGCATGGAGGTGGAGAAACAGTTTAAGAAGGCGGGCATAAATATTCACACAGAAGCCAAACTCGAGGTTATCGATAAAACACCGGAAGGTGTGGTTTTACACCTATTTAAACCCGATTGTAAAGAGAGTCTTTCCGGCGATAAGGTTCTTCTTGCAGCAGGGGTCAGGCCAAACACGGAAAACATCGGTCTTGAGGCGCTTGGAGTAGAGACGGAGAGAGGATTTATACTAATTGATGATCAAATGAAAACGAATATACCGGGAGTCTATGCAATAGGCGACGTTACCGGAAAACTTCCCCTAGCCCATACTGCAAGTGCACAGGGGATTATCGCAGCAGAAACAATAGCAGGCAGGGAGCCTCAGCCACTTAAGTATGAATATATTCCGCGATGCACCTACTCCCATCCGGAAACTGCAAGTACTGGTTTAACAGAAAGTCAGGCAAAAGAGAAAGGATACGAAGTGAGGGTGGGAAAGTTTCCCTTTCGGGCAAACGGGAAAGCTATGGCTCTGGATGAGCCCGAGGGATTTGTAAAAATTGTAGCAGACAGGAGGAGCGGGAAGATCCTCGGTGTACACATGGTGGGTCCTCTTGTAACAGAACTGGTTGCAGGACCTGCAGGAGTAATTAATTTAGATGGCACCCTGTCCGACCTGTGCGAGACTGTACATCCCCATCCCACTTTAAGCGAAATCATAATGGAAGCGGCGCACGTGGCCGAAGGAGCGGGTATACATATATAACGATGCTTAATCCGGCTGGCCGGATAGCTGTTCCGAAGTTTCTCTGGCAAGCTCAACATAGCGAAGGACGTTTTCTCTAATTTTGTCGATTTCTTTATTCGTAAGGGTGCGAATGACCCTGGCGGGAGAACCAATTATTAAAGAGTTGGGGGGAAACTTCTTACCCTCGGTTACAAGTGATCCTGCTCCCACAATACAGTTTTCTCCTATTTCTGAGCCGTTTAAAAGAACAGCCCCCATGCCTATGAGGCAGTTATTTTTCACAGTACATCCGTGTAAAATCGCTCCGTGTCCTACAATAACGTAATCCCCTACAACCGAGGGTACACCCGAATCTACGTGAATAACAGCATTATCCTGAATATTGGAAAATTTCCCAACTTTAATAGGTGCCAAATCTCCCCTAAGAGTGGCGTTAAACCATACCGATGATTCTTCCCAAAGCAATACATCTCCGACTATTTGTGCACTGGGAGCTATAAAGGCGGCTTCGGATATATTTGGATTTTGATTTTTCCATTTGTAGATCATAGGGCTATATTTAAATAACTATTTAAAAGAAATCAATAGCCTTATAACTGACCTGTGAAGAATTCCCTATCCATTATCTTAACCAATCGGACAAATTATGTTACAGTTTGTCTCTATGGATACACAGAAGTTGATCGCCTTTTTTCTGGGAGTTCTGGTCCTTTTCGCCATAGGTGCTGTGTTTCAGTTGACACAGGGAGTGGTTCTTCCCCTCATTATCGCTATGCTACTCTCCTTTACGCTTCACCCCCTTGTTAAACTCTTTATGAAAATCGGTATTCCCCGGATTATAGCAATCACCATTGTAGTCCTTCTGATTATAGGATTATTCTACCTTGTTAGTCTTTTCCTTTATTCCAGCATAAAGAACTTTATACAGGAATACCCAAGGTACGAAAAAAAGTTACAACTTCTGATCAATGACCTAACCGGCGGTCTTTTGGTTCGACTTGATGTTTCAGAAAACTGGCTTACCGATCTAAACTGGTCTGCAGCGATAAGACCTCAGATTGTAACCTGGTCGAGTGGTTTTATGAGGTTTATGGGCAAAGTGGGAATCACCATCATTTTTCTTATTTTTCTTCTGCTTGAGAATCCCTACTTCAGGGCAAAGTTGAAAAAAGCCTTCCCCATACATACGGCCAGGGGAGTGGGAATAATGCTTGAGCACATAACAAGGCAGATTGGCCGTTATCTTATGGTAAGATTATTGATAAGTATAGCCACCGCAACAATCACTTTTGTTATTCTAATCTCAACCGGTCTGGATTTTCCTGTAATCTGGACAACTGTGGCATTCATATTTAATTTCATTCCAAGTATTGGATCTATTTTTGTGGTAATCGTAATAACTCTGGCTGCTGTGGTTCAGTTTTATCCTGATCTGGGCACCCCGATAATAATAGGCATTCTCATGGCTACACTGCAGATAGGCATGGGTAACTTTATAGAGCCCAAAATACAGGGGGACAGGCTCAATTTAAGCCCTTTTATTATTCTTGCCTCTCTTCTTTTCTGGGGCTGGCTGTGGGGTGTTGTGGGAATGCTGATTGCAGTGCCCCTTATGGTGGCCATCAAAATCATCTGCGAGAACATCTCTTTCCTTAAACCCGTAAGCGTTCTGATGGGTACAGGTCTTACGAGACGAAGAGGAAGACGAACAAAGAATAAATAGCATTTTAAAATACTATTGTAAATTTTCCCCGCTATCTATATAGTAGCTTTAAAAAATTTTCTTAGAATATCGGGAGTAGTGATGGAGAAGAAGAGGATACTGACAGGAGACAGACCTACAGGGAAATTGCATTTAGGACACTATGTGGGTTCTTTGATAAACAGAGTAAAATTACAGGAGGAATACCGGTGTTTCTTTATCATCGCCGATCTCCATACCTTAACCACCAGACCCTCGAAAGAAGATATTGAAGCGATTTCCACAAATATCCGGGAGATGACCCTGGATTATCTGGCATGTGGAATTGATCCGGGCAAATCGGTTATTTATCTTCAATCTGCGATACATGAAGTGTACGAGATGAATCTCTTTTTCGAAATGCTTATAACCGTTCCTCGTTTGCAGAGGCTACCAAGTTTGAAAGAGATGGCCCAGTCTGAAAACTTGAAGGAAATGCCCTTTGGTTTACTTGGATATCCAGTCCTCCAGGCCGCAGACATTCTTATGCCCAGGGCTCACCTGGTGCCTGTAGGAAAGGACAACGAGGCACATGTTGAGTTAACAAGGGAAATTGCCAAGAGGTTCAACACCCTCTATGGCGAGGTATTTCCGATACCCAAGGTGATGGTAGGTGAGGTACCTACTCTCGTTGGTACGGATGGAAAGGCAAAAATGTCCAAATCTCTGGGCAACGCAATACTTCTGTCTGATGATGAAAAAACCGTACAGAAAAAAGTCTTTAATATGTATACAGATCCCAAACGCATACGGGCTGATATTCCCGGAACGGTGGAAGGTAACCCTGTGTTTATCTACCATGATGTCTTTAATCCCGATAAGGAAGAGGTGGAAGAGCTCAAGCAACGTTATAGAAATGGAAAGGTGGGAGATGTTGAGGTTAAGGAGAAACTGGCCATAGCTCTGAATGCCTTTCTTGATCCGTTTAGGGAGAAGAGATATATTTATGCACAGCAGAAGGGTTATGTGGATGAGGTGATATACGATGGTACCATGATCATGAGGGAAGAGGCAAAAAAAACATTGGCGGAGATGAAAAAGGCAATGGGAATCTCGGGTATCTGGAACAGAATAAGCAGGAAGGCAGAGGATAAAAAAAAGAGGCAGAAAGGGGTGATGGTGTAACGGGAGGGATCAGTCGGGCGGATATCTTTTTACGGTAAGAGAATCTTTCTGATTACGCAGGTAACGAATAGTTAAAGCCATCAATCCCAGGAGCAGAGCTCCGATAATGAGAATGGGAATACTCTTCAATCCTTCTCCTCCTATCAATACAAATCCGTAAAAAAGCGTGAGCACTCCCGTAATCACCAGAAAGATAACAGAGACCATTCCCCTGATTATCACTTTCTGAATCTTCTCAGAAGTGGCTCGATAGCATTTATTACATATAATCTTCTCCTTCGGGCCTAGGAGTAGCAGACATCCCATACAGAAAGCCTTTCCGCACTCCGAGCAAAAATCTTTGGCCTTTAAATGGGGATGATTGGTGCATTGGCTCATAGTTCGAGTTCCACCATGTCTCTCAACCCGAGTTTAAGAAGCTGTGAGGCATTACCGTTTCTAACTGCAATCTCAAGAAAACCGGAGCTTCCCCAGTAAGCCAGCGCCTCTCCAATTTTTACATCGGAGAAAGAGCGATGAATTTTTAATATTTGCCCTTTCTTTCGTCCATAGATAAAAACGCTTGCACGAGAGGCATAAGTATTTTTCTCTTTTATGTCCTCTATGTGTATCGACGTGATGGAGTTTCCGAATCTGTCTATGTGAATGACCCTTCCCGAAACCCTGCCTTCGGTAATCTTGCTTTCTATCTCGGTTAGAAGCACCGGTTCTACCCTCTCTCCAACTATGTTGCTTAGACCCGATTCGGCGGCAATAGCGGCGAGAGGTGCAAAGAGATCTCTTCCGTCGAAAGTATGGCTGTAGGCAGGTCTGGAAGCTTTAAGCTCTTCGAGTAGAGATTTTCCCGCCCTGTATGTGATAAGGTCCTTGTTCATTCTGTACAGAAGACTTACAGTACCGTTATCAGGTGTAATTACACTTTTACTCTGTGAAACTGCAACAAGCTCTCTTCTATTTGAGCCTACTCCAGGATCGATTACAGAAAGGAAAATAGTTCCCGTTGGAAAGTAATTCCAGGAAGAGTAGAGAACATAAGAGGCAGAAACAACTTCATAGGGTTCTATTTCGTGGGTAAGATCGATTATTTTTGCTTCCGGGCATATACCGGAAATTACCGCCTTCATTATTCCTGCATAGGGGTCTTTTGTTCCGAAATCCGTAAGGAGTGCTATAATCATTTTTTACTCTTTAATTTACCGCCCTTCCATTTTATGGGAACACCGGAAAGTGCAAGTAAATCAATATAAAAATAGAAAAACATTGAGAAAATTATGTATACGGGCAAAAAACACCTGTATTTAACCAGGGGCATTCCGGAAAGTAACGCTCCGCAAAAGGCTACCGAAAACATGCTTACGAAAGCAGAGAGGGAGATAAGAAAAAGCAGGGGATAGAAATATCCGGCGAAAAGGGAAAGAGTGCCGGAGATAAGATAGAACATTACAGTACTGTAACCGAAGACAGTTTTAATATCAGAAGAGAAAAATGCACCCTTGCTCCACCTGACTTCCTGTAATACGAGGCTCCTCCAGTCTTTCTGAGGAGCTGTTATAACTGTAATATCCGGTGAGGTCAGGGCATTGATTTTATAGTGCGATCTTTCCCGTACGGCGGCTAGAAGAGCGGCGTCCTCGGTTGGTGAGTATTCTAAAGTTTCATAACCACCTATCTCTATAAGTGCTTCTCTTCTTACTGCCATATTATTTCCATATACGCCTGTAGCCATATTTAATCCTGCACACGCCACATTGTAATAGAAACGGAACAGATGGTCGAATATCTGGTACCTCTCAAGATAGGAATCCCAGCCACCGGTGTAAATAGTACCGAATGCCAGCCCGGTAAGCTTGTTTTTAAAACAATTTCTATAGTACTCTACCCATCGAGGAGGAACCATACAATCTGCATCTGTAAACAAAATAATATCTCCCGTAGCTTCCTTTATCCCCTCGCCAAGAGCAAACTGTTTCGGATTTTCCAATCCGAGGTTTTCTTTTAGTGTTACTATTTTTGTTTTACCTGGATATTTTCTTCCAAAGTCTTTCATAATTGAAGGTGTAGAATCGCTCGAACGGTCATCGATGAGGATTAGCTCAAAATCTGAATAACTCTGCCTTTCAAGAGACTTAAGAAGTCTGGGAAGATTTTTCTCTTCATCTCTTGCAGGTATCACAACTGATACAGTCGGTGCCTCGTCTTCTACCCTTAAAACCATGCTTTTTAACACTTTCTCAAGTATTCTTGCTCTTAAGATTCCGATACAGAGGACAACATGGGTAAAAATAATTATGCTTGAAAGAAATATAACAAAAATGATCACTTCACTATCTTTTCTCCGGAAAGAGTCTGAGTATATCTTCTCTTTCGGGTCTGCAAATACCTCTTTCGGTTATAAGTCCTGTTACGAGCCTGGCAGGTGTTACATCAAAACCATAGTTAACCGCATCTGTTTCCTCCGGGCATATAAGGACTTCTTTTATTTTCCCATCAACAAGACCTTTCACATATTTTACTTCTCTCGCATCGCGCTCCTCAATAGGGATTTGACCGATTCCATCGCTTATCTTCCAGTCGAAACTGGATGAGGGGAGGGCTACGTAAAAGGGAATACCGTTGTCTTTTGCCGCCAGTGCCTTTAGATAGGTGCCTATTTTGTTTGCCACATCCCCGTTTGCGCCGGTGCGATCGCTCCCTACAATGACTATATCCACAAGGCTGTGTTGCATGAGGTGCCCCCCTGTATTGTCGGCTATTAAATGATGGGGTACTCCCTGTTTACCCAGCTCCCATGCGGTTAAACTTGCACCCTGGTTTCTCGGCCTGGTCTCATCTACCCAGACATGTACCTCGATCCCCCTTTTATGTGCTGCATAGATAGGGGCTGTTGCCGAACCATAATCCACAAAAGCAAGCCAGCCTGCATTGCAGTGTGTGAGGATATTTACGGGCTTAGCCCCTTTTTTTCTGCTCAATTCTTCGATTAAAGAAACACCATGTTCTCCAATCATTTTACAGGACTCGACATCCTCATCCGCTATTGAGGATGCAGTTAAAAGAGCTTTCTGAATCTTTTCTGTTCTCGAAGCCGAAGGTTCGCCGAAAATAGCCTTAAGCTGCCTGTTTACAGCCCATTCAAGATTCTTTGCAGTGGGTCTTGTGCGGATAAGCCTCTCTGCACATTCGTTAATATAACTGTCAAACTCTCGTTCGGGTGCATTTAATGCGGCTATATACATTCCGTAACCTGCCGCCGCTCCGATCAAACCAGCTCCGCGAATATTCATCTCTTTTATCACTTGTATAAAGTCATCAATCCTGTGAAGGTCGATTATTTCGAACAGGTGGGGTAGTTTACTCTGGTCTATGACCTGTACGGTGGTTTTGTCATCTTCTTTTACCCAGATTGTCCGGTAGTGTTTCCCGTCTACTTCCATATCTTATCCTGGATTTTTATAACACAATATTTGACTTTTTCTGTCAATGGACCTGTGCTATTATACGCTCAGGTGTTGTTATTATAACAAAATTTTTTATATTATAAAGCAGCCTTAAACCAGTGGGTGGGAAGATCCCTCTGCCTCAAGCTCTAGGTTCTTACGACTCACATGCCGCTTAAGGCAGAGGGACTCCCCTCTAAGCAAAACCATGACAAAACAACGAAATCTGAGGGTATAATAGCATTGACCTAAGGCTACGCTGCGATATGGGATTATCTAATTCTTTTATTCTTTTCGGCATAATTATGAGTCTGTCAAATTTTTCGATTATTTCGACTTCAGACCCATTCACTAATAGGAGATCTTTGGCCATGATACTCGGAATGTGAATTCCTGAACTGTTACCCTTAACGGCGGGTAACCCCGAAAAAATTAGCGCAGAAATTGGGTCTTGTAATAGTCAAACTTCCTACTGAACTACATAAGCCACTCCGGTGATCAGTGAGGGGTATGTTCTTGACACCCCAAGGTTAAATTAACTAGAATAGCAATTAAGTTAAAATTACAAGGGGTATTAAGCTCCATTTGAGGATCTATTAATCGGTAAAATATAATAACACCAAGAGAGAAATCAGGAGGTAGACTTGTATAAACCCGTGGATCCAAAAGTTGATTTTCCCAAAATGGAAGAAAGGATACTTGATTTCTGGGAAAAAAACGACACCTTTAAAAAATCTATTCGGAATAGGGAAGGATGCGAAGAGTTTGTATTCTACGATGGCCCCCCCTTTGCAACAGGACTTCCTCACTTCGGGCATTTTGTTCCTGGAACCATTAAGGATATAGTTCCCCGTTACCAGACCATGAAAGGCAAAAAGGTGGAGAGACGTTTCGGATGGGACTGTCATGGTTTACCGGTTGAATACGAAATGGAAAAAGAGCTGGGGATTTCGGGGAAAAAACAGATCGAAGAGTATGGAGTGGCGAGATTCAACGAGTCATGCAGATCTATAGTCCTTCGATACACAAAAGAGTGGCGTAGTATTGTAACCCGTCTGGGAAGATGGGTAGATTTTGATAACGATTACAAAACCATGGACGCCGATTATATGGAGTCCATCTGGTGGGTGGTGAAACAACTGTGGGATAAGAAGCTTTTATACCAGAGCCACTATATTTTACCATACTGTCATCGCTGCTCCACGGTTCTCTCCAACCACGAGCTCAATCTTGGAGGATACCAGGAGGTCAGAGACCCCGCAATCACCGTGAGATTTAAGTTAAAAGACAAGGAGAACACCTATATTCTCTCCTGGACGACTACACCCTGGACCCTTCCCTCAAACCTTGGGCTGGCATTCGGCCCGGAGATAACCTATGTAAAAGTAAAAGACGGAGATGATTATTATATTCTGGCTAAAGAACTCCTTACTACCTATTATAAAGATGAAACAGACTACCGGATTGTATCGGAGATGAAGGGCTCCGAGCTTGCTGGTTTGAAATATGAGCCACTGTTTCCCTACTTCGCCCATTTGAAGGATAAAGGAGCTTTTACCACCTTCGTTGCTGACTATGTAAGCACGGAAGAAGGCACGGGTATAGTACACCTGGCTTCCGGTTTCGGAGAAGAGGACTACGAAGTACTAAAAAATACCTCCATACCAATAGTATGCCCCATTGATGAGGAATGTAAGTTTACGGAGGAGGTATTCGATTTCAAGGGGCTTTTTGTAAAAGATGCCGATGAGAAAATCATCCGGAAACTCAAGGAAGAGGAGAAGCTCGTTAAGAAGGGAACCTATCTGCACAGCTATCCACACTGCTGGAGATGCAAATCACCCTTGATTTATCGAGCGGTTACCACCTGGTTTGTGAATATTGCAAAAATAAAGGAGAGGATGATTGCTGCAAATAAAAAAATCCACTGGGTACCCGAACACCTCAAAGAAGGTCGGTTTGGGAACTGGCTCGAAAATGCCAGGGAATGGGCTATATCCAGGAATCGTTATTGGGGAAACCCCATTCCCCTGTGGAGTTGTGATAACTGTGGGGAGAAGATATGTATAGGCTCAAGGCAGGAGCTCAAAGAACTTACCGGAGTGTGGCCCGAAGATCTTCACAAACACTTTGTCGATGATATCACCTTTCCATGTTCCTGCGGAGGTACCATGAAGCGCATTCCGGAAGTTCTGGACTGCTGGTTTGAATCGGGAGCTATGCCTTATGCACAAAACCACTACCCTTTTGAAAACAGAGAGTGGTTCGAAACCAACTTTCCTGCAGATTTTATAAGCGAGGGACTGGATCAAACCAGAGGCTGGTTTTATACGCTCCTGATTCTGGCCGTGGCGCTATTTGATTCTCCTGCCTTCAAGAACGTGGTTGTAAGTGGTCTTGTACTTTCTGAAGACGGGAAGAAGATGAGCAAATCGGAACGGAATTACACCGATCCGGTAGATGTTATAAACTCATTTGGTGCCGATGCTTTAAGGCTTTTCTTGATGTATTCCTCCGTGGTAAAGGCCGAAGACTTACGTTACTCCGATGAAGGAGTAAAAGAAGTACTTAAAAGTATTATCATACCTATATGGAATGCATACAGCTTTTTTGTAACATACGCAAATATAGACAACATCGCTCCTTCCGGACCTCCAAAAAATCCGGAAAACCCCCTCGACCGGTGGATTCTCTCGGAAACAGAACGGCTGGTATCGGAGGTAACCGGGCAGATGGATCTTTTCGATCTTCAGAAGGCTCTGGATCCTGTCGTAAATTTTATCGACTTACTTAACAACTGGTATATTCGAAGGTCGAGAAGGCGTTTCTGGAAAAGTGAAAATGACCTGGACAAAAAGCAGGCATACCAGACTCTTTACTCTGTAATTCTTAAGCTCATAACTGTTGCCGCCCCCTTTATTCCTTTCGTTACCGAGGAGATCTATCAAAATCTAAAGACCGACCAAATGTCGGAATCGGTTCATTTATGCGACTTTCCCGTTCCCGATCAGACTTTAAGAGATACAGAGCTTGAGCTCAAAATGTCGGTGGTAAGACAGGCCGTGTCTCTTGGAAGGGCACTCAGGAATATGCACTCTTTAAAGACCCGCCAGCCTCTCAAGGCCATCCACCTGGTTACAAAAAATCGGAATGAGAAGAAGATCCTGCGGGAGATGGAAGATATTATTCGTGAGGAGTTAAATGTAAAAGAAGTAATACACCGGGAAAACGAAGAGGATCTGATTGAGTACAGAGCAAAACCAAATTATAAGATTTTAGGGAAGCAGCTCGGGAAAGATATGAGACTTGCGGCTCAAAAGATAGAAGCTTTGAATACCAGGGAGATTCAATCATTACTGGAGGGAGCAGTACTTTCCATAGATTTGAACGGGAAAATACTTGATTTAACAAGGGACAACGTGGTAATTCAGAGGCTTGAGAAGAAAAACTTAAAGGTTATTAACGAAGGATCACTGACCGTGGCACTCGATTCCGAGATCACGGAAGACTTGAGACAGGAGGGTATTGTGCGGGATCTGATACGTTCCATTCAGAATCTTCGCAAGGACGCAGGGTTGGAGGTAACAGACAGAATCAATCTCTATATGGATGCACCCGAACCGGTAAAAAAAGCTGTAGAGGAGTTTAAAGACCATCTTCTCAACGAGACACTTGCTGTTAAACTCACCTGGGAGAGAAAGGGGGAGCCTCTGTTAGTGGAAAGTGATGAAGGCCAATGCATCGTAGCGTTAGAAAAAGTCTAAACGAGAAGGCTGAATGAAGGCTAATATAGCTTCTTTAATTATTATTTACATAACCACCTCTCTGTTTTTTCTTACGGGATGCGCCACTTTACGCCAAAAGAATCCTGCAAAAGTCCTCCCTGCTTCACAATGGATAGGTATGCTCCCCCCTGAGAGTTACATCATTGTAAAAGTGGATATGCAGTCTAACCGGAAAACACTTGAAAAGCTTTTTATTTCTCTGGACAACGAGAAGGAGGAGAAGATTTTAAGGAGGATAGTGGAGAAGACAGATTTTATATATGCATCTCTCTCTTCTCCTGAGAATAAAATATCCGGAGAAGAAAGACCCGAGCTCTCTTTGGTAGCAATTGGCTCATACCCCAAAGCCGCTATTAACTGCAATCTTTCTGGAGATAAAGAGTGGGGAAAAGGAGAGAAGGGGGAAATCTGGTGGCAACACAAAACAACGGGGTTTCAGGTTGCCGTTCCTCAAAAGCACTTACTCCTTCTTTCCACAGGGAAGGTTGAAGGCATGCTTGCCCGCACCGGGGGAGAAAGAAACTATAATATACCTGAAGAGGTTGAGAAAGAGTTAGAAGTTTCAGATATTGTTTTATACATGCCTGAACCCGGAGGCGTTAAAATGTCCGGAGTATCTGCAGATATCGGCAATCTACCCATTAAAGACTTCTGGATAACCTTGCTTCTGGTAAATGAAGAATATATCGGTTCTGGCGTTTTTCGCCTAAGAGATGAGAAGGATGCAAGAGCGGTATCTCTTCTTTCCAGATTGTTGCTGATCGCATGGATGAGGAAAGAAGGGGTGGGGGATATTTCTGATCTTATAGAAAAAGTAGAGGTAAAAACCGAGGGTAACTATGTACGGATCAAGGGGCTATCATTTTCCAGCGACGTGCTAGCCCACTTACTTCTAAGCAAAATTGAGACAGAGTTAGGTACAATGGTGCAATGACCATAGGTGTTGTAGACTACCGTGCAGGTAACCTAAAAAGTGTAGAAACCGCCCTTCGTTACCTCGATTTCCGATTTATTATTTCACAGGAACCCGAGAAAATATTAAAGACAGATCGTCTGATATTTCCAGGTGTAGGAGAGGCAGGATCCGCCATGAAGGTGCTAGAAAGAACGGGGCTGGGAGAAGCAATAGAGGATTTTGCCCGGTCGGGAAAGCTTATCTTAGGGATATGTCTGGGCTGTCAGATTATACTGGATAGATCCGAAGAGAGTAATACCAGATGCCTGGGCCTGATTGGGGGGATTGCGAAGATGTTCCCCCTCGATTCCGGCCTTAAGATACCTCACATGGGCTGGAATCGTGTTTTTGGCAGGCAAGAGCATTTTTTATTTAAGGATATACCCGCAGGAGCATCTTTTTATTTCGTTCATTCCTACTATCCTCTTCCCAATCTAAAGGAAACAGAAATAGCTTATACAGAATATGGCTTAAGATTCTCTTCTGCCTTAGCCCATGAAAACATAACGGCTGTTCAATTCCACCCGGAAAAATCGGGTCAGTACGGTCTTTTACTACTAAAGAACTTTTTAAACAGAAAAGAATAGAGATACTCCATGCTGTTGAAACGAATTGTTGTATGTCTGGATGTAATAGGAGAGAGAACAACCAAGGGGATACGCTTTAAAAACAATGTTGATGTGGGTGACCCTGTAGTAATGGCGAGAGACTATTACTTGCAGGGTGTCGACGAGCTCGTATTTTACGATATTACCGCATCGGCAGAGAAACGCGGTATTATTATTGAAGTGGTTCGCAGGGTAGCAGAGCAAATATTTATCCCCTTTACAGTAGGCGGCGGGATAGGCAGTGTGGATGATATGAAGGAGGTTCTTCTTGCCGGAGCGGAGAAGGTCAGCATCAACAGCAGGGCAGTAAGGAATCCAGGTCTAATAGAAGAAGGAGCATCCCTTTTCGGGAAACAGTGTATCGTACTTGGCCTTGATGCTGAAAGAGACGCCACCATGTCTTCAGGGTACAGGGTGGTAATAGACGGGGGCAGGACTCCCACTGGACTGGATGCCTTAAGCTGGGCAAGAGAGGCGGAAAATCTTGGGGCAGGAGAGATTGTGCTTAATTCAATAGATGCCGATGGAACCAGAGCTGGTTACGAGATCACCCTCACAAGAATGATTTCCGAACAGGTGGGTGTTCCGGTTGTAGCCTCAGGTGGAGCCGGTAAGATTGAGCATATTGCCGATATATTTGAGAAAGGCAAGGCGGATGCCGCCCTGATTGCCTCCATGGTACATTCCATGGGGTATACAATATGGGAGATTAAAAAATACCTTTCTGAACGAAACATTGCAGTAAGAACGGACTGTTACACAGATCTGTAAAGGAGGATGGAACTTTTAAAGAGGGCGGTAAAAAAATTTAATACTATACTTGCCCACAATATCCAGAATTGTATATATTTATGTTATCACTTAAGTTTAATATCACTATTACATTTTGATGGAGGAATACCCCATGCCGAGTTACGATTATGAGTGCATTAGCTGTGGTCACAGATTTGAGATGTTTCAAAAAATTACTGATGAGCCTGTAAAGGACTGTCCGGAGTGCGGTAACCAGGTTAGAAGGCTAATTGCGGGAGGAATGGGGGTAATTTTTAAAGGAAACGGATTTTATGTAACAGATAACAGAAAGGGTAGCTCAAATTTATCCGGAAACAACGGAAAGTCGAAACAGGAAAAGGATAAGAGTAACTCTGAAACGATGGGAGAAAAAGCGGCAGAGAAAAAAAGCTAACTCTCTCCCGGCCTACGGGCAGTGGATGATTTCGGTATTCTCGGCAGCCTCTTCTATCAATTTTTCCACTTCCAGTTCAGAATAAGATTCACTCATTTTTTTCAGGTTTGGTTTTATAATAGGGCGCCGCGGTGCGAAAAGGGTACAGCAATCATCGTAGGGAAGAACCGATATGTCAAATGTACCCAATTTTCTTGCAAGTTCAACGATTTCTTCTTTGTTAAAGCCTATAAGTGGTCTGAATACGGGAAGATTCGTACAGCTTTCTGTAAAGCGCATACTTTCCACGGTCTGACTTGCCACCTGACCCAGCGATTCACCTGTAACGAGACATTTTGCACCTCTCTTAAGACCAACGATCTCTGCGATTTTCATCATGCAGGCACGCATGAGAAGAGTCATCTCTTCCTCCTTGGCCCTCTCTTTAATACGGATCTGAATATCTGTGAAGGGTATTACCAGGAGATCGACTCCCGAAAGAAAGGGAGATAGTTTTTGAGCAAGTTTAACCACCTTGTCTCTGGCTTCATCAGAGGTATAAGGATAGGTGTGATAATATACAGCATCCAGCTTTAGACCCCTCTTTGCCATAAGGTAGCCTGCAACAGGGGAATCTATACCCCCGGATAGAAGAAGTATTCCCCTTCCTGCCGTTCCTACAGGCAGCCCACCAGGGCCGTGTTTTAAGGGTCCATATATCAGGCAAGTCTCTCGAATCTCTATATTTATGATCCAGTCAGGTGTTTTAACATCAACACTGAGCTGGGGAAATGTATCCCGCAAGTGCTGTCCTATAATAGAAGCTATTTGATAAGAATTATAGGTAAAGCTTTTATCTGATCTTCGAGCTTCTATTTTAAACTTCTTCCCTTCGGAACAGTACAGAATTTCCTCGCACATCTTTTCAGAAGCATCTTTAATGGCTTCTATGCTTTTAGGAACCTTTCTTACCTCACCAAATGCTACCACCCCGAAGGTGGTAGAAAGTGCATAATCAATTACTTTTTTATCGGCATCCGTGCAGGAGAGATAGTAACGCCCCTGTTTTCCCGTAATGGTACATCGATGGCTATTGAGTTTCCTCTTTATATTTTTGAAAAGAAGTCCTTCGAAAAAAGCCCTGTTTCTCCCTTTAAGAGCTATTTCGCCGATTTTTATAAGATAGGGATTTTCCATAATAGATGTTTTCAATTTATCTTTTAAAGTTTAACCGCCACCCTTTGCAGGGAGTTAACTTCCTTTTTCAAAATATCGAGAAACTCGTCGATTTCTTCTTTTTGTGTAGAAGGACCAAAGGAGATTCGTATGGCAGATTCGGCTATTTGCTTCGGCTGACCCATATTTTCAAGAATCCTTAAACGTTTCTTCTTGTGGGCAGAAGAACATGCTGAACCTGTTGAAATTGCAATTCCCCTGTCGCTTAACACTCTAACAAGGACTTCTCCGGGAAGAGGAACAAAGGAGACATTGATTATATAGGGAGAATAGCTATTGTGATCTCTTCCGGAGATGAATATGCATCCATTCAAAGAAGAAAGACTGTCCAGGATATATTCTTTAAGTTCACAGGCCCTTTTGAACTCTTCCTTTAAACGGCTATTTCTCCTCTCTGCTGCCAGAGTAAAACCGTAAATGCCCTGAATATTCTCTGTTCCCGGTCTTAATCCTCTCTCCTGTCCTCCACCGCAATAGAGAACTGCCAGAGGCTTTTTCAAGTAAAGAGCCCCCACGCCCCTCGGGCCTCCTATTTTGTGGGCGCTTATTGAGGCGGAGTCTACTCCTAAATCTTCAGGGATAAAGGGAATTTTACCAAAGGCCTGGACGGCATCCGTGTGAAAGTGGATATTTTTTTGTAGATGTTCTTCCCTGCGGCGAATGAGCTCCCCAATTTCTTTAACGGGTTGGATTGCTCCCGTCTCATTGTTTACGGTCATAACGGAAACAAGGTATGTGTCTTTATCTATCACCCTGGCAATTTTCTCAGGCGATACAATCCCATTCTGGTCTGCCGGCACAATGCGAACATGAATTCCCATCTCCTTTAAGGTCTTAGCTGGTTCAAATACAGAGGAGTGTTCGATTCCGGAAATTACGATTCCGTTTTGCCTTCCTTTTTTCAGAGTTGAGAATAAAATCGTATTGTTTGATTCTGTTCCACCGGATGTGAAGATTATGTTTTCGGGTTTGCAATTCAGAGTATCGGCAATCATCTTTCTGGAACGTTCCAGAAGCTCCTTTGCTTCTTTACCTGGTTTATGGATGGAGGATGGATTTGCAAAGGATTTGACGCTCGCTCTTACCGATTCATATATAAGATCTTCTTCAGGAACAGCGGTTGAAGCCCAGTCGAGGTAAATTAAGTTCTCCATAATCTTTTAAAAAATATACAATCACCATACCGATTATTCAAGGATTAAATCTTGAAGAAAGGGATTAAAAAGTGTAGGCTGAAGGCGTGAACAGCAAAAATGAATCATTATGTCCCGACGGGCTAGTTGAATCCTATGCGGAAAAGCTCAAAGTCTGTGGTCATCCCATAAGGTTGAAGATACTTTGCCTTATCGAAAGGGAAAACTCCTGTGTAACCGAATTGTGGAAGTACCTGAATCAACCCCAACCGGTAGTCTCCCAGCATCTTGCTGTGCTAAAAGAAAAGGGGATTGTTATATCAGAGATAAAAGGGAACAGGAGAATCTATTCGATCAACGATCCATTTATTAAAAAGATTATTCAATTCCTTGAGTTTACTTGATATTGCCAAGAAGATTGTGCTTTGATTAAGATGAGGGCTCGATGAAGGGGACGACCCCCTCTACCTCAAGCTTTAGAGTTCTTAAGATTCTTACGCAGCTTGAGGGAGAGGGGTCTCTCTCGATAAAGGCTTTTTCTAAGAAAGTCCAATTTTCTTGGCTATGTTAAGCAGTTTGATGCTATTGGGCAGGTGCGGTTTTCTCTTCCACAAAATCTATAATATTAAATATTAACTGCACCACCCCAAAAATGCTGGCTACCCAGCCTGTTGCAATAAGTGCATTCTGTACAAACTGGTCGGATTTAAAGAGAAACTTCTTTGATACATAGATGAGCTTACCCGGTTCGACCCTGTCCTGTACTTTAACTTTCTCTCTGTTGCCCAGCTCATCGACTAAAAATATTCCCCTGGGATTACCGGTATTCTCCGATATACCGCCTGCCATGAGGATATAATCGTTTACCGTAAGCTCGGGAGAGTGGGTGAAGGCTCCGGGGTTGTCAACCTCTCCGCCCACATATACCTGAAGTTTCTGTGAAACATAGATCTGGTCTCCTGCTTTTACATCGTCTTCGGGATCGAGCTTCTTTTTTGTTCCCACTCCTGTAATAAGATAGATGCCTTCGGGGTCACCTGTTGGTTCCCTTATTCCACCGGATAAAAGAATATAATCGGATACTTTGTAATCTTTTACATAGTTGTAAGCACCAGGGTTTGAAACCTGACCTGTTACAAATATCTGCATTTTTTTCATGGGTATGACAATCTTATCTCCCGGTAGAAGTTCAATATTTAGCTTCTGATTCCTGGTTTTCCACAGTCTTACTATATCGGGCGTTATCTTCTCTTCCTCTTCTCCTCGAAGAATATATCCCTTTTCTGCTTCTGCTAAGGGACTCGGTCCTCCTACAGTGTCCAGTGCAGATAGTAGGGTTATCCCTCTGTAGAAGGGTATATCGATTCTAAGAGGCGACTGTGGAACCTTTACCGGTTGGTCGGCAGATGTCTTTTCTCCGAATACGGCTCCTTCCACCGTGATTATTTCGGGATTCTCCAGAGTAGAGGGAATGTGAACAGTATCTCCCATCTGGAGGGAAACAGTTTTTGCTTCATCGAAGTTTACCATAAAGGTCTTTTTATCCCCATTATGGTCTACCCTTGAGATTTCAATTTTTGATTTTGCTGCCCTGGTTGTAAGCCCGCCTGCCATGTTTATCAAAGTACGCAAGGTTTCCTCAGGTAGAAGTTCGTACACTCCAGGATAGAAGATCTCGCCTGTTATTGTTACCACCACATCTGCTTTTGGAACAAACACCCTGTCTCCGGGTCTTAATGTGGGGTTGGAGGAAAACTCGGCATTTTCGTAGTACCGAGAGATATCCAGTACTATAGCACGGTTATCCCTGAAAAGCTTTATCTGTCTATAACTTCCCCCGGCTTTAAATCCCTCTGCAGCGGTTATGGCGGTTGTTACCCGGTCCATGGCGGTGGCAACAACATAACCGGGTTTCTGCACACCTCCGTAGACAAATACCTGGAATTGGGCAGGAGCCTCCAGAAGAAACTCCACATACTGTACTGGCATGAGCTTTCTTATCTGTCCTGTTATGTTAGCCTGAAGTTCGAAGAGGGTTTTATCCCTGGCATTAACACTGCCTATAAAGGGTATATTGAGAGTGTAATCCTCTTTTAACCGTATGGTATATTTTTGGGGAGGTGAGAGGGTACCATCTGCCCTTATTCCAGCAGCGGTTATGGTAAGCATAAAGAGATCTCCTGGAGTGGGAGTATAGTCTGTCATCATGAAAGTGCCGTCTTGTGTTTCAACTTTTTCTTCTTCTACTTTCCTGAATATCTCGGCTTGAAGGCCAAAGCCAGTACGTTCTTCTTCATTTTCTGCATATACAGAAAAAAGGCATGATATAAATAAAACCATTGCAAAGAGGTGCATCTTTCCCATAACGGCCATAGTATCAACAGGTTTGAGCTTAAGTCAAGATTAGCCCTCTTTTAAAAACCGGGATAAAAACGTATTATAGGATAGTATGAAATACCAGTTTGGCAACTTTTATACAACCATTAACTTTACCTCTTCTGAAGAACTTAAAAAGAACATTCTATCTAAAAAAGCCGGTAAAGAGCTGCTTGTTTTCGATAAAAATACAAAGGGTGTATTTACACGCCTTGTCGGGGGAAGAGAAGTTGCCCTGGAAGAGGTGATATTCCCTTCAGGAGAAAAAGAGAAAAACATGGAAAATGTTAAAAGACTCCTTGAAAAGGCACTCTGGCTCGAAATGGGAAGGGATGACACCATTACAGGAGTGGGAGGAGGGGTTATATGCGATATGTCGGCCTTCGCAGCCTCCCTCTATATGCGCGGTTGCAGACTTGTTCTTATACCCACAACACTACTGGCCATGATAGATGCTGCAATCGGTGGTAAAACAGGAGTAAACTTTGGTGGTTACAAGAATATAATAGGCACTTTCTACCCCGCAGAGGAGATTATGATCTGTGTGGAGTTCCTATCGACTTTACCGGAGTCGGAGTTTAAGAACGGCCTGGCAGAGCTTATAAAACACGCTCTTCTGGGAAATGGGGAGCTTCTCTCAATCATTGAAGAGAGGAGAGACGAAATACTAAAAAGAAATATGCTTTTACTAAAGGAAATTGTTTTTCAGGCTGTTCAGGTAAAATGCAAGATTGTAGAGAGAGATTTAAGAGAATCGGGGGAGAGGGTCTCTCTTAATCTTGGTCATACCTTTGCTCATGCACTGGAGGCAGTTTCAGGTCTAAATACCTGGCCTCACGGAGTTGCAGTAGCCTGGGGTATAGGCAAGGCACTTAAAGCAGGAGAGCAGATTGGGGTAACCGATTCCGAATATGCAAAAAGGGTTAAAGCATTGCTATCAGGTTATGGATTCGAGCTGGATTTGCCCGAACTACAGGAAGAGAAAATAATAGAAGCAATGAAATACGATAAGAAGAAGAGGGACGGAAATGTAAGGCTTGTCTTACAGCGACGCCTTGGAGAAACTTTTATTACAACTGTAGAGGAGAAAGTGTTGTTAAAAGTTTTAGAAGACTGATCTAGTATAATCAATCTTCTAAGTATTCGGATAGCTTTCTGTAAACAGCATTTACCCTTTCAAGATGAACAGGGTCGATATTATTCTCTACCTCGTCGGCCAGCATATCCAGACTTCCAAGACTGTGTGATATGGCGCTGTAAAATTCTTTAGAACATTTAAACCAGTATCTTCCCAGCCCATCTGTTTGGAGACTCAAAAAACCGAGTCTCTTTTTCTTTTTATCCGTCCTGGCAAGTTTTAACACTTTATCCAGTTCTTCGCACAGTTCTACCAACCGGTTGGGACTTTTAAAATTGACTCCCTTTGGCCATGAAGAGATAAGTTCCCGTTCGGGATCTATTCGAGAGATGATTTTCAATATACTGCTCAATTTTTCACCGGTTAAAATTTCGTACCCCTGGTATATTATCTGGCCTTTAAGGGCTCTGTATCTGGAGGGCATGGTGGAAGGATCTATAAATTTAACCTCACCGGAGATTTTCTCCCAGGGAAGAACGGCAATTTTCCTCTTACCCTTGTATGGTTTTAGATCAAACAAGGACTTGCCTATTCTGATCTGCCGTTCTTCCTCTTCTCTCTTCTCTTGTGCAGTCTTTCTT
>Ga0180301_10000595_pt1 | contig 27925 bp, 28 predicted proteins | sample GuaBasSediGuay16_FD_121797 | JGI IMG/M metagenome (GOLD analysis project Ga0180301, IMG submission 121797) | Subseafloor sediment microbial communities from Guaymas Basin, Gulf of California, Mexico - Guay16, Core 4569-2, 12-15 cm | ecosystem: Environmental > Aquatic > Marine > Hydrothermal... | reverse complement strand
GTAGCTGACCATCGGCAAATTGGCCAGGGTATTTACGCTGCAGATATTGAAACAACGTCTTTGCTTCCAGACCAGGGTTGACCTCCAGCTTCTCCTTTACCTCTTCCCACACAGAGGCAAATGAATCCGGCCTGGTTCGCCATGTACGGTCCGGCTTAACCTCGCTGGGTAACCTCCCTACTCTCCTGTATCTTCGTGCTGTTTTCTCATCCATATCGGCCCTAACTGCAGCGACCCTCAGAGTCTTTCCCATTGCTAGCTATTTGAATAACCTCCTCACTTGCTTATCACTGACCATCCAAGCCCCCCTGTAGATAAGATGCTTGGACAGCCTATCAAAACTCTCCGCTAACCGGGAATTTTAATTGTCGTCAATCGGGAGTTCTAATTGTCGCTCATCACTAAAATCATCCTTTTAAGAAAAAAGTAGGGTGAGATGCCAAGAGATGGCAGGAAAGATGGTTTAGTCTGACCTGAAATCAAATTCTAGCAGATCTATCCCACGCAAGCTCATTGAAGCTGAGTTGGCGGAAATATGGCTCTTTTCCTGCAGCTTATTCCCTCGTAGCAAAGGGACCCAAGAAGGCCTAGGCGGTGCTTGAACGGGGCGATTATGATTGGTTGGACCACTCGCCGGAAAAATACAAAACGAACAAGTCCTATGCGATTGTACATGGGCTGGAATAGTAATTCTGTGCTGGCTAAGACACGGTAGATCGTGAAATTCCGCTTGTACATTGATGAAGTAGGAGATCCTGGTCTTCAATCAGCAAAAGATCCACGATATCGATATCTCAGTCTTACTGGCGTTATCATGGAACTGGATTATGTGAATGAGACCGTCTTTCCTGAATTGGAGGGTTTAAAGAAAAAGTATTTCCATTCCCATGTGGATGAGCCAGTGATTTTTCACAGAAAGGAACTGGTTAATCGAAGATATCCTTTTCAGTCACTTCAGAACGAAGAAGTGAGAAAAGCATTCGACAATGATTTACTTCATTTGTTGAATACGCTGGATTTTACTGTGATTACAGTTGTTATTGATAAGCTGGAACACAAAATGCGCTATCGGGTGTGGCAGCAGGATCCCTATCATTATAGCCTTAGGATCCTGTTAGAAAGATATGTTCTTTTTTTGCAGGCGGCCAATACGACGGGTGACGCCATGGCCGAATCCCGGGGTGGGAAAGAAGATATGCGTCTAAAGACCTCATACAGAAGAGTTTGCAACGAGGGAACTGAATATGTACTGGCTGAAAAGTTTGGAGAATATCTGACAAGCCGAGAACTGAAAGTAAAACAAAAAAGCAATAATATTGCAGGCTTGCAAATTGCAGACCTAGTGGCCCACCCAAGTCACAAAGCAACTTTAGCAAGGAAGAATAAGCAAGGCCTTCCTTCAAATTTCGGTGGCAAAATTGCGCGTCTTCTGGAAAAGGGGAAATATTATCAGAGCCCCACGGGAAGGATTGACGGCTGGGGGAGAAAATGGCTTCCCTAAGGGCATAAAAAAAGGCCCTTTCGGGCCTCGAAGGCCATATCCGGCCTTCCACCTCCGCATAGAACGGATTAAAAATAATTAAATCACAAATCTGGACATGCGTCAACTTTTTTCTTAACCTTTTTGTTGTCGCCAGCTTAAGACGAACGGACGGGGAGTTGGCGGACATCCGTGACATTTGGATATTCTATTTGACCTTTTTGAGTTTAAGGTTCATTGAATTCCCAGTTTTACCAGAAGATAGTTTACCCGTTCGTAGGCATCCCTTTGCAGAAATTCCCGTTCCTCCGGATCCACAACTTCTTCAAAGTCAGCCACAAATTTGGGCCCGGTATTCGCCCAATAAGTGAACAAGCTCAATCAGTACAGATCGTGCAGCCTCGACCGCCTCAGCCGTATAATCTCTCTGGGTTACCATTGTGGCCGGATCACTCTTTCAAGAACAGCGTTGGCGGCTTCCTCGCCTCGGCCCCTGAATCCCAAAAGGTCAAGATAAACCTGAACGGGGCATGCGATCCGGATGCCCTCGATTTCCCGCACACTATAGAAGATCCCCTCGTCATATGGGATCAGCAGACTGACATTCGCTCCGCTCGGGACTTCTTTAAGATTCAACAACGAAGCCAAATCTTCTTCGGTTTTCTCCACATAAGCGGTGACCCTTTGATAGCGTACGGCGGGCGCCAGTCGTGCCGCGCCCGAGAAGCCGGTCAGGGCATATTTCAAGTCCTTTTGACGGCAAACTTGAGCTATATCCGCTTCAATCTCCGTAATGCTCTTGAGCGAATAGAATTCCCGAACCTGATTCTTTCGATAGGTGTAGTTTTCGGCCCATTCCGCAAGAAGTTGCTCCGGCTCACTCAACGCAACCCCATCCGGCCCGGTGCAAATCCACTCGCGGTCCTCCAGGAGCTTTTTAACGTTCGAAGCTTGTCCCAGACTGACGTCTGCTTCCTTGGCCAAATCCTTTATTTTCCAGGTCTCCTGGGGGGCGGCCAGTAGCACTCGCAATACCCTTGCCGCCTTGGGAGAATAAAGCGAACGCAAATCCCGCCTTTTTGCAAAAGGATTAGGCCTGCCTTGTTGCTCGATGTACACCTGCCCGAAACACAGACGACAGTTCCCGGCCAGATCGATATATCCAATTCCCTCTTTCGAGCAGATCTCTGCCGACCTCGGGGAAATATATGGCGCCATAAAGACTCCGTAGATCCCCAGATTAGCGTTCTGGTAGCGCAGGAGTAAATTAACCGCCTCGCGAGCCAGGCGCGGTTGGCCGTTACTTTTCACCTCGACCACGAGAGACTGTTCGCCCCCAGGCAGTCCGAGCTTGACCAGAAAATCCGCGGCTATTTTGCCCAGCACAGGGGCCTGTTCGATCGATGCAATGGTTATGAAAGGCACCTTTCCCAAACAGGAACGCAGGGCTGCTTCTGCATTTTTTTCTTGATCTATAGATATCGTTTTCATTGTAATAATCTATTTCAACATATGCTGAAACAGCTTATTACAATGAAATTTGGCCCATGTCAAGTTTTTTCACTAAAAAATATGGTTTCAGCATATGCTGAAACTAACTATTTTAATGAAACTCTTATACGTCCCCTGTTCAAGGACTTAAGATTGCTCCTGGTAACCTTAGGGACGTTGTTCACGATGTTGAACAAGTCTGATGTGGAGATTTTCAAGGAAGTGTCCATGGGCGGTAGATTTGGAAAATATGCCGATGCCGAGCTTGCCCAGATAAGGGGAGTAATCAATGGTATTCACCTGGAGCTGGAGTACGGCCTGCGGGTCACCGGCTGGCGGCGGGATATGAGCGATGATTTTTTCAAAAAGCGGCACCATGGAAACACTGTCATGGAGTCCATGAGCCGTTCGGTCATGGCCTGGTTGTCGCGGAACATGCCGCTCTGCTTAAAAAACTGGTCGACAAGGGTGGTCTTGCCGTGATCGACATGAGCGATAATCGCTATGTTTCTAATCAACTTCTGGTCCATAGCTCAACCCGTTCACCTGCCGGCTTTTACTGTTGCGGTACTCTACGATGAGTTTCTTCCCCTTTTTTGTTGATCCCCTTTTTTTGTCTCTGGAATACCCTGCAGTCACGGTATTTCGCCTGTTCCCTTGGGCTCGTGGCTGCCACTCCCCTTTCTTTGTCGCCGTTATGTGCTGTAGCGAACGCGTGGGTTCAAGCCCCGGGATTACGTGCTTGGGTAGAGTCTCGCCTATATAGCGTTCAATCCGGCAAAGCTCATCAAATTCCTTAGACGACGCAAAAGAGATGGCGATACCTGAGGCGCCGGCCCTGCCGGTGCGGCCTATGCGGTGGACGTAATCTTCAGCGCATTTGGGCAGATCAAAATTAATGATGTGGCTGATACCGGCGACGTCAATACCGCGTGCGGCAACATCCGTTGCAACCAACAGCCTGATCTTTCCCCGCCGCATGTTGCTCATAGTGCGATTTCGAGCACTCTGGTTCATATCGCCGTGCAGTGCTGCTGCGGCATGGCCCTGGGCGTAAAGTTCGCGGGCCAGGTTATCAGCGTCCCTTTTCGTGGCTGAGAAGATAATTGCCTTGGTCATGTCAGGGTCAGCGATGAGGTGCTTCAGCATCCGGTGTTTATGCTTCAGGTTATCGGCCACGTGCAGACGCTGTTCGATATGTTCATGGGTGGTTTTTTGGGCTGCAATTTCAACACGCTCTGGATGCTTCAGGATACGCCGCGCCAGTTTGATGATGGTGTTGTTCAGTGTTGCCGCAAACAAAAGCGTCTGGCGTTGCGGTGGCGCACTGTGTGCAATTTTCTCCACATCTTGGATAAATCCCATATCGAGCATACGGTCGGCCTCATCCAGCACCAATAGTTCCAGACCTGAGAGATTGATGCGTCCGCGCTCCAGGTGATCAAGCAATCGCCCCGGTGTTGCGATAACCAGATCGGGTGACTGCGACAATGCCATGAGCTGCTTATGGTACGGCATGCCACCGACAATGGTCGTGCTTTTAACACGCAAGTATTTGCCATAGACGCGAGCTGATTGCGTGATCTGCTCAGCTAACTCGCGGGTAGGCGTCAACACGAGTGCTCGCAGACTGCGTTTTCGGCCCGGACAAGGAGTGCTCAGGCGCTGCAGACTCGGCAGTACGAAGGCTGCGGTCTTGCCGGTGCCGGTCTGGGCAGAGGCGATCAGATCCTGCCCGGCCAGAACCTTTGGGATAGACTGGACCTGGATGGGCGTCGGAGCGGTATAACCGCATTCGTCAACGGCCTTCAGGATAGGCGAAGCTAGCTGTAAATTTTCAAAAGACATAATCGTTTCCTTTCAATTTCCGGTTCTGAGACGGGTGTGGTTTCCGCAATTCAACAATGACGGCTTCGTAAAAAGTCCATCTGCGGCGTTGCGCTTCATCTTTCGTCATTGCGACGTACTAATAACCACAGCTTCATGCTTCACGCCTTGCGGCTGCGGCAACCTCGGCTCGTGAAATATCCGGGTTGGGGGTCAAGGTGCAAGCCGCAGGGCAAACATATGCCCTGATTACGATTTACGGCAGCAACACCGATAAGACCAGCTAAACATATCGTCGTCGCCAACCAGTCGTGCTACTGCAATTTCAGGGGATTGCTGAGAGCAAGGGAGGGTCAGTGATCGATGAAAACTCAATGGCAGGATGTGTCAAAGCCTGTGCTCAGGAAAGTCCCGCCATGGCGTTAAGCAGTCAAGCAACTATCATAACGACTTTTGTAGAAATGACAACATATTTTTTCATGTTTTTTTCGTAGCGCTCGATTTACGATGTATTCCAGCCGTTTCAAAAGAACTGCGCGGTCTCCACCTCATGGAACCTGACTCGTGACAATGCGGGCAGGATTATGTCTAAGACAGAAATGGCTCGCGGTACTATTTCCAATTATGGTTATACTTACGATCAGGTAGGCTCCTTACGAGTTGTTGCAGATGCATCCGGCAATGTGGTAAAGAGGGTTAACAACGACTCAAAGGTGGAAACCGCGCTGAAGTTCCAGTGATGCCAGGGTACGTGAGCAAGGAAAAACCTTTGAAGGGCTTTTTGGTAACATTTATGAATATGTTAAGCCTGGTCATCCTGCTTGTTGGTGGCAAATGGCATCGATCGTCATGAACCAGGCACACGTCCATGTGGCATACAAGCTACCTAGCCGATTTGTAAATGGGTCCGGACCGTATGCCGAATATGGTGCCGTTGTGGGGCCTGTCAGGTCATATCAGTGACCTGATCTCAAAAAAAGATCTCCCCTGACGGCCCTCCAAAAGTAGGCCGTTCAGCTATTTGGGCAACAGCCTGTCTAGAGGTAAACGATTAGATGCTCTCATGAATAACTTGAAAAAAGGTCCTAAGAGATAGCGTTTTTGTTTATGCGGAGACAGCCAAGACTGGATGCACCCGGAGCCTCACATCACGTTAAAGACACACCTGCTGAAGGTTGCAAGAAAGATCGATCATCTGTTATCTGAAGTCATCTTTCTTCAGCGGGATTCTGTGGTAAGAATATGTTCTGCGTGTGAAGCCCCTTGTTGCAAAAGGGTGCAGTACCTTTTTGATGAAAAGGATTTGATCTTTGCCAAGGTACTTCGCCGAAATGGTGTGCCAAGAAGGAAGCACAAGGGGAGAGGTTGTCCGTTTCTCTCGCCAACCGGCTGCATTCTAACCCCTAAAGCCCGGCCCTTTGTCTGCCATCGATATTTATGTTCAAACCTGAAAGAGGAGATGGCCCGGCAAGACCCGGAGCTGCCGGAGATGATGTCTGAAAAAATCAGGATGCTGGAAGATCTCCGGGGACGGCTGTGGCAAGAATACTTACAAGTCTGACGAAAAAAGGAGGATGTCCCCGATCTCGAAAGGAAGAGCCATGAAACAGATCAGGATTATTCTGGGGGATCTGGTGTTAGATGCCCACCTAAATGACAGCCCAACCGCCCAAAAGGTATGGGAAGCTTTACCCATAGAGACTTCATTCAGCACATGGGGTGACGAAATCTATTTTTCGATTCCTGTGACAATGGCGCTTGAAAGTGATGCCCAAGAACTGGTTGAATCAGGAGATTTGGGGTATTGGCCATCTGGCAATGCTTTTTGTATCTTTTTCGGCCCAACCCCGATAAGCAACCAGGGCGAAATCAGGCCGGCCAGTGCGGTCAATATGATTGGCAGGATCATTGGTGATGCCACAAGGCTGAAGAAAAGGATGTCTGAAAAGCTGATCAGGGTGGAGAGGGGACATTAGCCAAAGGGCCGATCATCAAGTAAAGCTAAGGGGAAAGCCATGAAAACAATTGGTCTTATCGGTGGCATGAGCTGGGAGTCCTCCATCGAATACTACCGGATCATAAACGAAGCCGTGAGAGCCAAACTTGGTGGACTGCATTCCGCCAAAAGCATTATGTACTCTGTTGATTTTGCCGAAGTTGAGGCCCTTCAACGTCAGGGGAAATGGGATGAAGCCACTGAACTGATGATTGATGCGGCCCAACACGTAAAAAACGGCGGGGCGGATTTTGTCATTATTTGCACCAATACCATGCACATGATGGCAGATGAGGTCCAAATGCATATTCAAATACCGCTATTGCATATTGCAGATGCAACAGCTGAAAAAATCAAGGCCCGGGGCTTGAGGAAGATTGGGCTTCTTGGAACCAAGATGACGATGGAAGAAGATTTTTACAAGGGCAGACTCACCGAAAAACATGGATTAGAGGTCGTTATCCCGACTGCAGAGGAGAGAGAGATTGTTCATCGGGTAATTTTTAATGAGTTATGTATGGGTGAGAGAAAAAAGTCTTCAAAAGAGCAGTATGTCAGCATCATGGATCATCTTGTCAAGCATGGGGCCGAGGGCATCATTTTAGGGTGTACAGAGATAAGCCTGTTGGTTCAAGGTAAAGATAGCCAAGTCCCATTGTTTGATACCACAAAGATTCACGCTCTAGCTGCTGTTGAATATGCGCTCCGGTCGTAATGGACGGTGCGCAACTCAGCATGATCGTCCTTTTGGGTCCCTTCATGACGACAGAAGAATAGAGGTATCATGAGAATCTTGGTCTGTGATGGATTGCATCAGAGCGGCCTGGAATTGCTCCGATCCACGGAAGGCATACACGTAGATGCCCCGGACCAGTGGAGCATGGAACAAATCAAGGCGCAGCTTCCAGAATACGACGCCATGGTGGTGCGCAGCCGCACTAAGGTCACCGTGGAGATGTTGGAAAGCGCTGTTCGACTCAAGGTGATCGGACGGGCAGGAACAGGGGTGGACAACATCGACATCCAATCTGCCAGTGCTCGAGGGATCCTGGTGATGAACACCCCTGGTGCCAACGCCATGGCTGCCGCAGAACACACTCTGGCTCTTATGCTTGCCCTCGCGCGTCACATCCCTCAGGCCACTCAATCCATGCGTGAAGGGCGGTGGGAAAAGAAACGTTTCATAGGAACGGAACTCCACCAGCAAACCCTGGGCATCATCGGCTTGGGCAGGATCGGTTCCATTGTAGCCGACAGGGCCATTGGAATGCACATGGAGGTTCTTGCCCATGATCCCTACATCACCCCGGAGGCAGCAGGTATTCAGGGCGTACAATGGGTCGGGCTGGATGAGCTCTTTGCCCGCAGCCATTTCATTACGCTTCACACCCCCCTCACCCAGGAAACCAAGCACATCATTAATCGTTCAACGCTTGCCAAGATGCAACCTGGGACCTGCATTATTAATTGCGCTCGAGGGGGACTCGTGGATGAGGAGGCCCTGTATGAAGCGCTCAAGAGCGGCCATATCGCAGGCGCGGCCCTGGATGTGTTCTCATCGGAACCCCCGACGCAGAATCCGCTTCTCTCTCTGAAAAACGTCATTTTTACGCCTCACCTGGGAGGATCGAACATCCAGGCCCAGGCCAACGTGGCCCGCACCATTGCCTCCCAACTGGTGGACTACCTACAACACGGGATCATCCGAAATGCAGTGAACTTCCCTTCCATCAGTTACAAGACATACGAAAAATTGCGCCCCTACCTGACACTGGCAGAAACCCTGGGGTGCCTTCAGGGGCAATTATGCAACCCCATCGAACGTCTGGAGATCGAATACAGTGGACCTGAATTGGAGGAACTACCACTGCAGCCCATCACCCAAACCGTGGTCAAAGGGCTTCTTGAGCCTGTGTTGGCGGAAAAGGTAAACCTGGTAAACGCACCTATCCTGCTGCGGGAACGACAAATCAAACTGGTTACCTCCACCACATCGGAACCACGGGGCTACACCGGGATGATCACGGTTCGGGTCATGGGGAAAGGTCAAACATCTTCTGCGGCGGGTACGGTGTTTCCTGGAGAAGGTGCCCGCCTGATCCGCCTCAATGACTATCGGCTGGAGGCAGAGCTCCAGGGGATCAACCTCCTGATTCAAAATCTCGATCGCCCAGGAGTCATTGGGTTCATTGGTTCCACCATGGGCAACTACCGGGTCAACATTGCCAATATGCACCTTAGCCGCACTTCGGAAGGTAGCAAAGCTATGGCTATCATTCGACTAGATGAGGAGGCCCCTCCCGAAGTCCTCGACACCCTTCGCAGCCACCCCAATATTCTTTCGGTTCAGCAGGTGAAACTGTAGCACATTAGAAAAACATGAAGGTATCTCTTTGAAACATTCATCGCCAAAAGATTCAGCCACGCCTATGGGTGAAAATCCCCCCTAACCACCTCTACAAAAAATTTGAGCCTCCTTGCAAAATTTACATAATTTTTCTTGGAAACCATTCAACCTAGGGGGACCCTAACCTTACATCTCGAAGATTCCCCGCGGTTTGCTGCAAGGAGCTTCAATAGGCATCCTGTAAGCTCAGTTTAGGGGGTAAAACTTGAGTCGAAATAAATAGTTGCAATAATATCAATATGTTCAAATTTTTTGGCGCTTTTTTAAAAACGAAGGAAAATAGGAGGAAATAAAAGATTTTCGGAAGTAGACCAAATTGTTCATAAGTGGGCGACAAGGTATAATCTTCTAAAGTCCTTAACAAAAATCAGACTGCCAGGAAAGTGCCTATTTGCAAGCATTTTCGGCGCAGCTGTGTTTGATGTTTTTTAATATTAAGCCGTTATAAATTGTTGAGAACTTTTTCACAAGAACATTGTAACTACCTCTTATCCCCTTTGACAGGGCCCAGTGGATACTCTAGCTATGAAAAACTTGATACAATAATGTAAGACAGCGTTATTGCAAACTTCACAAGGGAAAAAAACTCGATTTCCATTCCGTCTCAGCTTCTATAAAAATACCGCATATAGTATCTTGTTGTAAGAAATTATACAATATTTAGTTGACATATGAAAAAAGGCGTGTATAATAGGTCAATAAATGAGCTTAGAAATGATGTGCTTACCTTCTTCCTGAAGCCAAGACAATCTGGTTGAGATATGTATAACATCTTGATTGTTGATGACGAAAAGATGGTCTCAGAGGTGCTTCAGCAGATTTTATCTCGATTCGGCTACCATGCCGAAGTTGCACTCGGGGGGCATGAAGCTCTCTGCATGTTTGATGATGGGCTGTTTGATTTAGTGATCACGGATATTCGTATGCCCGGTGTTGATGGGTATGATGTGGTTCGACACATTCGCAACTCTGACAGACCTTACACCCCAATTATAGGCATTTCAGGGACGCCCTGGCTGTTGAAAGATCACGAATTTGACGGCATCATCCCTAAACCTTTTGGGACTCAAACCCTTTTGAGTGCTGTGAAAAGCGTGATGTCTCGTGCATTAGCGCTTCACAGAGGTGCCTACGGTAAGACTCTGCCGGCAGAGGGGGAGAGCCACCTCACCTAGTTGTTTCTTATCCACGACTGTTATCCAAACCACCACCTTTGAAATCTCATACCTTTTGCTGGACGTCTACGGGTTGTTCCTCAAGGTCTGCCTCTATGGCCACCATCGTGGCATCACCCACATGGCCCCCCAGCACACAAGGAGCCAGATAAAGGCTGAGGCGGTCATCAGACGGGTAGCCGCCTTGATATCTTCCATCTCAACCGATCGTATTGCCTGGCCAATATACGGCTTTTCAACAAGACGCCCATCATAGAAATTCGGGCCGCCCAATCTGATACCAAGGGCCCCGGCAAAGGCCGCTTCCGGAATACCTGCATTGGGGCTGAGATGTTTCTGGCCGTCTCTCACGGCCGTCTTGATGGTGCGTATACAGGAGCGTTTCACAAGGGGGGCGCCAAGAGATATCACGATTGCCGAAATCCGGGCCGGTATAAAGTTGGCGGCATCGTCAAGTCGCGCTGCAAACCAGCCAAATTTTCTGTAGCGTTCGTTTTTGTACCCGATCATAGAATCGAGCGTATTCACCATCTTGTATGCCATGGCGAGCGGGCCCCCGCCTATTGTTGCATAAAACAAAGGTGCGATCACCCCGTCCACTAAATTCTCGGCCACGGTCTCTACTGCGGCTCGGGTCACGCCTGTTTCATCCAGGGACGCCACATCCCGTCCCACAATCGTCGACAGTTGCCTCCTGGCCACACCGAGGTCTTTGCCCTTAAGGGCCGCATATACCTTTAGCGCTTCCGTCTTTAATGATTTTGCAGACAGGGCGTAAAAGATCAACACCACGTGGAGCCCCTGGCCAAAGACCGGATGCACGGCCCGGGCTCCTGTCAAGGCAGCAGCGCAGATGAGCCAGGTGCCTGATACCAGGAAGATAACCAGCAAGGGCCCTGCTATTTTCTCAGAAAGGGGCCCCTTCCGAAGCCTTTTCTCCCAGGATGTTATCCACCGTCCCATCCAACGGACCGGGTGTGGCAGACTGACAGGATCACCGATCAGGAGATCCAGGGAAAACGCTGCCAGCAGCACCCATGCAAAAGAGGCTTCGCTCATCTCAAGCCAAAACCTTTCTGAGAATATCGGCGCATGCCTTGTTGGCTTCAGGAGTCTTCAGAGCGATCCGAAAGAAACGGTTAGAAAGCCCATGAAAATTGGAGCAATCCCTGATCAAGATCTTGTGTTCAGCCATCAGCCTGAAAAGCTCAGGTGCCTTTAAGTCTTCGTTCAATTTGAACAGGATAAAGTGCACATGGCTCGGAAACGGGCAAAGAGGACCAATGCCTTCAAGATAGCCAAGAAAGGTGTCTCTCTCTTTTTGGACAAAATCCGCCACCTCTTGTACGAATGATTCTTGTGATACCAGAAAGGTGCCGGCCACCTGGGCCAGACGATTGACGCTCCACGGCTGCTTGAATGGTCGAAAGGCATTGATGACTTCTGGTGCGGCGATTAAAAATCCCAGCCTGAGGCCGGGTATGGCGAATATCTTTGAGAAGGATTGCAGCACGATGACATTCTCTGCAGCCCCAACCAAGCTTTCGGCCTCCCAGTTGGGCACAAAAGGAAGGTAGGATTCGTCTACCACAAAACGCACCCCTGGATGGGCCCCAATAAGCGTCCTTAGAGATTGGATGGGTATGCGTTGTCCTGTAGGATTGTTTGGATTGCAGATGAATACGGTATCCACGTCAGCCAACCTTGATGATACCTCGTCAAGGCTTGGCTGAAAGTTTGCCTCTTCGCGAGCCAGGCAAAACGTGGGCTGAATACCGTATGCCTGACAGGCGCCCTCATAGTCAGAATAGGTGGGCCCCACGATCAAGGCCTTCTTAACCTTGAGGGCCGGGGGTATCATGTAGATAAGCTCCGTGGTTCCATTTCCTGCCAGGACCTGATCCTTTGCCAAGCCCTTTGAGACCGCAAAGTGCGCCCGTAGATCCCGGCTATCCACCTCTGGAAGAGCAATAATCTCGTTCCAACTTTTTCCAAGCACCGCCTTGAGCCCAGGGGCCATCCCAAGGGGGCTCACATTGCTGCTCATGTCCAGGATCTCCCAGGGGGAGCACCCAAGGGCCCCTGCCATTTCATAGATGTTGCCGCCGTGTCCTTTTATCATATTCTTATCTCTCGCAGAGCACACAGAGGCTCAGAGTTTTTAGAATGAATTGCTGAGAAAGCAATTCATCCTAAACTACCACGCTACCGCGTAAGATTTTTGTTAAGTGTTGGCTAAAGATACCATGATTCGAGCTATAAATGTCCGTCTGAGGCGGACTGATTGCTTGGCCCGATTTTTCCCTCTCAAAAAATCGGGTCAAAAAGACTATCTCAGGGATCTCTGTGGGCTCGAGCAACTGGAAGGAGCGGGCGAGAGAACCCGGTCGTCAGATACATAATCGACACTATACTATCACCCCTGCAAATAAAAATAATCCAGCTTCAGTCACTTCCCCCAGAGCGCCCAACATATCACCGGTAATGCCCCCCAGCTTTCTCTTGTAATAAAGTGTGATAAGCACAACGATTCCAATGAATACACCGTTCAAGAGTATGCCCCTGGAACCGAGCAACAAGGACAAGGCGACTGGCACCAAGAACCATCCAAGGTTTGCAATCCTTCTATTGGCCCCAAAGAATGCACCTGCGGTTCCCCCTTCAGGTCGAATGTAGTCCAGGAAGTGAATCGCGATGGTGAAAGTCCCCCTTGCGTAAGCGGGGATGAGGATGAGGTAAAATGCTCGATGTTCATGGAGGGAAGAAATCCCCGCCCATTTGATACTCAGGACAAAGATCAGGGCAAGGAGGCCCATGGTCCCGATGCGGCTGTCCTTCATGATCTTCAGGGTCTCTTCAAGCGTTCGGTGGCTGAAAAGGCCATCAGCCGTATCTGCCAGCCCGTCAAGGTGAAGCGCGCCTGTCATGACAGTGAGGAAGACAATATCTATCAACGAGACAATGCTTAAAGAAAAAATATGCTGTAGCACCGTGTCTATCAATGCGAGAAGAAGCCCTAAGATCAGCCCTACCAGAGGGAAATAAGGCACTACACGGGGCCCCGGCGCCTCTCTTGATTTGCCCACCGGCAGGATGGTCAGAAACTGTAAGGCTGCCAAGAAATTTTTGATCATGTCATTCCTTAACCTGGGGAAAAGTTCTCTCGCCCGCTCCCTTCGGTCGCTTGAGAGCACAGAGATCTCGGAGATGGATAGTTTGTGTGATTTTTTGAGAGGAAAAATCACACAAAACTCTTAGCCACTGTGTGGCAATGTGCTCTCCAGGACACACCATGATTGATGAGGGACATGAGCATTCGTAGCAGGCAATATGACCCGCAACCGTCCAGCCATAGCGAGTTTTGAGCAGATTTCCCCTCTCAGGAGATCTGCTCAAAAACTCTGTGACTCCGCGAGCTCTGTGAGAGAACAAACTCAACCCTTGCTGACCCCAGCCTGTTCAAAGGTGAGAACCTCTCGAAAGACACGGACCCCGGCCTCTATGAGATGCATCGCCAGGGCCGCCCCTGTACCTTCACCAAGACGCATCCCGAGGTCCAGGAGTGGCCTAAGTCCCATGTGCTTGTGCATGTGCTGGTGCCCCTGTTCCACGGATCGGTGGCCGGCAAACATGTAATCCGCTACAGTAGGACACATGGCATGGGCCAGCAAGGCCCCGGCCGTAGAAATCAAGCCGTCAACGACCACAGGTCTCTGGAAATGGGCGGCAGCGAGTATCGCACCGGCGATCCCGCCGATCTCAAACCCGCCCACCTTGCTCAACACATCTAATGGATCATTGGGATCAGGTCTGTTTATGTCAATCCCTGTTTGAATGACTTGGCATTTCCTGGCAAAGGCATCATCATCCACACCAGTCCCGCGGCCGGTCATCCGCTCCACGGGCTGGCCGGTTATCACGGCCCCAATGGCACTTGAAGGCGAAGTATTTCCAATGCCCATGTCACCGGTGCCCAGCAGTTCCACGCCTTGTTCAAACAGGTCTGCGGCTACCGCATATCCTGACATAACAGATTCTTCTGCCTGCTCACGTGTCATGGCGGGGCCACGAGTAAAATCCCTGGTTCCCCTGGCGATCTTTTTGACCACCAGCACGTTTTCTCCTGAAGTTTGTGCCTCCTGTATGGTCTTGTCAGCGGAAAAATCAGAGACATCCGCAATGATGCCCATATCTACAACCACAACGCGGGCACCTGCCTGGCGGGCCAAAACGTTGATGCCGGCCCCGCCCCGGACAAAGGTCTTGACCATCTCGCCGGTCACCTCCTGGGGATATGCGCTCACGCCCTGCGCCGCAACACCGTGGTCGCCGGCCATCACCAAAACAGCCTTGTTCTTAACCAAAGGTTCCAGGGTTCGTTGTATGCCGCACACCCGTTCCCCGATGACGTGCAGCTCTCCCAGGGCCCGGGGCGGCATGACCAGCCCGGATGTGTGCTCGCGAGCCTGTTCGATCATCCTTTGATCCGCCGGCTCGATTGATCTGACAATTTCTTCCAAGTTCATTGATTTTTCATATCCTCCTTTATACTAAATAAAATTCTCTCACCCGCTCCTTTCAGTCGCTTGAGCCCACAGAGGCCGCAGAGATGATTTTTGACTTTGCCTGATTTTTTGAGAGGGAAAAATCAGGCAAAACCATCAGCCCCTGCGGGGCACCTGAAAGAAGCGCAAAAATATCTGACGCAAGGGGTAATCGGAACCTCCACGCGTAGCGTTGCATTTTGAGCAGATTTTCCCTCTCAGGAAATCTGCTCAAGAACTCTGTGTCTCCATGATCTCTGTGAGAGATAAGACACTTCCATAATAAATTTACTATATGATAAGAATTCACAGCTTTTCCCGCCCATTGGGAACGCCCTTGACAAAAACCGGGATCCCTGCAACCATCCACACAACGCTGTCAGCACAGGCTGCGACCTTCTGGTTCACCAGTCCGGCCACGTCTCGAAATCGCCTGGCCAACGCATTCTCAGGCACAATCCCTGTTCCAACCTCATTTGATACCAGGATGACTGAACACGTTGCCTCCTCGATCGCTTGTGTAAGGGCATCTGTACGGACCAGAATCTGCTCCTGGGATGCACCATCCGCCAAGAGGTTGCTCACCCAAAGGGTCAGGCAGTCTATCAGGATCACATCTGCATGACGACTGTGAGAGGCCACAGCTTCTGACAATGCTGTGGAGACCTCTACGGTTTGCCAGTCTGAACCCCGGGCCTTTTGATGTTCCTTGATGCGTTGTCGCATCTCCTCGTCCTGGACGCAGCAGGTGGCCATGAAGACCTTCCGTTCAAAATGACGATCAGCAAACGCCAGGGCGAATTTGCTTTTACCGCTGCGGCAGCCACCTGTTATGAACACGATTTCTTTCACGGGTTGATCCCTATAGCCTTTATGATGGACTCAAGTTCAATGTGTCTCAAAAAGTGCTGTGCCAGCAAGTCATATTGTTGATCCCGAAACCCCAGTCCGCATTGTTCCTCCCCATCATAGCCTTCAAAGCCAATCTTGGAAAGCCATTGTCGAAGTATCAGGGGGTTGTCAAAGAGGCCATGCACATAGGTCCCAAAGACGTGGCCGTCCGATGAAACGCATCCATCCGAATCGCGGCAAGGCATGCCATTTCGGCTATGGATCTCAAACAGGGGATGCCCGCCCATCCGTGTGGTTTTTCCCATGTGAATCTCGTATCCTTCGCCTTCTGCACCATCCCATGAAAACTTTGTACGAGTGGTGGTCTTGGGCGTCACCAAGGTGGTTTCAACAGGTAAAAATGCAAGGCCGGTGCTGCTGCCGGGCTTTCCTTCCAGCCCTTCAGGGTCGTTTATCTGATGGCCCAGTATCTGGTAGCCACCGCAGATGCCCACAAGACGACCGCGGTTTTCCCTATAAGAAATCAGGGCCTCTGCCCAGCCAGAATCTACAAGCCATCTCAGATCCGAGCGGCTGTTTTTGGAACCGGGCAAAATCACGGCACGGTAGCAAGAAAGATCCCTCACTTTTTCTAAAAAAGAGACCTTCAGGTCTTTTACCCGAAACAGGGGATCGAAGTCATTAAAGTTGGAGATATGGGGCAGCCGGACAATGGCTACGGCCGGTTCATCCGCTTTTGGCATAGGAGAATCAATAGGATTCTCTATCACAACTGAATCCTCAGCCTCGATCCGGATATCCATGTGCCAAGGCACAAGCCCCAGCACATGCTTGCCGGTCTTTGCCTCAATCCAATGAATGCCGTCTTTGAAAAGATTTGGATCACCGCGGAACCGATTAATCAGAAATCCAACGATCCTGTCCTGCCGCTCCGCAGGGAGACACTCCAGCGTTCCCACACACTGTGCGAACACCCCGCCGCGGTGAATATCAGCCACCAAGATTACCGGGGCCTTGGCGTATTCGGCCATACGAAAGTTTACAATGTCGTGGGCCGCCAGGTTTACCTCGGCACAGGACCCTGCCCCTTCCATAATGATCAGGTCATATGACCGGCGCAACCGGTCAAGGGCCTGGCAGGCCGTCTTGAACAAAAATCCCCTGTCTTCGTAATACGCCCTGGCGTTTCGGTTCCCGAGGACCTCCCCAAGCACAACAACCTGGGAACCCATATCGCTGGATGGTTTCAACAGGATTGGGTTCATGTCCACGTGGGGGGAAACGCCAGCAGCTTCTGCCTGGACGATCTGGGCCCGGCCCATCTCTCCGCCTTCAGGCGTCACACCCGAGTTGTTCGACATGTTCTGCGCTTTAAACGGGGCAACTCTCATACCCAGATTGGCAAATATGCGGCACATGGCCGTTGCAGTAATGCTTTTCCCCACTTCGGAAGCGGTTCCAAAAACGGCCAAACAGGGTGCTGGGGAAGTTATCATCGATTACTTTCACCTTTGCTTATCGGTATCATTTTAGCTCTATATAACAACATGTTCAAACGAGCTTCAACGACGATCAATTTTGATGAAGGGTAACTGTCTGAGAGTCTTGGTGAGCGTTAGAAAGAACAGTGAACTACCGGAGGCGTTGTAAAAAGCTCAACTAATAGCAAATACGGTAGACTTAATAAATGACTACTGTTGTTTCTTTACGCTCACTTAGGCTCGAGTTTTACCCCGTAAGAAAGATCCTTGTGGAAGCACCGTAGCAATATGGCCGTTGCTATCAGTTTCGTCGCGGATTTTAATATTCCACGTGAAATTCTAACGGGGTTTACACGAATCAAAATTGATCGTTGTTGAAGCGAGCATTTTTTCAAAGACTTAAAGTGTTGCGCTTATCGAATACTTATCCAGATAACCTCTTGGGGTAATCATGAGACCTTGAAAGAGATATGATTTGCTGTTTCCAACAATCACGATGGTTTGCATGTCCACCTCCATCGCGTGCATCTCAGACAGGGTCGTCGTATGCACCTGTTGACCTGCCCGCATGGCCTTTTTTACAATCCCTACCGGTGTATCTTTGTCTCGGTATTTCAACAGTGTTTCTTGCACAGCCCCCAACTGCCAGTCCCGTTTCTTGCTCTTTGGGTTGTACAAAACAAGGACAAAATCGGCTTTGGCAGCGCACGTGATACGCTCAATAATAACCTCCCAAGGTGTAAGCAGGTCGCTCAGGCTGACGGATGCAAAGTCGTGCATCAAGGGAGCTCCAAGGAGCGTAGCAGCCGCACAGAGCGCAGGGGTGCCGGGGACTATTTCCACCAAGATGTCGTGCGGGCCGGCCGAAGATTTTCCCGGCAAGGCAACCCGAAGATTTTTTTGGTGACATACTTCCAGCACAAGGCCTGCCATCCCATAAATACCTGCATCCCCGCTCGACACAATGGCCGTATTCCGGCCCTGCATGGCATGCTCTATAGCCACGTGCACCCGATCGATTTCAGCTCGCATCCCGGTGGAAATGACTTCCTTGTCTTCAAGCAGTGCATCAATTAGCTCGATGTAGGTCTTGTATCCGACGACTACCCGGACTGAATTCAATACTTCGACAGACCTTTTCGATAGGTAAGCCAGATCGCCCGGCCCTAGACTAACTACGTATAGACGGTTCGTGCCACGGCCACTGTCACGTCTTTTGCTACCTGTTTGGGTACCAGCAGTTTGCTGGTCTTTGCCCCCAGTAGTGCTGCTCCTTCGCATACGCTTTCAACTCCGGTATGTTTCTCTACAAGTTTTGAAGGGCTTTGAACGCCCTTGACCCGATTGAGTTCTTCTGATGAGTAAAACATGATCGGAAGCCCAAACTCTTCAGCCAGTTCAATCAAACCCGCCTCATCCTTCTTAATATCAATGGTAGCCAGCCTGCACAAGCTCTTTACTGAAAGTCTGTATTTGCGGAAAACATTGTATAAGAAATTCTTAATCTCTTCTTTGCCAGTACCGCGATTGCACCCTATGCCCGCAACAAGGGTGCGGGGTCTCAGAATCAGCCAGGTTGGTGGAAGTTCTTTGATTTCGTCACTGACGTAGATCGTGGGCTGATTTTTACCCCCACTCTGCGCTCCCCCTTGAAGGGGGAGGGTTTGGGTGGGGGTGACAGTGGCTGCCGGCAAGGAATCATTCAAAAGCCTGTATGGATCAAAAACTTCTATGGGCTTTCTTTCAAGAAGTGCCATGTTAACGATCTTGATGGCATCGGGATTTTCTATGGCCAGGCCCATCTCCTGGGCCATGAGGTCTATACTGGGAATGTCGTGGGCATCCGTAGCCGTGGTAATAACCGGGACAGCCCCAAGAATTTGGGCAACTTGTCTTGCCAATTCGTTTGCGCCGCCTAAGTGCCCTGACAGCAGGCTGATGCAATGATTGCCCTTTTCATCCAGTACCACCACAGCAGGATCCTTGGTCTTATCCCTGATAAGGGGTGCTATGATTCTGACCACGATACGCGTGGCCATGATAAATATATGGCCCTTATAATGAGAAAAGGATGATAATACCCGGGCCTTAAGGTTTTCAAATCTCACACAACGATCGTCGTAGCCCTTCATATGCAAGGGGATATGGCAATCAGTATTTTTAAGACCTTGCTTAATTTTTCTGGCAAGGATAGCGCCGTTAGGCGTGATCGCCCACACAGCGTACTTATTCGAACAATTTTTGTTGTCTTTTGTTATCACAAGGGCTGTCATTTCCTGAAACCGTGAGAAAAACCTTTGTCGTAAAGTTTTGATCTTTCTTTTAACCCTGTTTCCCTCACCTCAAGCACCCTTCCCACTATGATCAATGCTTGCCTGGTGATTCCTTCCCTCTGAACCACTTCCGGGAGGTTCTTTATCCTGGTATGGATAATCTTCTCATCAGGCTGGCTTACCCGGTAGGCAACCACGGCCGGGGCATTGTCTCCGTAAGATTCCTGCAGGCTCTTCGACACTTCATGGATCATAGAAATGCTCAGATATATGGCCATTGAAGTTTCATGGGCAGCCAGACTTTTCAGGGACTCGCTTTGAGGCACCTTTGTTCTCCCTGTCATACGTGTGAGGATCAGGGTTTGGGCAATCTCCGGGACGGTATACTCCTGACACATGGCTGCGGCGGCAGCAAAGGCAGCGGTCACACCAGGGATAATCTCATAAGGCACAGATCGCTTTTCGAGTTCTGAAATTTGCTCCTGGATAGCGCCATATAGGCTTGGGTCTCCTGAGTGCAGACGGACAAGGCGTTTTCCGTCCTGATGGGCCTGGCACATCCTGGCGATAATCTCATCAAAGGCTAGAGGTGCGCTATCAATCGTGATGACATCCGGATCTGCCCACTTCAACACTGCATGGGGCACCAGTGAACCGGCATATACAATCACATCAGCCTTCTCAAGGGCGTATTTCCCTTTTACGGTGATCAGCTCGGGGTCCCCTGGCCCTGCGCCCACAAAGATAACCGGATACCGGATGCCCGTTGCCCGCTGGTCGATGATTGATCTTTGATTAGGGCTCACATTTGTGTTCCTTTTTATCTGTAACCACTGATAATCCAGACCGGGTTCAAGGCTTCCAATCTCTCACCCGATGGCATGGCCTTTCCCCGGTTAACCTGTACCTGTACCACCTCTGTTGAAAATCCGAGCCTCTGCAAGGTTGCGATGGCTCCCTCCAGGCTCCTGAATAGAATGGTATTTACTACCATGACGCCACCCGGTTTTAGATAGCCCGCGGCCGCCTTGATAATGCGCATCAAGTCTTTCCCGCCCCCTCCGATGAAGATACGATCCGGTGGGAGGAGATCCTTCAAACCACCGGGTAGTCTGGTCTGAACAATGTCGAGGTTCCTGACTTTAAATTGCTTTTTGTTTTGCTTAACATGATTAACCCGTTCTGGGTTTTGTTCCACAGCGATGATCTTACCGCCCTTGAGCAAGAGCGAAGCCTCAAGGGCCACTGATCCACTTCCAGCGCCTAAGTCCCACAAAACCAGGCCTGGCCACAGGCAAAGCTTGGAGATGGAAATGGCCCTCACCTCTGCTTTGGTTATGATACCTGCTTCATGATGATAGCAGTCTTCTGGCATGCCGAGATGCAGTTGTGGGTGATCCTTGAAATAAAGAGGAAGTACCGGGGCTGTTTCAGGGATCCCCGATTTTAGCACAATAACAACATTGAGTTTTGCAAACTCCTTGCTGGCAGCTTCTGCTGGTGAATACCAGGCGATCTGTTCCTGAGGAGTGCCCAGGTTTTCTAAAACGCACATCCTGACCTTTTCGTGACCGGCATCAATCAATTGCATGGCCAGCCATCCGGGTGTTTTCTTAGAATCTGTAAGCACGGCCACCTTGTTATTTCTTGCCACAGCATCAAGAAAGGACTTCTCAGGTCGTTTGCCATGGAGGCTTACTACCCTGGCATCATCCCATGATTGCTTGATCCGGCTGAAGGCTGCTGCTACACTGGAAATGTTGGGATGGATGACGACATTTTCCGCCCCAAGCGAAGCAACCAATAAGGGCCCGATCCCAAAGAAATTAGGGTCTCCCGAGGCCAGGACAACAATCTGCTTACGGTTCATCTGGGTCTTGATATGATTGATAAGGCCGCGCATATCCCCGGTAATCACCTTCTTCTTGCCCGGGTGGTTTTTGAAATAGGCCAAATGCCGGCGGCCTCCCACTAAAATGTCTGATTGCCGGATAATTTCGCGATGTCTCTCTGTCAGGTCCTCAGGGCCAAGACCGATTCCGACCACATGTACAGGGTTCATTGCAACTGTCCTCACCAGGCATAGAGTTTATTCATTATTTTCTGAACCTTCTGGCTGCCTCAAAATATATGTATCCATAAGCCAACCTTTTTTCTTTTTAGCCTCTTTTCTTATCTTTTTAAGATCCTCGATTATATCTTTTAGCTTCCCTGAAAGCAGGATTTCATCATCAGTCCCCAGATATCCACCCCAATAAATGTCAATATCCGCATCCTTAAAATGCTTAAAGGTAGAATAAGAATCTAACAATACTACAATATTTATGACCTCAGTAGGTGAGTATTCTTTCAGTCTTCTGCCCGTTGTAATTACGATAGTCTCCCCTATACGGTTTAAGGGGATTTTATGCTTTTCTGCTAATACCTGAACGCTAGTTATTCCTGGTATCACCTCATACTCAAAATTTACTGATCCTTCTTTAAGGATATGCTGTAGAATTTCTAAATGTCCATCATATAGCGATGGATCGCCCCAGACAAGAAGGGCGCCGCTTTCACCATCTTTCATCTTGCCTTTAATCAATTCAGTAATAACTTCTGCTTTTTGTTGACGCCATGTCTTAACCCCTTCCTTATATGACTTACCACTTTTTTTACGTTCAGGAATCTTCGCAGTCACAACCCTATATGTCCCTCTATCCAGATATCTTTTTAATATCTCCTTTCTTATCTTTAGGAGATCCTCATGTCCCTTCTGTCCCCTCTTTTCAAGAAGGAAGAATACATCTACTTTTTTCATTGTGTTTATCTCCTTGACAGTAAGATAATCAGGATTGCCAGGCCCAATTCCAATAAGATATATTTTCTTCATCTATCTCCTTATCAAGGCTGTTGAAAGATATTCTGTTTCTGGTAGAGACTCATTATACTTAAGCAGATCATAGATTGCCTCATCATCGAGTCCAATCCACCTTGCCAGGTATGCCCTTTCAGGCATTAGACGTCGGACTGATTCGATTAATACAGGCAGCCCCTTGTTAACCTTCATAAATACGGTTGTAGAATGCCTATTTATCAACTCAATTACTGTTCCCATATCAGATGGCATTTCATATACACCAATGTTTTCAGTCTTTCTGCATAGTGGAATACCAATTTTTCGCCAACGAGTCGGCACCCATGGACCGGAATCTTCAGTTTCTCGCCACCGGGCAGTGTTACCTTGACGGAATCGGGAGCTTGGCCTGCCATAAGCAGCATCAGCGCAGCCTTGGCAGCGGCTGCTGTGCCAGTGGTAAAGCCCGATTTTAAATACCTCTTAGGTTTCATCTTACGACCTATCCAAAAAAGAAATAGACCAAAGCGACTAAAAAAATACTCAAGATGCGAAAGCTCTGGCTCATTAATAGCATCTGAGTCCCCAGTTTGGGCGAAAAGATTCCCACGTATCTTGGCAACTGGTGCCGCAGGGCACGTACGGGGAAGGCGATAATGTTTCCGAACAAAAGGGCCAGCACGGTCTGTTTTACGGTGAGCGCCCCTGCCTGCAAAAGAGCACCCGCCGCTGCAAAGCCTGAGGTAAATTCGGCTGCCAGGCTGAATATGACCACAGAGACCGCTTCAACAGGCATGAGCTTTGTGGTGATAAAGCCCGCAGTAAGCTGGCGCAGCCACAGAAAAAATCCTAACTTATTAATGATAAAGACAACGACATATATCGGGACAACGTAAAGAGCGATTTTGAAAAAACGGCCGGGAATCTTCTCCTTTATCCCCTGCCATACCTGAGCCCAGCCCCTTTTCTCGGGCAAGGGAACAGCCACAGTGCACCGCGCGGCATCCAGTGCGAATCTGCCGTAAAGCAAATAGCAAAATGTTCGGAGTACGGCCGCCAGGAAGGTAAGGACAATGTAAAGGATACCAGCAATTCCCGTGAGAGGCAGGATAATAAAAAAGGTGGTAGGAAGATGCAGGAAAAAGGCAGGGAGCCCATTAATAAAGTTGGACAAAAACAGTTCTTTTTTGCTGATCTTTTTATCTTCGTAATAGTTTGCCAACATGGTGTTAGCTGCCACACCTGAAAAAAAGGCTGTGGTAAAGGCAGTTCCGCTGTAGTCGCACAGATGCCCAAAACTGAGCAAAGGGCGGGAGAGTGTAGCAATTTTCGTGACCCAGCCCAGCCCTTCTATGATATTTCCCACCACAAGTCCCACGGCGATCAGAAACATAAGTCTGGCAAGAGGCCAGACAAGCCTTTTCAATACCATGCTCCAGCTTATGGCAGGGTTATCATAATTGGAAAGAAAAAGGACCGAGAGGGTTAAGAAAAAAATCAGAAACCCAACTCCAATATCTCTCCTTGTTCGTGAAGGTGCCTCTGTGCTCATGTTTTCTTGTTCTTTACGATAAGGAGAGTAAAGTAATTGGGCTTTTTGTCCACCATTTCCTTGATATCGGTTACAATTTTTTCATCAGGCTGGCCACAGCATGTTATACCGATCGTTGTTTCCGCTAAATTCATCTCCTTAAGCACCGAATAGATATCTTGAAAATGACGGTAGGCCTTTAACATCACAATGTTGTCCACCTGACGACCGAGCCTTCTTAAATGTTCGCCTCCTTTTGACCCTGAAAGAACCAGAAGAGACTCTTCCCCCTCGGCCAAAGGGAGATGGACTAAGGCCGCTGCAGCCTGGTAAGATGCGATGCCGGGAACAGTCTCGATCTCAATATACGGCGCAATCTTTTTCACCTCACGCGCGATATAGCCGTACGTCGAATAGGTCAAAGGGTCTCCCAGCGTGATGAAGGCTACGTCTTTGCCCTTTTCAAGCTCTTCTACTATGGTGGCGGCGTGTTGTTCCCAGCACTCTTTTAGAACTTTCCTGTCCGAGGTCATAGGAAAGGAAAGCCTGATCACCGGGGTTCCTTGGGGAAGATGAGGGCGGGTAGCCCTCATGGCAACACTGTGGCTGTTTTTGCTTGAAGATGCTGCAAAAATGGTGTGCACGCTGCCAAGAATACGAACCGCCTTTAACGATATGAGTTCCGGGTCACCAGGGCCCACCCCGACTCCAAAGAATTTCCCTGTTTTCTGCTTCATGATTCGCCTTGTTCCAAAACGAGTTTGATCAGCGCGTTTACCACGCTGGCTGCCACATTGGAACCACCCTTACGGCCGACATTGGAAATAAAGGGCCTCCTGGTTTTCATGAGAGCGGCCTTGGACTGAGCAGCATTCACAAAACCCACAGGAAGCCCGACCACTAAGGCAGGGCGTGCAAGGCCCTGGTCCATTAACTCCAGGACCCTGAATAGGGCTGTTGGGGCATTTCCAATGACGTAAATGCCATCTTCTATGAAAGGAATGGCATGGTCCACAGCGGCTGCAGCGCGGGTGATTTCCATTTGCTCTGATAGCTCGAATACACTTGGGTCATTCATAAAGCACATGACCCGGGTTCCAAAAGGCTCCAGATCGGCTTTGCGGACTCCGACCCTGCCCATTTCCGTGTCGGTGATGATGTTTTTGCCCTGCATGATCGCCTTGATGCCAGCCTGAATGGCCTCGGGATGAAATCGAACCGTATGGATATAGTCAAAGTCGGCTGTGGTGTGGATCATCCTTCTGACAATACTCCACTGGTCTGGCGGAAATCCGTGCTCACCGGCCTCCTGGTCTATAATCTTGAAACTTTCTTTTTCAATTTCGTGTGGTTTCATTCTTATGTCTCCAGCAGTGACGAACAAAGTTCTGGGCAACAATGGGATTACTGCCAAAATGGAGATGCACGTAGCTCCCTAAGGCATTCTCTACTAGAAAACCTTCTCCATGTGTATCTCCGGTCCTGCGATCTGCAATCCTGTAGGCAAATTGTACATCTCCGGGTGTTTTAATTATCTCGGAGTAATGGAATTCGTGCCCCCGAATAGTCTGTCCGACAGCACCCAGGGGACACGAGAGAGCCAGTGTAACCTCTCTGTATCCCAAAGACTTCAAGCGTGAAAGCATGCGTACCGTAAATGGATAAACACCCGCCATGGGGTAAAAGCATCCCTCGGTGTCCTCAATGCCCTGACACAGAAACATGAACCCGCCACATTCGGCATAGACTGGAAAACCCTTTTCTACTAGGCTCTTGATTTCTACTCTCAGGGACAGATTATCCGACAACCTTGGGGCAAATAGTTCAGGATATCCGCCACCCAGATAGAGCCCGCTGATTCCTTCTGGCAGGCGTTTATCCCGAAGCGGCGAGAAGAAGACAAGTTCAGCCCCAAAGCATTCGAGTATGTCAAGGTTATCCTGATAGTAAAAGCAAAATGCTTCATCCCTGGCCACACCTATGCGGACAGGATACAACTTGCCCGAAGGAGGATCTTTGCTTATTTCTTTTTCGGGAACATCCGGTAGCTCCTCCAAGAGGGCTTCTAAGTCAACGGAGGTTTCCACGAAGTCTATAAGGCTCTCAAGAGAGGTTGACGATAACGGGTTCTCCTCTCGGGTAACCAAACCGAGGTGCCGCTCTGGTATGGTGAGCGCCTCGTTGCGAGGGATGCCACCCAGACAGCGGACCCCTCCCAGTTGATCTATGGCCTGCTTGAGATACCTCAGATGTGTTTTGCTCCCAATCTGGTTGAAGACCACCCCCAACAGGGTAAGGTCTGGATCGAAAGTGGCGAATCCATGCACCAGAGCCCCTGCGCTTCGGGCCATGGAGCGTGCATCCACGACTAGGAGCACAGGCAAATTCAGCCACTTGGCCATCTGGGCAGTGGAGCCCGCCTCACTCTTGCCGTCGTAACCGTCAAACAGGCCCATCACACCTTCCACAATGGCAATATCAAAGCCCCGTGCATATTTTTGAAAAACGTCTCTGTCGTAACCCTCTGTGAGCATCCACCCGTCCAAGTTTCTGCTGACAGCACCGCAAACCTGGCTGTGATATCCCGGATCGATAAAATCCGGTCCCACCTTAAAAGCACAGACCTTTAGGCCGCGCCTCTTAAAGGAAGCCATAAGACCAAGAGCAATGGTTGTCTTCCCCGACCCACTGTGTGTGCCTGCTACGACTAATCCTTTAATGTTTTACTCCTTATCTACAATTCAATCCGGTGGTCTTTGGCGACATCTTTTATGTGTTGAATAAAGATGTTCGCAATGTGAGAATTTTCGCCCATTCCCTCAAGCACGGGGGTAACCTTGATTCCCTTTGACTTGAAAGTCATCTTCCAGGAATCATCCTCATCACCGGCCATGTCGTTGGTAGCATGGTCACCTGCAACAATCATTAAAGGTTTTAACACAACTTTTCTTATCCTGTCTTTAATTAATCCGGAAATAACATAATCAGGGCCCGGGAACCCCTCAACCACGCCTATATATACAGGTGTCTCAGGGTACATTGTTCTTAATGTTTCTTGAAATTCTATGTACGCACCAGTAGATAAACATTCATTTCCGTGTCCCATATAAACCAGAGCCGCTTTATTTTTCCGGGCCAAATTCACATCGGCTTTAACTGCTTTTGCGGCAATTTCCAGATCTTCATGATAAAGGTATTCGTCCCCTTTTTTCCCAAATAAAGGTCTTCCCAGAACTATTTTCTTGAAAGGCTTATGCTTGGTTCTAATTGCGGCAATAGAATCCAGGCTATCCACACAGGATTTTAGATCCAGATACTCCTCACCTTCAAAAACATGGGTAGGCTGTACAATGATTGTAGTATACCCCTCATCTTGCAGATCAGCTATGGTAGCAAGGGGTGCTTTAACGTACAGGATCTCTCTGGGAATATCTTTGTTTTCCTCCAGGAATTTCTTATCATTCTGCCTTTCATGCCAGATATTCCTGATGATGTAAGAGGTAAAAGCCAGTTTTACCTTCACCCCAGGAAAGGTATCCTGAACCTGTTTTTGAATATTTGTAATGGCCACCAGCGCGGAAGGATAACTTGTGCCAAATTGGGCCAGAACAATAGCTGTTTTGCCTTCCTTTTTTCCCATCCCATAGGATGTGGCCCAAAATACCATCAAAAGGATGACTGTCAAAACCGTGACCCCGACTTTCCTGATAATCAGCATCTGTTTCATGAATACCTCCTTTTTTGGTAATAATGTCTGCATACCTGCGACTGTCTGAGACGCTTTTACAGATCACCCACCTCTCGCACAAAGAAAAAAATCCCCAGACCGGTGAATCAGCCTGGGGATGTCCCTTTTTTATCCTCAAACTTCTCCATTAACAATCCTGTCACCGAGGATTGCAACAGCTTATGTTACAGGCAGGTCTTCTGGCTCCCCCGGCGCTTTGGCTAGCCTTCCCATTCCGCTTGAGGGAACAGTGGCGTTAATCCCTATAAGAGGATGTGCCAAAGAGATAACTTCCCCAATCGGTG
>Ga0180301_10000594_pt1 | contig 27930 bp, 30 predicted proteins | sample GuaBasSediGuay16_FD_121797 | JGI IMG/M metagenome (GOLD analysis project Ga0180301, IMG submission 121797) | Subseafloor sediment microbial communities from Guaymas Basin, Gulf of California, Mexico - Guay16, Core 4569-2, 12-15 cm | ecosystem: Environmental > Aquatic > Marine > Hydrothermal... | reverse complement strand
TAGTGTGTGAGGGCGAGCTGGAGCCGGGGGGCAGGATACCGACGAACACCATGGGTGGCTTGAAGGCGAGGGGGCACCCGGTGGGGGCCACCGGCGTCTACCAGGCCTTCGACGTGGTCAGGCAGCTTAGGGGGGAGGCTGGGGCTAACCAGGTGGAGGGAGCTGAGGTGGGCGTGGCGCAGAATTTAGGCGGCGTCGCCGGCACGGCGGTAGTGCACGTGTTTAGGAGGGTGAGATGAGATGGTGTGGGCGAGGAGCGTCCCGAGGGCGTGGAGGGAGCGCTTGAAGAGGTACAGGCTGGTGGGGGGGAAGTGCCCAGCGTGTGGCAGCCTGGTCTACCCCCACAGGCTGGTCTGCCCCTACTGCGGCCACGAGGGCCTGGAGGAGGTCGAGCTGCCGAGGAGGGGTAAGGTCATTAGCTACACGGTGATAAGGCACCCGCCCTCCGAGTTCAAGGGCTTGGAGCCGTACGTCATAGCCGTAGTGGAGCTCGAGGGCGGGGCCAGGGTCTTAGCCCAGCTGACTGACGTCGAGCCAGGCGAGGTCGAGGTCGGGATGGAGGTAGAGGCTGTCCTGAGGAGGTACAGGGAACAGGGGCCAGATGGCGTGATAGAGTACGGCTTGAAGTTCAGGCCCGTCGAGTAGCCAGCTTTTTCTCCATCTCACGCTGGAGATCCTCAGCTTTTAGCGACTGTGAGGGCCGCGTCCACTAGTGCGACTATACAGCTGGAGAGGGCTACGTCGGTCGCCAGGGTCACGCCCGGAGCCACGTCGACCACCATCGTGGCGTACCTGAACAGGCCTGTCGGGAGCCCCTCCCTAGCGCCTATGAGGACGTTCACCCTATCGTGCTCCTCGAAGACCCTCCTTATCTGCTCGGCGAGTTCAGCCACTACCCTCCCCCTCGTGGAAGTGGCTATTATCGGCTCGCCCCTCCTATCCCTGACGAACTGGTACAAGTCCTGCACCACGACCTTGACTCGCCGCACCCTGCGGCCGTAGGCCCTGAGCTGTATCTCGTACCTGGACTTCACGCCCTCCATGACCCCCCTTATGAACTCCGCCAGCTCAGCCGCGTCAACGGGCTTGAAGGGGGCTATCACGAGCTCCCTCAGCTCGAACGTCTGGGCGGCTCTGCCTATCCTCTCGCCCACCTTCCTGGCCCCCCTCAAGTCCCCCGTGTAGGGGACCTGGGCCACCGAGATCTTGGCCAGCAGGGCGGTGACATCGGGCTTACCAGGGTACGTCTTCTTCCTCTCCACCCCGCCGTCAGTCACCGATATGAAGGCCTCGCTACCCACTATCTCCACCCACACTATCTTGTCCGGGTAGTCCAGGTTCACGGGGTTGCCGGTGGCCTCCTGTATGCAGGCGCCAGCTCTCACGTTCACATCTATGCTGGTGAAGGGGTGGCGGCCCCGCCTAGTGGTCCTCACGGCGAACGTCTCCCCGGGCTTCAAGTGCTTGACGGCGGCCTCAGCAGCGGCCCTACATATCTCCTCTAGCGTGGCTGAGACGCGCGCCTCCACGGGCAGTATCTTCTCCGCCTCCATGAGCTCCTCCTCCAGCCGCCTCCTAGCCTCCTCTGCGTCGCCAGGCCCCTCGAGGACTACTAGCCCCAGGGCGCCGCCCGGAGCTGGGACGGCCCTCACGCCCTCCCCCAGCAGCTCCTCTGCCCGCGAGGCCGCGACCCTCTCCAGGCCTCGGGGAGTCTTTAGGAGTATAGTCCAGCCAGCCATCGCGTGCAACTGGGGCTTCCTCCCGATATTACTCTTGCGTGAACCTAGCTATGAAGAAGCCAGTAGTCCTGTGGCGGTGGGGGTACAGCCTCCTAACGTGGCTGCTGCACCTGAAGCCCCTGTAGCCCGGCTCGCCGATCACCCCCTCAGGGCTGAGCGAGTAGCTGAGGGACAGCCAGGGCTCCACCACCTCCTCCCCCTCCTCCTCCAGGAGGGAGCAGGTGGAGTACACGAGTAAGCCTCCCCGCTTGAGGTGCTTGAGCGAGTTCTCGAGTAGCGCCGCCTGAAGCGCCACGTAGTCCCTAACCCTGGGCTCCCTCCACAGCGAGAGCCTGAGGGAGGGGTCGCTGGCTATGGCGCCCGTGTTGGTGCAGGGCGCGTCCAGCAGCACCCTGTCGTAGCGCCTCGAATAGGCCATGAGCCTGGAGTCCCCCCACACTATGTGGACCCCCCTCACGCCGAGCCTGGAGAGCAGTGAAGCCATGGCCTTGACTCTGCGGCCTGATACATCGACAGCGACTACCTCGGCGGCGTTGGACGATAGCTGTTGAATTAGTGATGTCTTGACGCCTGGCGCTGCAGCGGCATCTAGCACCAGCAGCTCCCCTCGCGGCTCGAGGGCGTGGACGACTGCGACGCTCCCCTTATCCTGGGGCACTATCAGCCCCCTCTCCATCATCTTCAGCAGCTCCGGGGGCAGCTCATCCAGGCCGACTAGCTCGACGAGCTCTGGGAAGTCCCTGTCCTCCCTCACTGTGGCGTAGCGCCTGAGCCGTGACAACACCTCGCCCCTCCTGGCCTTAAGCGTATTCACCCTGACCCATAGCACCCTCCTGGCACACGCCTTGACTAGCCTCTCAGCCTCCCTCAGGCCTAGCCTCCTAACGAGCCTCTTCACGAGCCATGGCGGGAAGGAGTTCTCAACCGCCAGCCTCTCCTCGGGTGGGAGGCGTGAGGCCAGCTCCCGAGCCTCCTCTAGGCCCCGCCTACTGAGGAGTGCTCTCAGCCTGCCGCTGAGCAGGCCTCCCCCGAGGGCTCTGATGCTCTCCACAGGCCACGCGCCAGCCGCCAGCGCGGCGTACGCCACCCTGAAGGCACAGCGCCTCCTGAGCGGGATGCCAGCTAGCCCGTGAGCTCTAAGTAGGAGGTCGGCCTCAGCGAATCTCCTCAGCGCCTCCCTGGCGAGCCTTAGCGCGCCCTCCTCCCTCCTCCCAACCTTCCTCAGAGCCTCTCTGAACGCCGCCTCCAGGGATAGCCCCCTCCTCTCAACTAGCTCCAGAGTTATCGTCGCCAGGCGGAACGAGGTCGGAGTCAGCGCGTCTCCCTCCATCCTCCCCATCTGTTCAAGCAGCTGTTCAATATCCCACCTACGGTAGGAACGGCTTCAGCAGGAAGCTCACGTAGAGGAGGAGGGCTGCCACGAGGAAGCCCCTCTCCCTAGATGTGTCGCAGAACACTGAGACGGCTGCTGTGATGAGGCCGAGCGTCGCTACCTGGAGGAGGCGGAACAGCAGGGCTAGCCCCATCATGACGTGCCTGGGCACGAGGGGGTAGGAGTACCCAGTGACCGCGAAGTGCACCGCCATGTAGGCGTAGAGGGGCACGTACGCCAGGGCGAGCGCAGCTACGAATCCGGGGGTCAGGGGCGCCCTCCCGATGATTAGGCGCGCTATCGCGTAGGTCAGGGCGAGCACTGCCAGCAGGCTGACCAGGTACTCGGCTAGCAGCAGGGGGGTGGGGGGCACCAGGATCCCCCCTATAAGCCTGGGCGAGAGGAGGGGGATCTGCTCCACCTCGAGTAGCTTGAGGGGCAGCCTGGAGATGAGGGTCGAGAGCGAGCCCAGGATCACGCACGTTGCTAGGACGGCTAGGCTCAGCGGGTTATCCCTGTACAACACTGCCACCAGCTGCTGGGGCACTAGTATGGAGAGTACGTAGTCATCGAATATCCTCTTCAAGCGCCCGCGCCTGGCGAAGGCGCTCCTTATTATCTCGCTCCCCTCCCTCAGGGCCCTGTACAGTGCCATGCCCTCCTCCGTCAGCAGGTACCTACGGGCCTCATCCCTCGTGATGAACCCCCTCAGTCCATCGAGGTTGTAGTAGAGGGTCCCCACGCTGACCTTGAGCGCCCGCTTCAGCTCTGAGAATGTCATCGGGCCTCTCTCGCCGAGGAGCATCACCAGCCGGCGCTTAACGGGGTTCCCCAGGATGGAGTATACGTGCTCCAGGTCGGGTGAATCGCTGTTGCCGCCCGAGGACATCGGGATAACGTCGCCAACCCCCTCTCTTAAGGCTGTCTTCCACTGGGGGCTGCTCACGTAAAAGGATATAGGTGCTCCACTCGGAGGAAACTCGAGGGAGGAGATGCTGTGCTACAGCGCGCTATTCGACGGGTCACGGGAGTCCCTGGAGAGGATTAGGGAGATATCGAGGGTCATGCCCCTCGAGCTCAGGATACCGTCGGAGAGGCTAGTCGAGATGAGCCTAGCTGAGGTGGTCGACCCACTCCTCGATGAGGGGCTCAGCGCGCTAGCCGTGAAGCCGGTTGGCAACGTGAGAGAGCTGCTGAACGAGGAGTTCGAGAGGCTCCTGATAATGGCTGACGAGCTAGGCGCTCGCTACGTGGTGTTGCCCGTGAGGAGTGAGTGGCTGAGCCAGCTGGTGGATGTCATGAGCGACTTCTTCAGGCTGGGAGCCACCTATGCCAAGTACATAGCCCTCGAGCCCTCCAGGGAGGTCCTCGCCAAGGCGGTGGACGCGATGTACGAGTACCTGGGCGGGGTCTTCAAGCTGTCTATAGCCCCATCCCCCGCATCCACCACCGAGGAGCTAGTGGCCCTAACGCTGACCCACCTGGGCCAGGTGGTAGCAGTAAAATTGGCGAACTTCACGCCTGAGGGAGGGGCGGTGAGGCTTTCGAGCTCAGAGGGCGTGATAAACCCATTCAGGGTGGTTAAGGAGCTCCTGGAGCACGGCTACGACAGCTACTTCGTGATTGACTATGAGAGCTTTGGGCTCGAGCTCCCCCCGAGGCTTGTGAAGTACGACTACGAGCTCCTGAGCCAGTACCTATACTCACTCATCGAGAAGCTTAAGTGAGGGAGCCTCAGCTAGCGCCAGGCCTCGGGGAGCTCTCTAGCCCCCTGGGGCGCGCCTCGCCTCCCTTCAGCAGCTCCTCTCTCTTGCTGGGGGAGGCGGAGAACATGACCCACCCTATCCACGCGACGAAGAATACCGTGAAGGCCACTATAGCGGCTATCGGGAGGGCTATCACCCACCAGCTCCAGGGGTGTTTAAAAAGGGATGTGACCTCAGTCACCCAGATGAGGAATGAGGCGGCATAGAGAGCGCCGAAGCCGAGAGAGGCGATCATTATTATAAGCCCCAGCTCCCGATCATTCACAAAAGCGAAGGCGGACATGTAATGATAAATCTGACGCCGGTGGTGGGCTTGCCGCGGTATGCCAGGCTGCTGAGGAGGGTGGCCTCGGCCCTGGGCATCTACAAGCTCTATGAGAAGATCCTCGAGGCCGAGGTGAGGGGGTCCAGGATACCCTCGCACATAGCCGTGATACTTGATGGCAACAGGAGGTGGGCCAGGGAGGCGGGCCTGCCGCCCGAGCTCGGCTATGAGGAGGGGGCTCGCCGCGTCGAGGAGATGCTGAAGTGGTGCTACGATATAGGCATCAGGACCGTCACCCTCTACGTCCTCTCCACTGAGAACTTGAGGAGGCGTAGGCCTGAGGAGGTGCGCGCAGTGCTCAACATCCTGAGGAAGTACCTGAGGAGGGAGCTTGAGGAGGGCGAGCTGGTGAGGAGGAGGGTGCGGGTAAAGACGTTGGGGCTCCTCCACCTCCTCCCCCCCGATGTGGCGTCCGCGCTGCGGGAGCTTGAGGAGAGGACCGAGGGATTCAGCGAGAGGTACCTGAACATAGCAGTCGCCTACGGGGGGAGGGCCGAGATAGTGGAGGCCGCCAAGAGGCTTGCACGGGATGTGGTGAGCGGGAAGGTGAGGCTTGAGGATGTGGATGAGGAGCTCTTCGAGAAGTACCTCCAGACAGCTCACCTCCCCAACCCCTACCCCGACCTGGTGATAAGGACTAGCGGGGAGGTCAGGATAAGCAACTTCCTCCTCTGGCAGATAGCGTACTCGGAGCTCGTGTTCCTCGACGTCTACTGGCCCGAGTTCAGGAAGATAGACCTGTACAGGGCCATAAGGGTGTACCAGAGGAGGTCGAGGCGCTATGGCGGCTAGGCGCGGCTTAGTCGCTATATATTTATCCTCGGCGCCCCAGGAGTGAGTGGGGGTGAGGGTATTGTCGTATGACCTGCTGCAGTTCGATAGCTTCAGCGAGTTCATGCAGTACCTGGATGCGGAGATAGATAAGCTGAAGTCCAAGGTCGAGGAGCTGGAGAGGAGGCACGAGGTGCTGAGGGCTAGGGCGGAGAGGGTTAGGAGGCTCGAGGAGGTGCTCAGCAAGCTGGTGGGAGAGAAGATCAGGTCGATTAACGAGGTGGACTTCATGGGCATTAAGGTGGTGGTCAGCGCTAGGGCGCTGGACGAGCTAGCGGTAGTGGAGGAGACGCTATCGGCGCTCAGGGATACGCTATCAGCGCTCGCAAGGGTTAGGGAGGTGATATCACAGCTGGCTAGGGAGGCTGGCGGGGAGAGGGGCGGGCTTAGCCTTCTGGTGCAGACTCTCAACGGGATACCCGTCAAGTTGCTCTTCAAGGAGGGCGAATGAGGAGGCTGCTCTTAGCAGCAATAGCCTGCTTAGCTCTAGCGGCGGCTCACGCAGCTGCTCTCGAGCCTGGGGTGAGCCGCCTAGAGCTCCGGGCTAAAGTACTCGAGCTAGCCGTGTGCGGCGGCCAGCTGTACGTAGCTTACGATAACGGCAGCATAATCCGGTACGAGCTCCCCTCCCTACGTTACGCGGGCGTGCTCCTCTCGCTGGGAGGCGCCAAGGTCGTGGGGATGGGCCCAGTCGATGACTACAGCCTGGCCGTGGCCCTCAGCGATGGGACTATACTCGTCCTCGACGCGCGCACGGGACATGAGGTGTTCAAGGCGGAGCTCGTCAGGGAGGGGGAGGAGCTGGAGAGAGCGGTGATCAGTGGACGCAGGGTCGTGGCTGTGGTGAAGTACAGGTATAGCGGCGGGTGGCTTGACAGGCTCGTAGTCTACGACCTCTCCCTCCGCGCCCGGGTGTTCGAGAGAGATGTGTACAGCAAGGATAGGCTGGTCTACGTGTTCGACGTAAAGGTGTGGGGGGAGCTCCTCCTCCTCGTGTATATAGACACGACGTGTGAGATCTGCAAGCTGACGGATACCCTGGTTGACGTGTACAACATGACGGACTTCACGAAGCTCTTCTCCAAGAGGCTGGGGGAGTGCATCGCCGACCTGGACTCAAGCGCGGTGGTGGCGGTGAACGTGAGGAACGGCAAGGGCGTCTATCACAGCTTCACAGGCGTTGAGAGGGAGTTCAGGGTGGAGGGGGAGCCCCTCGACGTGAGGGTTAGGGGCGGTGTGGGCTACTTGCTGCTGAAGACGAGTGAGGGAGTGTCCCTGAGCAGGGTTACGAGGTCCTCCGTAATCCCTGTGGATGATTACGAGGAGGGGCTGAGGATATCCTTCCTCGGCGGGGAGCTCCTCGTGGCTGGCGTAGACTACCTCTACGTGGAGGGCAGTAGGCTGAGGGTGGTTAACCTCATACCCCCCCAGAGGCCAGCTAGGGCCCTCGAGTACGAGGGCGGTGTCGTGCTATTATACGGCAAGAGGCTGCTCTACTCAGTCTACCTTCAGGCGAAGGGGCTATTGATCGTGAGGACGGAGCCTGGGGCACGCGTCGAGGTGCGCCCTGGAGGGTACCAGACAGTGGCTAATGAGAGTGGAGTAGCCTGCCTCAAGCTAGCCCCGGGCAGCTATGAGGTGTGGGTCTCGAAGGAGGGCTTCGCGCCTAGCTTGAGGGAAGTGGAGGTGAAGCCAGGGGACGAGACCGAGATAGAGATCCCCTTAACACGCGCTGGGGCGGGTCCACAGAACGCTACACTCAAGGTAGTCGTGGTAGACGAGTCAACGGGGCACTCCTTAAGCGCCACCGTGTACGTGTATAATGGATCGCGCCTAATCGCGATCAGGCCCATTAGAGGAGAGTGCTTCATCAGCCTCAGGCCCGGGAACTACACATTGAGGGTCGTTGCTGAGGGCTATGAGGAGAGCAACATCACGGTGAGTCTCAAGCCGGGGCTTCGGGAGGAGAAGGTGGTGCGGTTGCGGGATGTAGTGTTGCGAGTATGCACCGTGCCTGAGGTAACTCTCCGCCTAGTAGGCGAGGATGGCGTAGTGCTGGAGCCTGCGTCTAGGGAGGGCAACTGCCTAGTCTTCCGCCGTGTGCCTCCCGGCAACTACACGGTGGATGTGGGAGAGAGCTGTGAGGCTAATGTCACCAGGATAGTAGTGGGGAGCTCAGGCGTGAATGTGAGCGTGCAGGTGGAGTGTAGGGTGGGGGAGGCTAACGCTGCAGAGGTCGTGAGGAGGCTGGCCAGCTACGTGGTCATATCCAGGAACACTACGGGCTCAATGCCGCGTGAGCTACTAGTGGTCCGGGACATCGATGATGAGGTAGTGAGGCTGGATCGCGGCGTGATAGTGCTATTCTTCTTCTACACCAAGTGCCCCGGCTGCGAGGTCCTATTATCGCGGGTGAGCGGCCTGGAGAAGCTGGGGGCGGAGATAGTCATGGTCTCCCCATCCATCTACGATACTCGCGAGTCGCTGGACGCGTATAGGGCCTCGAAGAACCTTACCTGGCACGTGGTGCTTGATGAGGGCTCGAGGCTGACTAGGGCCCTCAACATCTCCTCATTCCCCACCGTGGTCGTCCTGGAGGATGGTGAGGTGAGGTACGTGGGCGTCGGCGCGGCCGAGGAGGTCCCACAGCTGGCAGAGAAGCTGCTCTCTGCGCTAGGCCCCCTGGCTGAAGTCCTGGAGGACCCAGCTCTCATCTCCGCACTGATTGGCGCAGCAATGCTCGCCTGGGCGGCCGCCACGTGGCGGAGAGGATTTAAGGGGCTTGAGTAAGGGCGTTATGGGTGATGTGAGGTGGGAGGTAAGAAGAGGCCAACCATCTCCCAGCTGGAGAAGAGGTGGAGGAAGGAGCTGGAGAGCAAGCTCAGGAAGCGGGGCGAGGAGGAGGGGAGGTTTGAGCTGCAGCTAACTAAGGAGGGCAGGGTCTCCCAGGCCTCGGTAGACGCGGTCTCGAGGGAGGTCGTGAAGTGGCCTTACGTGACCCCATACCAGGTGTCGAGCAGGTTCGGGGTCAAGATAAGCACTGCCAAGAGGATACTGAAGAGGCTCGAGGAGCAGGGCGTGCTGAAGCTGGTGGACGCTAACAGGAGAGTGCGCATATACGTGCCAGCCGCCAGGGCTACCTGAAGAGATCGGCCAGGCTCTTAGAGGCTGGGAGCGGCGGCGCGCCCTTAAGCCTCTTACTAACCTCCTCTCGATTAGCGTTGATCACCCCCAGCTCCGAGCGCGTCACCACGCCCTCCTCCACGAGCCTCCTGAGCAGGGCCTCCGGGTCCTTAACTCCCATGTTCTTGAGGTCTATCAAGAACCTCAGCTCCCCCACGCTCCAGTACCTCGAGAGGTAGTAAAGCGCCGCTAGGAGGTCCCTATCCACGCCCCCCGCTTGAGCGGGTGAGCGGGGCTTAGGCTCCTCGCTCGGGGCTTTGGGAGGGGTAGGCTGGAGCCTCCTCTCCTCGCCCCCCTCCTCCTTCTCAGCCTTAACCTCAGCGGCTTTCTTAAACTCGCTTCCCTCAAATATGTACTTCAGTAGCGTTCCCCTCTCCCTGACGGGCCTCCTGCGCTGCCTGTGGAGCTTTGGCTTAGGCTTAGCAGCTCTAGCCCTAATCCTCACCTTCTTCGGGATGGCTATCCCCAAGTGCTCATCCACTACCACGCTATCGCTTGAGGCGTCTATCAGGCCGCTGCGCTTAAGGTCGTCCACGAGCAGGGAGAGCGTGACTACGCCGATCCCCCTTGACTCGCCCCACTCCATGAGCTCTTTAGAGCTCAGCTCCCCCCTAGCCCTAATCTCAGACCTCAACTCCCTCAGTAACTCCTCATACTCGTCCATGGCTACGCCCTCAGAACCGTTAGCTACTGTACTGTGGCCACTAATTAAGCCATCATTCGCTGCCCTGGCCAGGGGCAACTAGCCTTATGAGCCCCCTCTCAGCCAGGATCCTCAGATACGCGAGCAGGGAGGCTTGAGCCTCCCTCAGGTGAAGCTTAAAGCGCTGAGCTAGTAGCTCGGCTACGTCCCCCACCGTCCGCTCGCCGTCTAGCAGCTCCCACACGTAGCTGCCCACCTCGTCTAACACGTACTTCCTCTCGGTGGGCCCCTTCACGAAGCCGCTGAAGAGCCCCGGCTTAGATGGGGCGAGTTTCACCTTCAACACCACCTCCCCCTTCTCGTTCTTCTCCCACTTGACGGCGGGGTTCCTAACGGGCTTGCTCCTCAGCAACACCTCTAGAGGTATCGGTGGCGGCTTGGGCTTTCTCTTGAAGAGAGGAGCCATCAATATTCGATGATGTCCCTCGATAAATTTTTGGCGTGGGAGCCTAGACACACGCCTAGTCATCGAGCCCTAGGCTGACTGGGAGGGGCTGAGCCTGGGCGGCCATCTGCACGCTGGAAGGGCTCGTGTGGCTGGAGGCGTGAGTAGAGGCGCTCAGAGCTAGGCATGCCGGGGTGGGCGTGGGGGTTGTGCGTATCGAAAAGCTGATAGAAGCACTCCACGAGTACATCGAGAGGCTAGAGGGAGCCTAGGGGGTGTTGAGCGAGTGCAGCGTCGAGCGCTGCTACATCCAAAGCTACTCGAGGTAGCCGAGAGGTATGGCTACACCAGCTTCAATGATGTCCAGCTGAGGGCATTTGACGCCCTATCCAGGGGGGTCCATGTAGTGATAGTAGCGCCGACGGGCTACGGCAAGACTGAGGCGGCGCTGTTCCCCATCATGAGCTCGATACTGGAGGAGGGGCTCGAGGAGTGGGGGATTAAGGCGCTCTACGTGACCCCGCTGAGGGCGCTAAATAGGGATATCTTGGTGAGGATGAAGGAGCTGGCGGCCGAGCTGGGGATAAGGCTCGAGGTTAGGCATGGGGACACTCCGCAGAGCGCGCGGAGGAGGATGGCGCTGTCGCCCCCCCATATACTGATAACGACTCCCGAGACGCTCCAGTTCCTCCTAGTGGGCTCCAGGCTCAGGGAGGCATTGAGGAGCGTGAGGTGGGTGGTAGTGGATGAGCTGCACGAGCTGATGCAGAGCAAGAGGGGGCTCCAGCTCACGATAGCCCTCGAGAGGCTTGAGGAGATAGCCGAGGGCAGGGTGCAGCGCATAGGGCTCTCAGCGACCATCAGCAAGCCCTTCCTAGCTGGCATGTTCCTCACAGGCGGCCGCCGGTTTGAGGTGGTGGAGGCGAGGGGGGGCCGCCGCTACGAGGTCGACGTGCTCTACCTAGCCTCTGAGGGCGAGGCTGGTGACAGAGTAATTAAGCTGGTGGAGCTGATCGAGGGTCATAGGAGCACTCTCGTGTTCACGAACACCAGGGACACGGCTGAGGCCCTGGGGAGCAGGCTGAGGAGGCTGTGCGGCGATGCAGTAGCCGTTCACCACGGCTCCCTCTCGAGGGAGGAGAGGCTGAGGGTTGAGCGGGGATTGAAGGAGGGGAGGCTCAAGGCGGTGGTTGCAACATCAAGCCTAGAGCTCGGCATAGACGTGGGGCATGTGGACTACGTGGTGCAGTACATGTCGCCGAGGCAGGTTAACAGGCTGGTCCAGAGGGTGGGGAGGTCGTCGCACTTCATGGGGGGTGTGGCGCGGGGCTGTATAGTCGCGGCCGATCTTGACGACCTTATGGAGTCCATAGTGATCGCCAGGAGGGCTGAGAGGGGCGACTTGGAGGACCTGGGCTTCGAGGAGAATGCCTACGACGTGTTAGCCCACCAGCTCGTCGGGCTCGTGCTCGAGTACGGGAAGATCAGTCTTGAGAAGGCCCACGGGATAGTGACGAGGGCCTACCCCTATAGGGGCCTGAGGTTCAGCGAGCTGATCCGGGTTGCGGAGTTCCTGGATCAGACGAGGCTCGCCAGGCTGAGGGGCGGCGTCCTGTACAGGGGGCCCAGGAGCATCGAGTACTACTATGAGTCCGCCTCGACGATACCCGACGTCGAGGTGTTCGAGGTCTTCGACCTGGCCCAGAGGAGGCGGGTTGGAGTGCTGGACGGCGACTTCGTCGCCTCATCCCTAGCCGAGGGCTCGAAGTTCATCCTCGGGGGGAGGGTGTGGGACGTGGTCAGGGTATCCCTCGAGGAGGAGAGGGTATACGTGGCGCCCTCAGCCGAGGCTGAGGCTGCAATCCCCGCGTGGACGGGGGAGGACCTCCCAGTGCCGTACAAGGTGGCGAGGGAGGTGGGAGCGCTGAGGCGAAGGCTGCTGTCAGAGCCCACGGCTAGGCTGGCGGCTGAGTACGGCGTGGATGAGGGGTTGATGAGAGAGCTCAAGGAGTACGTCGAGTCACAGGCGGAGGCCATTGGGGTAGTGCCGAGCGACGTGGATGTAGTAGTTGAGGTGGGCAGGAGAGCGTTCATAGTTCACGCCTGTATCGGGACTAGGGCCAATTCCCTGCTGGGAGTCCTGTTGAGTCATGCGCTGGCTAAGCTCTACGGAGTATCGTCGAAGTACTACTTCGATGCCTATCGTGTCGCGGTAGCCACGTCAAGGGGCCTCACTACGCGTGAGGTGAGGAGCCTAATGGAGAGGCTTGAAGAGCTGATTGGAGAGGTAGGCGAGGCCGTTAAGGGGTCGAACGCTTACCTCTGGAAACTCCTCCACGTCTGCCAGAGGATGGGGATCATAAGGAGGGGCGCTAAGCTCAAGGTGCCAGCTAGAAAGCTGGCTGAGGCCCTGGAGGGCACCGTGGTTGAGGAGGAGGCGGTAAGGGAGCTGCTCCACACGCGCTTCGACATCGCCGCTATCGAGAGGCTGGTCAGGGACTTGAAGAGGGGGAGGGTGAGGCTGCACGTGGTGCGCGTAAGCGAGTTCTCGCCGATGGCTAGGAGCATGTTCGAGAAGCCTTACAGGGCTGGCCTACTCATCAAGGGCGTTGAGCCGCTCCTGGTGGTGGAGGCTGTCAGGAGGAGGCTTGAGCGATCCAAGCTCCTCCTAGTATGCCTACACTGCCTCAAGTGGAACAGGGTTATCGTGGTAGGTGACCTAGAGGGCGAGGTCAGGTGCCCCCTCTGCGGCTCCAGGGTGGTAGCCGCCCTCAACCCGTGGGATGAGGAGGCCCTGAAGGTGTTGAGGAAGTGGAGGAGGGGGGAGAGGCTGACTAGGGAGGAGAGGAGGGTGGTGAAGGCGGCGCAGCAGAGCGCGATACTAGTGATGAGCTACGGGAAGAAGGCTCTGCTGTGCCTAGCTGGGAGGGGTGTTGGGCCAGCAGCAGCCACGAGGATCCTGAGCAGCTGTAGGAGCTACGAGGAGCTGGTGCGGGAGGTCGCGAAGGCGGAGGCTAACTACGCGCGGACTAGGGAGTACTGGGATAGCTAGTGAGTTGTAGCGTCTTAAGGCTCATCGCCCTGCATTCCTTCCTGAGGTTTCTCGAGGTGATACTCCACGAGTAGGGGATGAACTTGGTGATCTAGTCAGGGGCAGCATGTGGCATCCAACAAGTTTTTCACGTAGAAGGTGGATTAGGCATGGGTAAGCTGTATGCGGAGGGCGCTTAACGTGGCGATCTCAGCCGTACTCTTGCTGCTATTTTCGTTTGTCACGTCTTACTACCCCGGGTACCTGTCGCTGATGTTCATACTCTATATCGTGACTACGCTTGCGATCTCGCTGGCGGTTGCGGGGAGGGGGGCTGTGAGGATGGTGCGTGACCTGGAGTACGTTAGGGGCGGCAAGCGGCTGCTCCATGTCAGCAGGGAGGTTGTCGAGAGGCTGAGGAGGAGGGATCGTGAACTAGGCGAGGAGCTGGGCAAGCAGCATAGAGCCTCTCTAGTACAGATGACTGTGCTGATAGCGGCCATGACAGTATTCCTGATACCCTCCCTTAGGGATGCTGCGATAACAGCACTTAGAGGGGTCTTCGAGCCCCTAGGCCTAGACCCCAAAATGACCCAGTTCCTGGTGTTCCTAGCGCTCTACGGTGTATTCTTCCTAGCCTCCAACGTCGCTAGCATCTTATCCTCGAGGAGCCTGGAGAAGCTGGGTGGGCCGCTACAGGTGCCAGCCTTCTACACGGTGACCAGCAGGGGCTTGATACTCGAGGGCCGCGTACCCATTAAGGCTCCCCTCAGCCCCTTAGAGGTTGAGGTGAATACGAGGCGCCGCTTCCTGGAACTACGTGTGAGATCTCCCTCTGCCTCGGGCCTCGTCTCCTCAGCTACTAGCAGGATAAGACTATATTATGAGAATCCGCGGGAGCTGGAGAGCTACCTGAGGATGCTATCCAAAGAGCGCGGCTAGGCCCTCCGCTATCTCCTCCTCAGTCTCCTCCTCCTTCTCCTCCTTCTTCTCTTCCTCCTCCTTCTTCTCCTCGCCAGCCGCCGGCGCCTGAGCAGCTTGAGACGCCGGGGCAGTGGCTGCGGCGGCCATGGGTACGCTAGCGCTCTTAATGGCCTCCTCTATGTTCACGCCGCTAAGCGCCGCCACTACGGCCTTCACCTTTATGTCATCTACCTCTACCCCAGCCGCCTCGAGGATTTTGCGTAGGTTCTCCTCGGTGATGGGCTTGCCCGCGTAGTGTAACAGCAGGCTCGCGTACACGTACTCCACGCCTACCTCACCGCATTGTGCCAGCCCTGAAGCCTATTAAACTTTGCGCGCCGCGTGAGGTAGACAGCGATCCTCTCCAGGGGGGTGCGCGCGGTCAGGAGAGCCTTAGCCTTCGAGGGCTGCTTGCCTGAGAGCGTTGAGAGCGCGTAGAGCACCACGCCGCCGGGCGCTGCGGCGTACATGGCCCAGGCCAGTAGCCGCGTCACGAGCTCCAGCGCGCGTCCCCCGCACACCTGTGCATCCACTAGGCTCCTGGGCTTGAGGGGGAGGTATGGAGGGTTAACCAGGATCAGCCTGAAAGCTCCTCTCCTGAGCGCGGAGGCGCCATCACAGGCTACTACATCAATGAGGTGGTGGAGGCCATTTAGCTTGGCGTTAAGGGCTGCTATCCTGAGGCACGCGGGGTTCAGGTCTACCCCCACCACGTAGGAGCCGCCGCGCGCCAGGATGAGGGCTAGCGCGCCAACCCCGGTCCCGAGGTCGAGCGCGGGGCTCAGGCCTAGGAAGGGTCGGCAAGCCCGCGCTAGCAGCGAAGTGGAGATCACTCCTCTAGGCGGGAAGCAGCCCTGGGGACAGCGTATGTGGAGGCCCTCGAACTTCATGGTGGCTGGGTGGAGCTCGAGGTAAAGCCTTATGAGCGCGTATGAGAGGAAGGCCCGTAGGCGCGTCATGAGGGGCACGTGCTTCCGTAGGATTGCCGAGGTCTTAAGGATGGAGGATGGTTCCAGGGTAGCCGTGAGGGGCTGGGTCTACAGGCACAGGGACCTGGGGCGGAAGGTGTTCGTGGTGGTCAGGGATTCGAGCGGGATAATTCAGGCGGTGTTTGACGGCGAGGCTGCAGAGGAGGCCCGAAAGGCGGGTATAGAGGCCGCGGTGATGGTGGGCGGCGTTGTGAAGAGTGATGCTCGGGCGCCGGGCGGCAAGGAGCTGGTTGGCGAGTGGATACGGGTTGTGGGTCCCTCACACAACTTCCCGATATCTAGGGATGTGTCGAGGGAGTTCCTCTTAGACGTGAGGCACCTCTGGGTTAGGAGCAGGAGGATGAACGCCGTCATGAAGATAAGGCACACGGTGTTCGGCGCTCTCCACGAGTACTTCAGGAGCCGCGGCTACTATGAGGTCCAGTGCCCCATGTTCATAACAGCTGCAGTGGAGGGCGGAGCTACGCTGTTCCCAGTCAAGTACGTGGACGGCAGCACGGTGTACCTCACCCAGTCCTCCCAGTTCTACCTCGAGGCCCTGATCTACAGCCTGGAGAAGGTGTACACGGTTGCGCCATCCTTCAGGGCTGAGAAGTCGAGGACCAGGAGGCACCTTACCGAGTTCTGGCACTGCGAGGCTGAGGTTGCGTGGGCCACGCTCGACGACATAATGAGGGTGGAGGAGGAGCTGGTCTGGCACGTGATCCAGAGAGTTCTGGAGGAGAACCAGGATGAGCTCAAGCTCCTGGGGCGCGACGTAGAGCGCCTAGAGGAGTGCAAGCCCCCCTTCTATAGGATCAGCTACGATGAAGCTATCGACATCCTGAGGAACAAGGGCTTAAGGATTGAGTGGGGCGAGGACTTCGGAGCGGATGAGGAGAGGGCCCTCGTAGAGGAGTTCGATAAGCCGGTGTTCGTGCACCGGTACCCAGAGAAGGCTAAGGCCTTTTACCACAAGAGCGATCCCAGGAGGCCTGAGGTCACTCTCTCAGCTGACCTGCTGGCCCCCGAGGGCTATGGCGAGATAATAGGGGGTGGGGAGAGGATTGAGCGTCTCGAGGAGCTGATCGAGAAGATAAAGAGGTTTGGCCTGAGGCCAGAAGACTACGAGTGGTACCTGGACCTGAGGAGGTACGGCAGCGTCCCCCACGCGGGCTTCGGCCTCGGCATCGATAGGACTGTGATGTGGATAGCTGGCCTGGACCACATAGTCGACTCCATACCCTTCCCCAGGACGGTGAGGAGGGTATACCCCTAGCCGAGAAAGCTTATAACCTACTCCTCGCCCTCCCTATATCGAGCCCCGGTAGCTCAGCGGGTAGAGCGCCGGCCTCGTAAGCCCTCACGGCCTGGGCAGCCGGAGGACCCGGGTTCGAAGCCCGGCCGGGGCTCCACGTTCTCTCTCACTCGTGACCACGGCTCATAGGCCGTGAGGATCTAGGTATCGTGCTAGCGACCTGAAGTATTGGCCTAGTGGGGTCTTGAGGGTAACTCCAGCCTTCCTCGGAGGTGCGCCTGCAGGCGCGTAGGAGGAATTCTAGCTCGCTGTGTAGCGCGCCTGCGACAGCTGTGAGGGCTAGCAGCAGATCTAGTAGTGGGTAGGCTAGCCGCTCGTAGCCGCCCTCTCCAAGCCTTGATAAGTGATAGGCGTATAATGCCGCCAGGGGGAGCGAGGCTAGCGCGAGCGCAGGCCACGCGTAGCCCAGGAGCGCTAACGTCGCCGCAGCGGCTAGAACCGCTATTAGTGAGTACGACAGCGCGGTAATGGCCCTCGAGTACGTGCAGCCTCCAGCCCGGCGGCGGAAGAGGGGAAGGCCGCGCCCATACTCGTAGTAGCGCTTGAGGACCCTCGTGAGGCTCTCCCTGTTGAAGTGGCCGACGCGCGTGGGGCTGCACAGAATCCTGTGCCCCCTCCTCAGTAGCCTATACGCGAAGTCCAGGTCCTCGAAGCCGAACCGCCCGTAGCTGGGCGGGATCACCTCATCGTCAATTAGGGCCTCTCTCCTAACTAGCATGTTAGCGGTCACCACAAGGCTCAACCCCAGATCCCCCTTCAGGAGTTTGTAACCATGCTTCGGGTTCGGCGAGATCAGAGATCTCTCCTGAAGCCTTGAGATGAAGCTATCCAGGTTCACGCCCTCCACCGAGCCTGCGACTACGTCCACCCCAGCTCTCTCCACGTCTGAGACTAGGGACCTGAGCCAGTCAGGCGGTGCCACACAGTCGCTATCTATGAACGCGATGAGGGGGGATGAGGCTGCGAGCGCGCCGAAGATCCTCGCCCTTATTGGACCGGGGTCTCGTCTAAGCTCTATCACTTTGACGTTGAGGCTCGTCTCCCTGACTAAGGCTGCCGCGTCACCCTTCCCCGCTGGCGCGAGTACCAGCACCTCCCATGGCTTGAGCGTCTGGGACTCCAAGCTCTTCAGCAACCGCCTCAGCGAGGCATCGAGCCTAGCAGCTGCAACCACCACGCTAACCCTCACGGTCTTTAGGGCTTAGGGCTGTAGCATTAAACTGTAGCTTTCTGCATTATTGCGCGCCTTTTTCACGCCCCCCGGGGAGGAGCCCCGCCCGCGGGGAGTGGGCTCTGGGTGCGCGGGGGGAGCCCCACTCCCGCAGCCCGCCCAGAGCCGCGGCAAACCCATCCACAGCCAATACAGGAGGACACACCTCGAAACACGAAGTCACGGATCGGGTGAACGGCTGAGGATAAGTGTACTACAACTCTCATCGTCCCATGCACGGCCCCATTAGCGTTATCCCCCCCGGCAACAATAGCCGATATCAACACGTGATTCTTCACAGGTAAGATTTTAGAATGGCCGTTCACCTAGGTAACAAGCGCATATAGCGCGCTGAGGTAGTCCGCGATGGAAGGCGAGGAGGTTAGCCTACTGTGCATATCCGACATACACGGGAAGGTTGATGTCGCTAAGGCCTTCGTGAAGGAGCTCTCCCAATCCCCTGTCCTGGAGAGGATCAATATTATAATAGTCGCGGGGGATGTGGGAAACCCCCAGAGGAGCGATGCATTCTACTCAGTAATGGGGGAGCTGGCGAAGCTGGGCAAGCCCATATACTATGTGAGGGGGAACTGGGACGTTAACGCCCCCTCAGGGATCTTTTCTGAGGACCCCCTCATAGCGGACCTCGAGGCGATAGGCCCCCTAGACCTGGGAGTCGCAGTCCTGGTGGGCCACGGCAAGAGACTTAGGCCGTTCAAGGGGGTTAAGTCTAAGCCTGTGGTGCTCGTCACTCACTACCCTCCGTTCAGCATATTGGATAAGGGCAAGAAGCTCGAGTCGCCCTACCAGAGCCTCCACGCCGGGCTGCCCGAGATAAACTACCTCATCTCCTACTACAAGCCGGTGCTGCACATATTCGGGCACAGCCACTCATTCGGGGGGATCGATGTAAAGCATAATGGCGTTATATACGCCAACGTGTCCAGGCTGGATAGGGTGGGCAGGAGCGGGAACTACATTGGCAACTACGCGATAATTACCTTGAGGAGGGGCGGCGGTGTATCCATTAGGTGGAGGTTCCTCAACGGTATTTGGAAGAGGTGTAGCAGGTGTGGTAGGAGGACCCACCTCCCATCCGAGTGGACGCTATGTAGGAAGTGCGCCAACAGGTTTGATCTCGGCTTCAAGCGGCTAAGCAAGGACCTTGAGAAGGTGGAGGTCATCGTGAGTGAGGTGGGCGGCGGCGAGCTCCTCCACGAGGTGTTCCACGTGCCCATTAGCACCCTCAAGGACGAGGAGGCTTACGCCGACTTCATCGACTACATGATGTTGAAGAGGCTCAGGGAGGTGGTGGAGGGGTTTGGAGACAAGCTAGTCACGCTCCCGAAGGACCGGGTGATAGAGTACTACTCTGAGGAGCCCGAGGAGTTGATACCATTCAGCGAGTACCTGTTCGCTTGTGACAGTTCGAAGGTTGGCGAGAAGATATGCGCTCTCATGAGGCTCTACATGCTGGATAAGAGGGCACACGTCCTCTGGAGGCTATCGCGGAACGAGAACTCCACACTCATATCGAAGGAGTACGTGCTAGCCAGCGAGGAGGCGCTCTGCCACGAGCAGCTAGTGAGGGACCTCTTACGCCAGGGCTTCACCCCCCTCGCCTATTCAGTGAAGAAAGGTGTTGAGAACGTATGAAGTAGCTGAGACCGCCACTGGTATTACCAGGTTATCCTCCACGCTTGTAGCCTCGCTCAGAGAGGCTACAGCAGCTAAGATTAGGGCGCTAGCGGGATCCTGGCCCAGCAGCACTAGGAGCGCCAGGAATACGAGAGCTCCAGCCACTGACCCCTCCAAGCTCCTACCCCCCTCACCCACCCTAATCCTCCCCCACCTCGACCCAACGAGCGCGGCCGCTGGATCGACCACTGCTAGAGCGAGAATCCCCATTAATGCGTGATCCCTGAACAGCGCATAGGAGGCTAAAACCCCCACAGCCCCGAACGTCACGCCCACGTATCCGCTCTTCCTCTCATACTCCCTCTCAACCTCCTCGAGAATCTCCTCCACTAGCCTCTCGAGCTTCAGCATCATATTACTCAGCTCGGGGAACTGGGGGGAGCTAGCCATGAACCTCTTTATGAGGAGCCTCGGGGTTACCTTGCTCAGTTTTAGGCCGCGCTTTACCTGGTAGGAGTTCAGCGTCGCAGCTATCAGGGCTAGCGCAGCGTAGTAGGTGAGCGGGTCTATGCCCAGCACCCTGCCCTGGTTAGTGAACGGCACCAGTAGCAATCCGCAGAGTGCGATGTGTAGCGCCTTGCGGAGGGCTACGCTCCTCAGCCCCCTGTCTGGGAGCCTAGACATCTACGACTCCTTCATCTGCTATCAGGAACACTGCCTCCTTCTCAGCGTGCTTGGGAGAGTCTATGATCCTGGCTATCCTCTTGCCCTCCTTACCCTTCCTCAGCCAGATCCTGTAAGTGCAGCCGTGGGCGACCACGTTGCCGCCAGCGGGCTTCAGGGGGTTGCCGAAGAACACGTCCGGAGCCGCTAATACCTGGTTGGTTACTACGACCGCCACGTCGTAGACTGCTGCCAGCCTGGCGAGCTGCATTATGTGCTTATTCAGCTTCTGCTGCCTAGCGGCTAGGTTCTCCCTGCCAGGGTACTCAGCCCTGAAGTGGGCTATCAGGCTGTCGACGAGCACTATCTTGATGTTCTCCTCATCGATTAGCTTCTTCGCCTCGTCGACTAGCAGCATCTGGTGATCGCTGTTGTAAGCCCTCGCGTATATTATGTTCTCGAGCGCCTGCTCGGGATCTATGCCTCTGTACCTGGCTATGCTGACTATGCGCTCGGGCCTAAACGTGCCCTCAGTATCGATGTAGAGAGCCTTAGCCTCGAGCCCGCCCTCCTCCCTGGGGAGCTGAACCATTACAGCAAGCTGGTGACAGAGCTGAGTCTTGCCAGCCCCGAACTCGCCGATCAGCTCGGTGATGGCCCTCGTCTCTATCCCTCCCTCGAGGAGGTCGTCGAGGGCTCTAACGCCCGTGGAGATGTAGGCTATGCGCTTCCTCTCCTCGTAGTACTCCTTAGCAGTTATGAAGAGCTTGCCGTAGCCGAGTAGCCTCTGAGCTGATCGTATAATGCTCATGGCCCTCTCCTCAGATCCTATGACTTCGGCTAGCTCGTGTGCCGAGGAGTAGGCGATATCCCTTATCGTGGTGAAGCCAGCCTGCCTTAGTTTCTGAGCCGTGACTCTACCTACTCCCTCTAAGTCCTCTAGGTCGAACTCGTCGATGTGCCTAGCCTCGCTCACCTCGCCCTCCGACGCTATAGTCCTCCTCCTGGCCATGCCTTAGACCCAGCTTAGGTGCTGGCCGTAGAATATTTAAAAGTTACGGACAGTTAGCAGCCCGAAACTTTTCTCCGCCACTCCCACTCTCCAAGCGTAAAGACACTTATGTGGTGAGGGTAACGGATCATAAGGCTCGACGTGGGTGTGGCGGAGTGCTGCTCACGGATGAGGAGGCGCGGCTGCTCAGAGGCGAGGCGGGGGAGGGGGTGGCTGAAGCCATGGAGGTCGTGGTCAGGGTTGCTGAGGCGATAGGCGCTGAGAGGCTGGTTAAGATATCCAGAGCCCACATCTCCGGCATATCATTCAGGAACTTGGGGGAGGAGGGGATAGAGTTCATTGAGGAGATGGCTCGTAAGGGTCTCCGCTTCGCAGTCCCCACCACGGTTAACCCAGCTGGGATGGACATGGAGAACTGGCGTAGGATGGGAGTCAACGCGTGGGAGTACGAGGCTCAGGCTAGGGTCCTCAGGGCGCTGGAGGCCATGGGGGCTGAGATCACGCTGAGCTGTACTCCATACCTGTACTCACCGCCCCGCTATGGCGAGCACGTGGCGTGGGCTGAGAGCAATGCCGTGCTCTACGCTAACAGCGTGTTAGGCGCGAGAACTAACAGGGAGGGAGGGCCCCTAGCGCTCTTCGAGGCAATAGTCGGCAGAGCTCCCTACGCAGGCCTCCACACTGACGAGGGGAGGGCCCCCACCATAGCCGTGGACCTGAGCCCAGTGAAGCGCCTCGTTGAGGAGGGCGGCTACTACTCAGCACTGGGCTACCTCGTCGGCAGCGTAGCGAAGACGGGAGTCCCCCTCCTTCTCAACACGCCCTCGGGCCTGTCCACCTCATGCAATCTCAAGCTGTTCCTAGCTGCAGTGGGCGCCTCAAGCTCTGTGGGGCTAGCGCTGATTGAGGGCATATCCCCGGAGTTCAGGCGTGTGGAGGGCCTAGATACCGTAGCCCTCGAGCCCCATCAGCTAGTCGAGGTCCTGGAGAAGTGGGGGGAGGTGGACGTAGATGCTGTCGTGCTCGGCTGTCCCCACCTGTCTCCCCAGGAGCTAGTCGAGCTCTACAATAGGCTTAGGGGACGCCGCCTGTTACGCCGGCTCTTGTTATTCACCTCGCGGTGGGCGGCATCGAGGGCTACCCATGCTGTACGGGGCCTTAAAGAGGTGGGAGCCGAGGTGTACGTGGATACCTGCATGGTAGTGGGGGACCTGAGGAGAATGGGGGTGGAGAGCTGCGCCACTGATTCCGCCAAAGCTGCATACTACCTCACCAACCAGGGCTATGGTGTATGGCTGGCTCCGCGAGATGCGCTGCTAGAGGCGGTAACCGCCTGAGCGGCAGGTTATAAGCTCGAGAAACTCGAATATAGGAGGAGGGGGTAGTGGTTCCCGTGGATGCTAGTGAGAGGCAGCCAGGCCCCCTGAGGATTAGGGGCAGGGGCCTTGTAGAGGGGGAGTGTAGGGGTAGGCTACTGGTGACTAGGGAGCCGATTTCATTCTATGGGGGCGTTGACCCCGAGACTGGCAGGATAGTGGAGAGGGGCCACGAGCTGTACGGCGAGAGCGTGGCTGGCGCAATCCTCGTGTTCCCTTACGGGAAGGGGAGCACCGTGGGATCCTACACTCTCCTCAGGCTAGCAAGGAGGGGTAGAGCGCCGGCTGGCATAGTCAACTTGATGAGTGAGCCAATAGTGATCGTGGGCTGCATCCTGGGGAGGATCCCGCTCATGGATAGCCCCAGCCCTGATCCGATAAGGCTGAGGAGCCTGATAGAGGGTGCTGAGACGCGCATGGTTGTTAGGGGCAGTTTAGGTGTCCTGGAGGTGAGTGTGAATGTGCGAGGAGAGGAGGGCTAAGCTGGAGGAGATAGCCGAGGAAGTAAGGAGATGTACTAGGTGTCCCCTGCACGAGAGGCGCACTAAGGCGGTGCCGGGCGAGGGGGATCCATGCGCCACCGTTATGCTCGTGGGCGAGGCCCCCGGCTACCACGAGGATCTACAGGGGAGGCCTTTTGTGGGGGCTGCGGGCAAGCTCTTGAACGAGATGCTCGGCATCGCCGGCCTGAGCAGGGGGGAGGTGTTCATAACCAACGTCGTCAAGTGTAGGCCTCCCGGCAACAGGGATCCCAGGGAAGAGGAGGTGAAGGCGTGTAAGCCCTTCCTCCTAGCACAGCTCGAGGTCATAAGGCCCGCCATCGTAGTGTGCCTAGGCAGGCACAGCACCCGCCTATTCTTCGAGCTGGCAGGGCTCAAGTTCTCCTCAATACTCAGGGTGAGGGGCGGGGTCAGGAAGGTGAGGATACTCGGGATGAACCTCATGCTACTGCCCACCCTCCACCCAGCGGCTGCGCTCTACAATCCCCGCCTGAGGGGCCTGCTGGAGAGCGACTTTCGGCTCCTGGGCTCGCTGATCTCAGGCGGGCAGAGCGGGCTTGAGAGGTGGCTTGGGAGGTGAGGATCGAGAGGGTGAGGAAGCTCAGGCGGCTGATAGAGGCGCTGGACGGCTACAGGATTGGCCGCTACACGGATGTGGGGAGGGTTGAGGAGCTGATAGACGAGCTAGGCCTGAGGCTACCTCACGACTGGAGTGAGGTCAGGAGGGACATTGAGGAGATCCTATCCCTACCCCGCAGAGCCCCCAACTACGAGCGGTTGAGGAAGCTCGAAGCTCTCTCATCACGCCTCTCCAGGGCTAACTTGGCCATAATAGGAGTGGCCATCCTGTCCTACCTGGCTGGCCACCCTTACGTCTTCGTGGCGCTGGCCGTGTCATCTCTAGTGGTGTTGAACGTGGTCTACTTCCTGAAGGCGTACGTGAACTTTAAGATCAGCGAGGTATACGCCTCCAGCCTCGAGGAGCTGGAGGCGCTGGGAGCTAGGATTAAGGAGACAGTCGAGTTCCTGCTGAGGCAGCTTAGGAAGGAGCTTAGGAGCATGGGTTATAGGGTGGAGGAGTTCAGGTTGAAGCTCTGGGTGCCGGACTACTCTGGGATCCAGGTAGTCAAGAAGCCCTCGATCCTCTCCTCCCGCTACGTGGTTAAGCTAGCCTAGCTGCGTCCAGCCCCCGCAGCGCACTCCCTACACACTCTAGCGACTCCAACCTCTATTGAGCACTCCTCGCAGACTAGCCGCCCGCACACCGCGCAGTAGCCCACTGAAAGTGCCTCTCTGCAGAGCTCGCAGGAAGCTAGCTCGCAGAGCACGCAGCGGGATCCCCGCCAATCCGAGTCGCAGACGTGCCTGCCGCAGACCTCGCAGCGCCGCGTGGCTGGCCTCTCTCTACAGACCTCGCATAATCCTTTTAACTTTATGGGTAACTTGCTGTAACGCGGTATGGTGAGCCTGATGCTCGATGACACTAGTTATCTGTTACTGGTGATCCTTAAGTGCTACGGGAGGCCGATGGAGAGGCTAACACTCCACAGGCATCTCTACAGGATCCTCGAGAGGACTGGGCTTAAGCTGGACCTCAAGTTCTACGGTAAACCCCCCTTCTCGCCTCAAGTAGAGGAGAAGGTGGAGGAGCTCATCAATAAGGGCCTCCTGAAGAGGCTCTACATGGTGGGCCCCCTCTACACCGAGCTTTACAGGGAGTACGTCAGGTTAACGGAGAAGGGGAGGGAAGTGCTAGACTCTGTCTCTCCTAAGGGCTTTGAGGAGGAGATAGAGCAGTACTTCGAGGAGGTGAGGGCGAAGAGCAGAGGTGAAAAGGTTGAGCGCAGTGTCCAGCACTAATGTCACCGTCCTTGTGGATGACCTATTAGCCGAGGAGGGCGCGAGCCGAGGGGCGCTGCCAGCCCACGGGCTTGGGCTACTGGTCGAGTGTACGCTGGAGGATGGAGTTAAGCGTAGATTGCTAGTTGATGGAGGCCCTTCGCGGTACGTGCTGGAGCACAACGCATCCGCGCTCGGCCTCGAGCTAAAAGCCCTCGACGCCGCCGTAGCATGCCTGTGGAGCTCGCACCACGTGGCTGCCCTCCTGGACCTGGCGCGTCACAAGCGTCCCTGGAGATCTCTCTACATGCCTCCCCTCCCCAAGGCTAAGCCGGGCGGGCCCAGCCGCCTCAGGGAGTTCCCCGCCCTCCTAGTCCCCATGTGTTCTCCAGTCTACAACGAGAGGGCCCTGTTGATCAGCTCGCCCCGCGGCTACGTGGCAGTAGTGGCATGCTCAGTGTATGGGGTGGAGGTGGCGCTTAGAGCTCTCGAGACCATCCTCAAGAAGTTAGATGGGGGGCTCGCAGCCATCGTAGGGGGCTTTAACCTCAGCACGCTCGATGCCTACGGGCTTAGACTCCTCTCCAAGTACGCTAAGCGGCGCGGGGCTGAAGTGGTGCCACTCCACTCTACCTCGCTAGAAGCGCGTGAGAAGCTGGCTAGGACTTTTGGGCTTGAGGAGGTGCCAGGGGTGGGGACTGAGGTGGAGGTGGCATGAGGAGAGAGATGCTCGACGTGGCTCTAGCCGCAATCTGCCTGGCGGCAGTGGCGTGCATTGCGGCGTCGGTGCCCTTCGAGAATCTGCTCAGCGAGTACAGGTTCGCGAGGGCCTTCCCCTGGTACGTCTACTGGCGTGTAGGGGTGGCGATGTTCTTCGCGTGGATAGTGAGCGCCTCCATAGTCTCGAGGAAGTACAGATTCACGCTGTGGCTCATGTGGATGAGCGCGCTGGCACTTGCAGCCGCCCACTACTCCCTGCTTATGGCTGAGGCGTGGAGTGGAGCTAGAGTGACTCTGCTCCCCCTCGTGTATATCGTAGAGAAGGGGGGCGGCGTGACCTATAAGCTGGACGTGGCGCAGCTGGCCCTGCTGCTCAGCGGCCTCGAGCACTTCCTCATCTCAAGAACTTCTCCTCGAGCTCCTTCAGGTACTCAGCCGACTCCTTGACGCTGACGAACAGCTTCGCCACCGTCTCCACGTCCTCTACCTCCACCCTAGAGGCGCCACGCCTCGTGGCGATCACCCTGGCGGGGGTAAGCAGCTGGACCGCGTAGCGGAGGCTCCTCTCAACGCCTATGTCAGTCAACCGCTCTAGCGCCTTCTCATCCAGCTCCACTCCCTCCTCCCTAGCCCTGATCTTCAGTATCTCCCTTATCTCGTCCCTGGTGTAGGGCCTCGTCTCTATTATGAGGAGCCTGTCGAGGAGGTCGAGCGGCACGCCGTGGGGGGCTACCACGTCAGTCCCCCTAATCCTGGCGAAGCCCCTATTGCTGGCCAGGATTATTATTGGGGCGAGCTCGCTCTCCATTGCCCTGGAGAGGAAGCTGAAGGCCTCTATATCCAGCATGTGGACGTCGTCGATGAAGAGGACGCCTGGTATGAGCTCCGCTCTGCCCTCGTCTATCCAGCTCTTCACAGTCTCGTCAACCCTCCTCCTCACATCGGCTGATATCTCCCTCTCCTCAGCTCCCCCGAGCAGCAGGGAGAGTAGGCTGCCTCCCCTCGAGTGCATCACGTCCAAGTCGTGCAGCGTCATGGTGTGTACAAACTCCTTCTCCTTCAATATCGGGCCGCTGGGAAGCTCGACGAGCCTGGCGGAGGCGAGGTCGTACCTGCGGTCAGCAGTCTTGGAGCGGCCGACCTTGTACACGCGCCCCGTCTCCTCATCTATCCACACGACATCGCCCTCTGAGACCCCCTTGGACAGCATCTCGGAGATTATGCTGCCATCAACGGTGAACGTCCGCTCCTCGCTGCTGGTCTTCAGCGTTATTACGCCCTCCACCGGCACCTGAACCCAGGGGTTGTAGGGGTGCTTGTCGAACTTCACTTCCATCCTCTTCACCATCCCCTCGTAAACCCTCCTGTACTCCCTGACTCTAACGCCTATGGCGCTCCTCAACGCCCTCATCAGCACCTCCGTCTTCTTCATCTCGGCGCTGTAGATCTCAGAGCCCGAGATGGCGACGAACGGCGTGTCCTCTCCCAGCTCGCGCGCTATCGCCACCGCGAGGGCTGTCTTCCCCGTGCCGGGGGGCCCGGCCAGCAGTATACCGCGGCCAGCCATCTTGCCCTGCTTGATCATCTGCACGACAATCCACGCAGCCCTCCTAGCCTCGATCTGGCCTACAAAGCCGTCTGCAATCGGCAGGGGCTCGCCATCCCTAACTCCTAGCCCCCTGATGTGGGAATGAGCGCCTACCCTTTCAAACCTCCCGGCAGACATGGCGCCCATCCCCCAGAGACCGCCTGCACTCCTTCTTAATAGAGATTCCCTCTACATGCTGGGGGCGGGCTTTGCTCTCTCAGGAGGATGCGCGTGAGCCGCTCAGGAGAGCTGGGGTTTCCAGTTCGACTCGTCATCGGAGCATATCGTGATATCCTCTAGGGGGAAGCTCTCCTCAACTCTCCTGAACACCCACCTCCCCTCCCTCGAGAACCAGACTGCTACTACCGCGATTCTCTTCTCGTACTTCTTAAAGGCATCTAAGAACTTGAATAGCTTCACTAGCTGCTCCCTCCTGACCCTAACTCTCCTCTTGCTGGTGGCCTTCACCTCAAAAGCCACCACCTCTCCCACCTCGTTATCGACGAGGAACACATCGGGGAGCGCCGTCTTCGAGTTGGGCGGAGCTCTGCCGCCGCTGACCGGGACTCTGAAGACGTAGGCGGATGCGCGCCTCGACAGCAATTTCACAAGCCTCCTCTCAGCATCGAAGCCCCTTCGCCTCCAGCTTAGCTGCATCCAAAGAGATTAATTGAGGGAGCGGGTATAAGAGGTGTGCGCGATGATGTGAGTCATGCCTCCTGATTAGTGATGAGTTCTGGGGTATCTGAGCCGTTCACCCCATCCGTAGCTTCATGTATTGCATCTTCCTGCATCCGCCG
>Ga0180301_10000593_pt1 | contig 27982 bp, 32 predicted proteins | sample GuaBasSediGuay16_FD_121797 | JGI IMG/M metagenome (GOLD analysis project Ga0180301, IMG submission 121797) | Subseafloor sediment microbial communities from Guaymas Basin, Gulf of California, Mexico - Guay16, Core 4569-2, 12-15 cm | ecosystem: Environmental > Aquatic > Marine > Hydrothermal... | reverse complement strand
GAAATTTTAGCTGTTATCTTTATACTCGGTTAGGGATTATCAGAATAACAAGATGGAGGATAAAATTCAAAGAAAAGACCTATTATCTTCTAGATAAAACAATAAGTTTAAATCCTTTAAAAGCTACCAACTATATCTTAAAGAGAGCCTCAGAATTAGCTACTGAGTGTACATATCGCAAAGTCTCCTATCTTTTATCAAAGGAAATATCAGATTTTGTAGGTAAAAATCTTATCTGGTATTGGATAAAACGATTGGGCAAATTATTAGAGATAAAAGAGGCTATCCAAAAGCAAGCTATCTTAAATAATCTTAGACTACCCTCTACAGAATCTAAATACCCTAAAGCAATCATAGAGATAGATGCCACCTCAATTTATAAACAATATAAAGGAAAACCAACTAAGGAAAATTTAGAAGTTAAACTAGCTATCTGTTATACTGATATAAAGAGAAAGAATAAGAAGAATTACTTAGAAAACAAGATAATTTATGGAAGGGTAGAAGATACTACAACCTTTGGCAATAATCTCTACTCTCTATTAGAAGAAAAACTCAATATAACTTATGTGAAAGATAAGCTCTTAATCGGTGACGGTGATAGATGGATAAAGGAGATAAAGAATTTACACTTTCCTACTGCTAAATACCATCTTGATTGGTGGCACTTAACTAAAAATATAAGAAGAGCAATGAGAGAAAATAAAAGACTAAATAAACTATTTTTAAAGTATCTTTACGAAGGAAAGGCAGACCGAATAAATAATAGAAACTTTAGCTACTAAATATAGAGTATTAACCAAAGAAAAACAAGAGATAAATGGTCTTTTAGAGTATCTTAAAAATAACAAAGAAGGGATATACGGTTCTAAAGACTTTGAGATTAACAAGATAGGAAATGGTGCAGCAGAGAAAAATATTGAGATAATAATTGGCAAGATTAAAAGCAATGGATGAGTTGGTCAAAAGTTTGGGGACGCAATCGTCAAAATAAAAATATTTGACAAAAAAAGAGGATTTGTTATCATATTTTTCTATGGGAATAGGATTAGTTATCATTGGCATATTAACAAGATTCATTCCTCATCTGCCAAATTTTTCTCCTCTTGTAGGAATAGCTCTGTTTAGCGGAGCTTATCTAAGAAAACAAGCTTATTTTATTCCTCTGGCAATATATATTATTTCTGATATTATAATCGGTTTGCATTCTACCATAATTTTTACATGGGGTTCTATCTTATTAATTTATGGGTTAGGCAGAAAACTAAGAGACCATAAAACAGTAGGCGGAATTGCTTTTTATACATTATTATCTTCAATAATATTTTTTCTTATCACCAACTTTGGAGTATGGCTGTTAGGGTGGTATACTTATACTTTCAAAGGGCTTATTAAATGTTATATTCTTGCCATTCCTTTCTTTAGAATGTCTCTTTTAGCAAACTTTATATATGTAAGTATTCTATTTGGTATATATGAGTATTTTCTAAGGAAGAAAGCACTACCTAAAGAAAGTATCGCTTTTTAAATCCTTTCTAATAAATCCGGGAGATTAAAATGTTTACTTATGCTTATGGTTTTCCACGTTTAGGAAGACAGAGGGAATATAAAAAGTGTATAGAGCAATTTTGGAAAGATATATTGGATGAGAAGGAGTTGCTTTTAAAACTTAAAGAAATAGAAAAAGAAAGGATTGATATTTATAAAAAATACATTGATCTATTTCCTCGAGGAGAATTAACCTATTACGATAACATACTTGATACCGCTTTTATATTTGGTATATATAAATTTAAAACTTTAAAAGAATATTATGATTATGCTAGAGGAAAACATACTTTAGAACTTAAAAAATATTTTAATACTAATTACCATTATCTCGTTCCTCATATCACTAAACAAACTAAGCTTAAGTTCTCATGGAATAAACCTTTATTTTATTTTGATACTTTTCCCTCTTCCAAAGATAAGCCTGTATTTTGTATAGGTCCTTATACTTTCCTTAAGTTAAGCAGTCTTACAATAAATTTTGAGGAGGCATTTGAGAGATTATCTTGTGCCTACAGTTTTTTATTTGAGAAGTTGACTTCTTCGGGATTATATTCTTTGCATTTAGAAGAGCCTGCTTTTGTTTTAGATATTCCTCATAGAGAAATAAAAATTATTATAAAAAATTATTCTAAGCTTTTAGAGACCAATATGAATATTAATCTTATTACTTATTATGAAGGTGTATCTTTTTTACATAAATTATATGACTTACCCATAAGAAGTATTGGTCTTGATTTTATTTCTTCTGAAGAGAATCTCCAATTGTTAAAGAAATATAGATTCCCTAAAGATAAGATTCTTATTTGTGGTATCATCAATGGAAGAAATCCTCGGCGTGCAGATATAATTCATAAGGCAAAAGTCATTAGTCAAATAATGAAAATTTCCCGCATAGATGAAAGTAGAATAGGGATTTCTAACAGTTGCCCTTTATATCATCTTCCCATAAGTATTAATAATGAAGAAAAAATAGGCAAGACTGTTAAAAATAATCTAAGTTTTGCTGAGGAAAAACTATATGAACTGTATCTTATAAAAAAGGTAATGCATAATGATACTAAAGAAGCAAAAATATGGAGCAGAGATATCTTTTTTAAAAAAATAAAAGGTAGAACTGCACTTTTTGATACATTATCCTTAAGAAGTGGTGATTTTAAGGTAAAGAGGAAGCTTCATAATGAAATATTTAATCTTCCTCTTTTTCCTACAACTACTATTGGCAGTTTTCCTCAAGATGCTCATCTTAGAAAAATACGTTTTGATTTTAGAAAAAAGAGAATATCTCTTAGAGAGTATAGGAGATATATTTATCAAAAGATTAAAGAGCTGGTAGCCTTTCAAAAGGAGATAGGGCTTGATGTTTTTGTGCATGGTGAGTTTGAACGTTCTGATATGGTTGAATTTTTTGCTCAGAAATTAAAAGGGTTTGTAACTACTCATAATGGGTGGGTTATTTCTTATGGAACAAGAGTATATCGACCACCTATTATATATGGACCCATTAAACGCAATAAACCGATAACAATAGATGAAATTACTTATGCTCAAAAACTTACTTCTAAACCTGTAAAGGGAATATTTACTGGACCAGTGACAATAGTTGCCTGGAGTTATAATTTGAGAAAAGACCCTATATATAAAGTTGCCTTTGAATTGTCTAAGGCGCTTAATGAAGAGGCAAAAGAATTGGTAAAAAATAATATCAATTTTATTCAAATAGATGAGCCAGCGATAAAAGAGTTTGCTCCTTTAAGAAGAAAAGAAAGAGATTTTTATTTCAGTTGGGCTGTTCGTGCTTTCAATCTTACGGTTAATCTTCCTAAAATTGCCCAAGTCCATACTCATATGTGTTACTCTGAATTTAGTGATATCATAAAATGGATATTGAAGATGAATTTCGATGTTATAACTATTGAAGCAGCACGAGAGAACGCAAAAATAGTTAACTCTTTTAAAAATATAAAGTTTTCTCGCCAAATAGGGCCTGGAGTATGGGATATTCACTCTAAATATCCTGCGAACACAAAGACCATAGAAAATATTATAAAAAAAGCAATAAAAGTTTTCGGTAAAGAAAATATCTGGCTTAATCCTGATTGTGGTCTTAAAACACGAGGATGGCCAGAAGTAAAATTGTCTCTTAAGAGAATGGTTAAAATAGCAAAAAAATTTAGATATGAGTAAAAAATTGCTCATTATATATATTTTTTTATTATGTAAGTTTAATATTTTGAGTGCACTTTCTCAAGGTGCCTCTAGCGATTTTAAAATTGTTGTTCCTAATAATAATTGGCGTGTGGAAGCAGGAGAGAAGATAACCGTCAAGTGGATGAATTATTCTTATACAGCAAAAAATATAACACGGCTGAATATTTATCTCATAGATAATAACACTTCTTTATATACATTAGCAAAGAATATACTTAACAGTGGCGAGTTTACTGTTACTGTCCCTTTAAATTTTAAACCTGGTGATTATAAAATAAAAATTGTTAGTGTTGATAATTTTTGTTTTGGCTTAAGTGAAAATTTCAGAATAATTGCTCCTATACCGATTAAAATAATTCAGCCTACATCAGAATCTGTATGGAAAGTAGGTTTACCTTGTATAATTAAATGGCATGCCCCTTATCCGGAGTCAAAAGTATATATAGATCTTTTAAAGTTTGAAAATTATGGACAATTAACTTCCCGATTAAAAATATCCGATGGTATAAAAAATAAGGGGGAGTATACTTGGAGCATACCTAAATTTTTAGAAGAAGGTAAATATCTAATAAAGATTAGAATACCACCTATAGGAGAAGCTAAACATTCGGAAACTTTCCTAATAAGAAGGTAAATAAAATTATTGACATATTTATAGCTATATTATAATCAGATAGTTCTTTTATAAAAAGGATTATTTATCGGTGCTTTTAAAAGCTTAAAAAGGGAACTCCGTGAGAATCGGAGGCTTTCCCGGAGCTGTAAAAGGGGACGAAAAGTACTAACTCCTCTGAGGGAGGAAAAGACCACTGTTCCAGAAGTAAATTTGGAATGGGAAGGTGTACTAAGTAGAAAGATCCTTGAGCCAGAAGACCTGCCGATAAAAAATTAGTTATTGCGCGGACAGTAACATAAATTATTAGGGCAAAGTAAAACTGGGTGCAACCCTATACCTTATCGGTATAGGGTTTTTTTTATTTTTAAGGAGAATTAAGAGGAGGATGTTATGTCCAAAAGAAATATCATCTTTTTATCTTTTTTTCTTATATCAAAATTATGCTTATCACAGGAGGCTGTGGATTTAGGAGAAATTTTAGTCACACCTTATTTGAGTGTAAAACAAGATACCTATTCTTTCTCTTATCCTATAAAAGTTTTTACTAAAGAGGATATTAATAACGCAGGCGTCTCTACTTTAGTAGAATTCTTAAAAAAAACATCATTGATAAATGTCAGTGACTGGTATGGTAATGGTGTTAAAGCGAATGTTGACTTAATGGGATTTGGAGATAATGCTTTATCCAATATTCTTATACTTATCGATGGGCGTCGTATGAATGATATAGACCTAAGTGGTGTTGATTGGACACAGATACCTTTAGATAATATCCAGAAAATAGAAGTTATAAAAGGAGGGGGAATAGTATTATACGGCGATAATTCTTGTGGAGGTATCATCAATATAATAACCAGAAAACATTCGCAGGATATAACAGAAGGGGAGGTAAAGATAGAAGGAGGGAGCTATTCCAAGACTAAGGAAACACTTTATATAAAGGGAGGCAAAGAGAATTTTTCCTTTTCAATATATAATGGATATACTTCGACCAATGGGTACAGAGAAAACAGTCACTACCGTTCTAAATATATTAATTTAAATATCAATTATAAAATAAATTCTAATTTCAGATTAGTTTGGGAGGGAAGTCATCATGCGTATCACTATGGATTAGCCGGTGCTCTTTATGAAAGTGACCTTAACTCAGGCTATTCCAGAAGGGATAGTAAATATCCTAACGATAATGCTGAGTTAGATGATGATTATGTGGCTTTTTCTTTTATAGGTAATATATTTAGGAATGTTAAATCTATTCTAAAGATAAGTTATCGAGAAAAAGATGGTGCAGATAATTGGTTAAGTTACGGCGGTTGGAACTCTATCGTTGATAAGCATATAACTAATTTTATTGTTACTCCTTCTATTATTTTATTTTTAAATACTTTAAATTTATTTCACAAAATAGTGGTAGGATTAGATATTCTCAGCGCTGATTTTTCTGCGGATACCGATGACCTTTCGGTATTTGATATGGATAATTATACGGATATAGATAGAAATTATCAATCATTATTCATAAATGATGTAATTTCTCTAAATGATAAGGTCACTGTTAATTTGGGAGTGAGAGTTCAGAAAGAAAATTTTACCTTTGATTATTCTTCTTCTAGTATGAGTATTGATGAACAAATCCATTTCAAAGAAGAATCATATGAAACAGGAGTGAGCTATCAACTTAACCAAAGCAGCAACTTATTTATCAATTTAGCACGAGCCTTCAGAATTCCTAAGACAGATGAATATTTTAGTTCTTTTTCTGTCCCCCCTGTAAATAAAGATTTATTACCCCAGCATTCTAAAATAATAGTAGGGGGAATAAACTATACCTTGAATAACAAAGCCAGAATAAACTTAGATGTTTTTTTTATGGAGATAAATAACGAAATATACTACAATCCCCTAAGCTATACTAACGATAATTATAATAAAACCCAGCACGAGGGTTTTAATATCAATATGAGCTTACCTCTTTATTATAATACCTATTTGTCTGTCGGTTATAGATTTACAAAGGCAAAGTTTAAAAAAGGAAAATTTGATGGTAAAAACATTCCTGCTGTCCCCCGCTCAAAACTTATATTTTCTATAAAGTATCATTTTCTTAAGCACTTTAGTTTATTTATAGATACATCTTACAGAAGTAAAGTATATCTAATAAATGATTTGAATAACTCCTTAAGTAAATTAGATAATTTTTGGATTACAAATATAAGAATAAACTTTGTGAAAAAGAATATAGAATTTTATTTAGGTATAAATAATGTCTTTAATGAAAAATACAGTGAATATGCAGCAACTAATTCAACAGGTACAGTAATAGCTTTATATCCCTCTCCAGAAAGGAATTACTTCTGGGGAGTAAAATTAAGCTTATAGATAAGAAAAAGAAAGGGTAATTCTTGCTATAATCGTGTTTGTGAGATAAAATAAATTGATGAAGTTTAATATAAATATCTCACCAAAGATTTTTCTAATAATAATTGTTTTAACTTTAATTGCCTTTTCTGTAATGTTTCAATATGCTTCTCCTGTTCTTTATGGTGTAGATAGCTATTACCACATAAAATTAGCTTCTTTAATAAAAATTCATGGTTTTTTTCGACAATTTTGGTGGACAAAATTTTCTACATTTACTAATTGTTTTGGGGATAAAGACCTAACATTACATTTAATCTCTATACCCTTTACATTTCTTGATAATTTCCATCATGCTGCTAAGTGGAGTACTATATTTATCAATATCTTATTATTATCAGCCTTTATTTTTGTATTAAGAAAATATTTACCCATAAGTTTAACTGCTATTTTCGTTTTTCTACCATTTCTTACTCCATATTTTGTGTTCTACTATGTTAAATTAAGACCCGCAACTTTAGTGACTATAATCAATATTTTAGGGGTAACTTTTCTTATAGAAAAGAAATGGAAAATAGTTGCATTGCTATCTTTTATTTATCCTTTATCCCATATTTCTTTTCCTCTTATGATATTCTTTGCAATATTATGTGAGATAATAAGATATTTACATCATAAAGAGTTTTTTATAAGAAATATATCTGCAGTACTTCTTGCTACCTCATTAGGATGTATATTCCATCCCCATTATCCTAATAATCTTTTAGTCTTTTACTTTAATGCGATTTTAGTTCCAATATTGATATTTTTACATAAAAAGGTCTATTTTGGAGTAGAGCTTTTTCCTGTAAATACTAAAATAATACTTTCCATGAATTTTTCTACGATAATGTTATTCGTAATTACTATATGGCATAAGATGATTTGTAAGTTAAAATTAAGTTTTTCTACTATTTTTTTATTTGCTATAACCAATGTTTATATCCTTATGTCATGTATAAGTGTACGTTTCCTTTACCCTACCAATATATTTGTTATTATATTCATTGCTTCTTATTTAAAAGATGTTCTAAGAGAGGGAGGATTTAAGATAAGCCCAAAAGTATTTCGTGTTTTTGTTGTTTTATTTGTCTGCTTTACAATAATATGTGGAAATATAACATTAGTTAACTTTTTGGATTATGCTCTTAGAGAGGCTACAAGAAATATGCACTATGAATTAGTAGGTAGATGGATGAAGGATAATATTCCACCAGATGTTACTATTTACCATGCTTATTTTAGTGATTCTCCTTATTTTCTTTGTATGAATCCAAAAAATAGATATCTTTCTATATTAGATCCCATATTTATGATATATTATAATCCTTATAGATACCGGGTATATAGAAGACTGAGGGATGGAGAGTATAATAATGCTTATCAAATAATTAAAGAGGTTTTTAGTACTTCCTATGGTTATGCCCACAAGTCTTCTCTTTTGTATAAAATAAATATCATAAATAATCCCCATTTCGATATTCTCTATGAGGATGATATGGGTGTTGTTTTTAAAATTATAGAAGAAACTACCCCTAAAGAGAAAGAGATTAAAAGAGATAATGAGAAACCAGATAAATAATTGGTATATAGCATTATCTATATCTCTAATGTTTCATGTAGCAATATTTGTCACATTGCCTAAGATAATATCTAAAGAAAATATCTTGGATAATAAAAATAAGATAAGAGAAATCGAAATAGTTACTAAGTCTTTTGAGAAAATACCTTCTGATAGGATAAAGAAAAAGCCTCCTAAGCTGTTCAGCAAAAACATACCTTCTCCCCCTCATTACCTAAAAAACTTAATAAAAAAGTTTACTATAGATAAAAAAGTAATAAACATTGATAAACCTAAATTTTTAGATGATAGTTTTAAAAATGTAATTCTTTCCGAATTGCCTAAAGAAAAAGACCTTAAAAAAAATCCTGCCTATATGGACTATTATCAGTTAATAAGAGAAAAAATTAGGTCCAACGCTTATCGTTATTATAATTCCAATAATCAAGGTCAGGTATTTTTAACTTTTATTATTTCTTGTGAGGGTAAACTCGAAAGGATTTATCTGAATAGTAAATCCTCTAATAATGAACTAATTGAAATTGCTTTAAAGAGTATAAAAGAAGCAGCTCCTTTCCCTCCCTTTCCTCCTGAATTAAACTATCCCCGTCTACAGTTTAACATTTCTATATACTTCAAAACTAATTGACATTAATTAGTTTAGTGTTATCATAATACAAGATTGAAGCCTTATTATGATTAGGAAAAACGCAGTGGCAGGACAATTTTATCCTCATAATCCCAATAAATTAAAAATAATGATAGAGAGTTTTATAGAGAAGGAGACCTCTAAAATTGATGCTAAAGGGATAATTATGCCGCATGCAGGATACATATACTCTGGGAAGGTAGCTACTGTAACTGTAGAGAAGATAAGGCCAAAGAAGAGAGTAATTATTTTAGGACCTAACCATATGGGTACGGGAGAAACATTTAGTATGTTTAGTAGAGGTGAATGGGAAATTCCTTCAGGTAGAATAAAAATAGACGAAGAGCTTGCCCAAGCAATACTTAATCATAGTGACCTTATAAAAGAAGATGTTTCGGCCCATATCTACGAACATTCTATAGAAGTAGAATTGCCCATTCTTCATTATTTTTTTAAAGATTTTAAATTTTTGCCTATTGTATGTAGTTTATCAAGTTTAGAAACCTATAGGAAAGTAGCGCACCATATATTTAAGACCATAAAGAATATTAAAGATGATATTCTCATTATAGCCAGCAGTGATATGACTCATTATGAAGAGGATTATCGGGCACGGAAGAAGGATAGTTACGCTATTGAAAGTATAGTGAAACTTAACGAAGAAGAATTGTTAAAACGTATAAAAGAAAAAGATATTTCTATGTGTGGAGTAGCTCCTGTTTCCATCCTTATAGCGTGTTGTAAATTACTGAAGGCTAAAAAAGCTACAGTAACTCTTTATAGAACCAGTGGTGACATAACGAAAGATACTTCATCTGTAGTAGGATACTTAGGGGCAGTGATATATTAAGGAGGAATTTTATGGATTCAAAAGAGGAAGCAAAAAAGAAAGTTGATGAAAATTGGAAGGAACAGGTAAAAAGGGAAAAGAAAGAAGCTAAAGAAAAACAAGTCTCCTATCATGAGCCAACCTTTACAATATTTCTTTCTTCATTGAGTATGCAGGCAATGATTGCAATGGGAAAGTTACAAAATCCTCTTACAAATAGAATAGAGAAAAATATGGAACAAGCTAAATATTTGATTGATACTTTGGGGGTTTTGAAAGATAAAACAAGAGGGAATTTAACAAAAGAAGAAGAAACTATGCTTGACGAATCACTATTTAATCTTAGAATGTTGTATGTGGAGGAGAAAAAAAATGTTTGATGAGGAATTACTTAATATTCTAGCTTGTCCAGTATGTAAATCAGATGTCCTTTTAAAAGAAAATAAAATAGTCTGTATAAAGTGTAAGAGAAAGTACCCTATACAGGATGGTATTCCTGTAATGCTTATTGAGGATGCAGAGATTGAAGAAAAATAAATATAAAATACTTATAATTCATGGGCCTAATCTTCATATGTTAGGTAAAAGGGAGACATCTATTTATGGTAAATATACACTTAGAGAAATTAATAAGGAATTACGAGAGAAAGCTAAGAAGTTAAATCTCTCTGTAGAGATATTTCAATCTAATTCAGAAGGAGCAATAGTAGATAAGATAACTAAAGCAAATTACGATTTTCTTATCATAAATCCTGCGGGTTATACTCATACTTCTGTCGCTATAAGAGATGCCATTTTAACAGTAGATAAGCCAACAATAGAAGTCCATATATCCAATATTGCTAAAAGAGAAATTTTTAGAAGAAAATCGCTTGTTTCTGATGTAGTTATGGGGACAATCACAGGTTTAGGTAAGTTAAGCTATCTCCTAGCGTTAGAAGCAGGAAAAAGTATTTTAAGTGAATAAAAGGGTTCAACGAGCCTTAACTATTATAGAAAAAGAAAAACTGGATGCTTTTCTTTTTTCCAATCCTCTTAATATAACCTACCTTACAGGTTTTAGAGAGGCAGAAGGATATCTTCTTTTAAGTCAGAAGAAAATAGTATATTTTACCAATTTTATTTATGCCCAAGAGGCGAAAAAAATAGATTTTTGGCATCCCCAAATAGTTATCTCAAATATGTTTGAACATATCATAAACACTATAAATAAGTTAGGCATAAAAAGAGTTGGTTTTGAAGAGAGGAATTTTTCTTATTTAGAATATAAAAAGATGAAAGAGCTCGCCCTACGAAATCATATATCTTTTCTGCCCAAAAAATCACCAGCTGAAGAGTTGAGAATAATAAAAACAAAAAGAGAAATACTATTAGTTAAAAAAGCTATTAGTATAATGAAAGAAGCATTGGATTACGTAGAGGAGATACAGAATATTAATTTAACCGAAAAAGACTTACAAATTGAAATAATAAAGTTTATTCATCTTAAAAACAGTGAATTAGCTTTTAATCCCATAGTAGCCTTTAATAGAAATTCTTCTGTAGTGCATCATCTTCCTAAAAGAGAGCATATAATAAGAAAAAAAATTATCTTAATCGATTTAGGCGCAAAGTATTGTAGATATTGCGCTGACTTGACAAGGGTTATTTTTTTAGGTAAAATGCCTACTTCTTTGAAAAAAATTTATGATATTGTAAGAAAAGCACAAGATTTAGCTATAAAAAACATAAAAGAAGGTGTAACTGCAAAAGAGGTAGATAGAAAAGCAAGAAGTTTCATTGAGAAAAAGGGATTTCATAAATACTTTGGTCATGGGTTAGGGCATGGCGTAGGAATGTGTGTGCATGAGGAACCCTATCTTAACCCTTATAACTCTACAATCCTAAAAAGTGGTATGATTCTTACAGTGGAACCAGCAATATATCTTCCTGGACGGTTTGGTATAAGAATTGAGGATGTAGTATTGGTGAGGAAAGGAAAGGCTGAGGTTTTAAGTGGCAATATCCCTCGGTAATTTGAGACCATCTATTTCAATTGTATTTAATGAAGAGATCTATACGGTTTTAGAATGTGAACATGCTAAATTAGGTAGAGGTTCTGCTTTCTGCAGAGTAAAACTGAAAAATTTAAAGACTTCACAGGTTTTAGATTTTACACTTCGTGATTCTGATAAGATAAAGGAAGCTTTTATAGAAAGGCGCCGTTTACAGTATCTTTATCGAGAAGAGAATATTTTTCATTTTTTAGATTTAGAGACTTATAATGACTTTATTATAGGGATAGAACGCATTAAAGACAAAATTATATGGTTGAAAGATAATTTAGAATTAACAGGGTTATTTTATAATAATGAGCTTATAAATTTAGAGCTGCCTAAGGTAGTTGAGTTAAAGGTTATTGAAACAGAGCCTGGTTTTAAAGGGGATACTGTAAAGGCAGGAACAAAGCCTGCAAAGCTAGAGAGTGGTCTTGTTATTTCTGTTCCTTTGTTTATAAATGTTCAGGATACAATTAAGGTAGATACAGAGAGAAAAGAATATATAGGGAGAGTATAAATAAGGAAGGGAATATGAATAAAGAAGAATTGAAAGAATTGATTGATTTTATGAATGAACATAATCTGTGCGAATTAGAGATTGAAGAGAAAGGTAAGCGGATAAAGCTTAAGAAAAACAGCTCAGATATTCCTATGGTAATAAAGGAGAATAAAATAACTCTTCCTGAAGAATCGATTTCTTCTAGAGAAGAGAAGTTTGTCGAAATAAAATCGCCTATGGTAGGAACTTTTTATCGTGCTCCTTCTCCTGGGGCTAAGCCCTATGTAGAGGTGGGAGATGAGATAAAACCAGGGGATGTGGTTTGTATAATTGAAGCAATGAAACTAATGAATGAAATAAAATCGGAAGTGTCAGGGACTGTAGAAAAGATCTTAATAGAAAACGCCGAACCTGTTGAATTTGGACAAACTCTCTTTTTAATCAAACCTCTATAAACTTTATGTTTTCCAAAATTCTCATTGCTAATAGAGGAGAGATAGCTATAAGAATTATTCGTGCGTGCAAGGAGTTAGGAATAAAGACTGTGGCTGTTTTTTCTGAAGAAGATAAGAATTCTCTTCATTTAGAATTTGCTGATGAGGCTATTTGCATTGGTAAGTCCCCTCCTCAAGAGAGCTACCTCAATATTTCTAATATAATTAGTGCGGCAGAAGTTACAGATAGTGATGCCATTCATCCTGGGTATGGTTTTTTAGCAGAGAATCCTCATTTTGCAGAAATATGTGAGTCTTGTGGAATAAAATTTATTGGGCCTACGAGTGAAAACATAAAACTTATGGGAGATAAAATAAGAGCCAAAGAGTCAATGAGAAAGGCAGGTTTACCTCTCATTCCTGGTAGTGAAGGAGTGATAAAAACAAAAGAGGAGGCATTGAAAATAGCAAAAAAGATGGAATATCCTATTATTCTTAAGGCAAAAGCAGGAGGTGGAGGAAGGGGAATGAGAATATGCCATAGCGATGTAAGACTGATAAGTGCCTTTATGACTGCTCAATCAGAAGCAAAGAGCGCCTTTGGTGATGATTCTGTTTATCTGGAGAAGTTTTTAAATTCTCCTCGGCATATAGAGGTTCAGATCATAGCAGATAACTATGGTAATGTTGTTCATTTAGGGGAAAGAGACTGTAGTATTCAGCGCAGACACCAAAAATTAATAGAAGAATCTCCTTCTCCTGCGATAAATGCAAAGATGCGAAAAAAGCTTGGAGAATATGCTATAAAAGGTGCTAAATATATACAATACATTAGTGCAGGGACAATGGAGTTCCTTATGGATAATAGAGGGAGTCTATACTTTATGGAAATGAATACCCGGATTCAGGTGGAACATCCTGTTACAGAAGCAATAACAGGAATAGACTTAGTAAAATTGCAAATCCTTGTTGCTGCAGGAGAGAGGCTTAATTTGAAGCAAGAGGAAATTAAATTAGATGGTTCAGCAATTGAGTGTCGCATTAATGCCGAAGATCCCATGAATAATTTTCTTCCCTCACCAGGTGTTATAGAATTTAGTTATATTCCAGGAGGTAAAGATATTCGCGTAGATACTCATGTATACTCAGGATATAAAATCCCTTCTTTTTACGATTCACTAATAGCTAAGCTTATCGCAAGAGGTAAAAATCGTGATGAAACTTTAAAAAAGATGGATAGAGCATTGGATGAATTCTTAATAGAACCGATAAAGACAACAATTCCTTTTTGCAAAAAAATTATTAATGACCCTGACTTTAAAAGAGGAAATTACAACACCTCTTTTTTAAATAAATTTTTAGAGAAGGAAAATGAATGAAGATATAGGATTTTATAAAAAGGAGGTAAAATGAATTTTATTAGTGTGTTTATTTATACAGTAATTTCCTTAGCAATAGGAGTAGGACTTATAGGGATGTCCTTAGGGTTAGAGAGTTTAGATCTAAATCTATACTTATTACATTTAAATAATCTTATTGGCCAGAATTTTATCATCCGTATAGTTGTTTTTTTGAGCGGTTTTCTTATAATTCTCATTTTTCTCAGGTTTATTCAGAAGGGTCTAACGCGTCATCGTCGAGAAAAAACGATAAAAGCAGAAACAAATTATGGTTTTATAAGTGTAACTCTTAGTGCTATAGAAGATATGATTAAAAAAAGTTTAGTAGAAGAAGAGATAATTTCTTATATAAAACCAAAAATATTCTCTACACGAAAAGAAATAGTTTCCAATGTAAAAATTACATTAAAAGAAGCAGTTAATATAAAAGAATTTGCAGAGAATATTCAGGTAAAGTTAGAGGAGAAATTGCGTGCTATATTAGGAGATGATAAACCTTTAAGAATAAACATAGAAGTAAAAAAAATAGCATTTTCTAAGAAAGAATCTATGGATGATGAAGAAGAGAAGGATGAAGGAGGTCCTTTCAGGAACTATTAAAGTGAAGATGGAGAAGATAATTAAGGATGCTATTGTAAACCATACCTTTCTTATCGAGAGTATAGAAGAATATATATCTACTATAAAAACAATAGCCTCCATTTTTATAAACGCTCTTAGACAGAATAAGAAAATAATATTTTTTGGTAATGGTGGTAGCGCAGCTGATGCTCAACATCTTGCTGCAGAGCTAGTAGGGAGATTTAAAAAGACAAGAAGGCCAATGGCAAGTATTGCCCTCAATACTAATTCCTCCATTATAACAGCAGTAGGGAATGACTTTGGTTTTGAGAATATATTTTCTAGCCAAATAGAAGCATTGGGTAATCCAGAGGATGTTGCGGTAGGAATATCAACGTCAGGGGTTTCAGAAAACATAGTAAGAGGGATACTTAAAGCTAAAGAGAGAAAACTTATTACTGTTGTCTTTTCAGGAAAAGGAGGGGGAAAACTTAAAGACATAGCAGACATAAATTTGATAGTACCGTCTTATGATACTGCTCGTATACAGGAAGTACATATTTTTATCGGTCATATAATATGTGAAATTGTAGAAAATGAAATATCTTAGCAAATTAAAGGATTGTGCTTCTTTGAAGATAATCCTAAATAAATATAAGAGTAAAAATAAAACCATTGTATTTACTAATGGTTGTTTTGATATTCTTCATCCTGGTCATATTAAAGTGCTTAGAGAGGCAAAAAAGAGAGGTGATATCCTTGTAGTAGCCATAAACTCTGATACCTCAATAAAAAAAATAAAAGACAAAAAGCGTCCTATTTTAAATGAGAAGGCACGAAAAGAAATCATTTCTTCTATAGAGTTTGTGGATTATGTAACAATATTTAACGAGCCTACGCCGTTGAATCTGATAAAAAAATTACGACCACACATTATAGTGAAAGGCGGTGATTGGAAAGTAGAGGATATTGTAGGAAGGAATATTGTTAAAAAAATTGTCCGGATAAAACCAATTAAGAAATATTCTACTACTTCAATAATTAAGAAAATTATAGGTCTATATAATGAAGAACAAGAAAAAACTACTAAGAATGCTCGATGCTAACCTTAACAGGAGCAGGGAAGGGCTACGTGTTTTAGAGGATTTCTTTAGATTCATATCAGAAACTAATACTCTTAGAAGTAAGGCAAGAAAGATAAGGCATGCGATGGAAAAACTTATTTCTGAGAAAAGTTTAATAAAAACAATGTTTAAAGAAAGAAATTCAAAAAGTGATTTGGGTAAAGAAGTTGATTTATGGGAGATGAAGCGTGAGGAGATTTTTGATTTGGTATATGCTAATTTCCAAAGAGTTAAAGAGTCCACACGAGTAATAGAGGAACTTTTGAAGATAATTGATAAAAGGAAGGTAAAATTAATAAAAAATATTCGCTATGAGATATACAACATGGAGAAAAAAACTTTCGAAAAGTGGACTTATCTATGTGGTTCTTGACCAGGATACCATAGATAAATATAAATTGGATATATTTAAATTAGCCTATAGACTGTCCTCTGAAGAAATAGATATCTTTCAGTTTAGATTTACTAAAGGATACGATAAAGAGATATTAGTTAAAGCAAAAAAAATATCAAGGATTGTTAAAAAGCGGCAAAAATTATTTATTGTTAACAATCGAATTGACATAGCTTGTCTGGCAGAGGCAGATGGTGTTCATTTAGGAGAAGAAGATATTGATGTAGATTCCGCACGCTGTTTATTAAAAAATAATAAGTTGATAGGAAGGACAATTCATTCTTTCAAAGAATATATAAAATTGCCTTCTAAAAACAATATTGATTATATAAGTGTGGGTCCTATATTTAAAAGTGAAGTTAAACCTCAACTTGAGCCTATAAGTTTAAAATGCCTAAAAAAAATAATGAAGTATATTAATATACCTTTATTTGCTATAGGAGGAATAAATAAGAATAATCTATCTTATATAACCAGCAAGGTTGGCATAAAAAATATAGCTGTAGGAAAAGGGATTATTTTAGAGAAGAATATTAGAGAAACGATAAGCAAACTTAGAGAATGTTTACTAAATCATTTTTAAAAAAAATTGCTGAAAAAGAAGGCGTTCCTTTAAGCTACATAGAGCAAAAAATCAAGGAGGGGAAAATTATAATTCCTCTTAACAAAAAGAAAAATATAAAAAATATTACTGCTATCGGAGAAGGTCTTAAGATAAAAATTAATACTAATATAGGAACCTCTACGGAAAATACGGATATAAAAGATGAGATAACCAAACTTAATACTGCTGTTAAGTTTGGAAGCAATACTGTAATGGATTTAAGCACAGGAGGAGATTTAAGAAAAATAAGAAAAGCTATTATTAAGAATTCTTCTGTCCCAGTAGGAACGGTTCCTATATATGAGGTAGCTAAAGAGGTAGAGCGAAGGAGGGGAAGTTTTGATAGGATTAAAAAAGACGATATTTTAGAGATAATAGAGGCTCAAGCACAAGAAGGTGTTGATTTTTTCACTATTCATGCAGGAATTCTTAAAGAAGCTCTTAATATTTTAGAAAACAGGAAGAGGATAGGAGGAATTGTAAGCAGAGGAGGAGCAATTATTGCTCGATGGATGTATGTTAATAATAAGGAAAACCCTCTTTATGAAAATTTCGATGCTATTGTTGATATTGTGAGGAAATATCGTGTTACAATAAGTTTAGGCGATGCATTAAGACCAGGAGCAATAGCTGATTCCACTGATAAATTACAACTATTGGAACTTTTTACCCTTTCTAAACTTGTTAAAAAATGCCGGCGTAAAGGAGTACAAGTTATGGTTGAAGGTCCTGGTCATATAAAGTTAGATGAAATTGGAATGAATGTTATTTTGCAAAAGAAAATATGTGGAGGAATCCCTTTTTATATTCTAGGACCGCTTCCTACCGATATAGCTAGTGGATATGATCATATAACTTCTGCTATAGGTAGCACTATTGCAGCAATGCATGGAGCCGATTTTTTATGTGTAGTAACTCCTGCCGAACATCTCAGGCATCCCTCGATAAAAGATATCCAAGAAGGAGTTATTGCATCAAAAATAGCAGCTCATTCTGTAGATGTTCTTCGTTTTGAAGATGAGTGGAAAAGAGACCTTTTATTGTCTAAGTATCGTAGTCAGCGAAGATGGGAGGAAGTGTTTAAATTAACTTTAGATAAAGATAAAGCAAAAAATTATCGAAAGTCAGAAAAGACCTCTCTTAATGATATATGCACAATGTGTGGAAAGTTTTGTTCTTTGAAGATAATAGATAGCTGTAATCTTTTGAAATAGTAGTTTATAAGTAATAGGAGTAGTATTTGCAAAAACAAATTTGTAGATAAATTTATTTGTTTTTTGAAAAAAAGCAAAGATAATGCGGGCGTAGTTTAATGGTAGAACTCCAGCTTCCCAAGCTGGTGGTGGCGGTTCGATTCCGCTCGTCCGCTAATGATTAGTCTATAGACAAATGATAAAAGGATTGTTTTTTTTATTATTCTTAGTAATTCTGTACAATGGATGTATATCTAGAGAAGAACTAACTTCTTCTCATTATTCTTCTTCATATCAACCCTCTAAAGTAAATACTTTCTATCGAGGTTATAAAACACAAAAAAATATCTATTATGTTGTAAAGAAAGGCGATTCTTTATGGTCTATTGCAAAGAAGTATAATGTAAAAATAGAAGATTTAATGAGAGAGAATAATATAAGTTATCCTGCTACATTAAAAGTAGGAACAAAATTAGTAATACCTCTTAACCCTTTGTATAAAAGAGATTATGGTATTAAAAAATCATTGTTTTTATGGCCGGTTGAAGGTAGAATAATTACTTATTTTGGAGAAAAAATAAACAATAAAAAAAATAAAGGGATAGAGATTGAGACAGAAGAAAATATTCCGGTGAAAGCAGCAGAAAAAGGCAAAGTTACTTTCAGTGACTATATAAAAGGATACGGAAAGACAGTGATTATAAGACACTATAACAACATTTCTACAGTATATACCAACTTGTCAAAGATACTTGTAAAAGAAGGTGATTATGTAGAGAAAGGTAAAGCTATAGGGATAGTAGGGAAAGATTCCCAAAAGAATATAGGTCTTTTACATTTTGAAGTAAGAAAAAGCTATAAGGCACAAAACCCTTTGATATATTTGTATTAATAAAATGGAAGATAACATTACTTGCTGGTGTTCTATAAAGACTATCGATAAAAGAATTCAGGCTTTTAAAGAAGGATATAGACAGAATCTTGCCTTATTAGGGGATAGCACAAGAATAAATTATATTCTTAATAATTCTCTCTTAAAATATTCTAACGATGGATTGGTACTGATTTACATTAACTTATCTTATATTGGAGAGAAAGAACTTTTTAGCAATGTAGCTTATTCTATACTTAGCGAATATTTTAAGAAAGATGAACCATTGGATTCACTACTTTACCTCGCATCAGATATCTTACCACTAACTACCTCTTTTATAAAAAATATATTGAAAACAAACAACTTTATATCTTTTATAAAGATTTTAGAATTAATAAACAAATTCATAAATGAAACTCTTAAAGAGTGCATACTAGTTATAGATGAATTTACAGAATTGAAGAAGATGTTTAAAAATTTTTCTCAGGATTTCTCTCGGTTTATTATTTTTCAAAAAAAATGTATGCTTATTATAACAAGTTCTAATATAAATATGGCGAAAACCATTCTTTCTTCCGAGCTTAATTTTTTATTTGGCAATTTTGAACATATATATCTTATGGAAAATATATTCTTAGAGAACTATTTTTATTTTAAAAATTCTTTAAAACCAATAGAACCTTCTTGTATGTTTTTATCATTTTTTCTCAATATAACAGGAGAAAATATAACCTATTATGATATTCTTGTTGAGGAGATAAGAAAATACTATACCTACAAAGAGAAAGAGTGTATTAAAGAGGTTATTAAGAATATTCTTTTGAAAGAAGAGTCTTACTTCTTTCAAAGGTTCATTGCTTATGTAAATATCATAAAAGAGAAATTTAAAGAATATTCCGCTGTTTTAAAATTACTTCTTAACATAAGTAAAGGTTATATTAGAAAAAGAGAAATTATCTCTCTTAACATTCCTAAAATAAAAAATATAACAAGAGTATTAAATAAATTAATTGAATTAGATTACATTGTTAATCACGGAGATATTTATAAGATAAAAGATGATTTATTTTCTTTCTGGCTTTCCCATATATTTTGTTATTATTTCTATCCTATAATATTAGATACAAAAAGGAAAAAAGCTATATTTATGTCGCATCTTAACGACACCATAGAGACATTTAATACAATTTATCTGAAAGATAAGACAGAACGTATAATAGACCTTATAAATACATTTAATAATGATCATCTGAAGATAAACAATCAGAGACTTAAATTGCCTCAAATAAATAGAATAAAGACAATTTCAGAGCCATCACGCAAATTAAGTTTTTTAGTAGGTGAGGGGAAAGAAATCATATTTATAGGCATAAAAAAAGAATCTGCGGAAGATTCAGATATTTTATATTATTTAGAAAAAAGTCATATTTTTAGAAGCAGAAATATTAAAAAAATATTTATAACCTTATATGGATTTAGCACTTCTGCACAGATTATCGCTAAAGAGAATAAGTTGATTGTTTGGGATGTTAATGATATTAATAAACTTTTAAAAGTGTATTGTAAACCTTTGATTGTAAATGAAGATATTGGTAATTTCCGATACTCATATACAGACAATAAAAGGTAACTTTCCTTCGAAATTATTAGAAGAGTTAAAGTCCTCAGATGCGTGTATCCACGCAGGTGATTTTGTAGAATATTCTGTATTCAAAGAGTTATCTTCTATCACGAAGGTATATGGAGTTTGGGGGAATATGGATAGTACAGGCGTCAGAAAAAATCTTCCTCAAAAACAGATTATTAGAATAGGTAATATAAAAATAGCATTAACGCATGGAGAAGGCGCACCGCATAGCCTTATAACCCTGATAAAAGACATATTTAAAGATGAGTTTTCTGAGATAGATATATTCATTTTTGGGCATTCTCATTATCCTTTAAATAAAATAATAGACAAGAAAGTGTATTTTAACCCAGGCTCACCCACTGATAAAATATTTACTCCTTATAACTCTTATGGAGTTATAGAAATTATAGGGAATGTTTTAAAAAGGAGAATAGTAAAAATTGGATAGACTGTGGGCTCCATGGCGTATGATATATATTGTTCAAAATAAGAAAGAAAAAGGGTGTGTTCTTTGTAGGATATATAGAGAAAAAAGGGAAGATTCTAAAAATTTTGTAGTATATCGTTCTAAATATTGTTTTGCTCTTCTTAATATTTATCCTTATAACAATGGGCATACGATGATAGTAATTAATCGCCATGTGAAGTCTTTGGAAAAATTAGAAAAGAGTGAATTTTTAGATTTATTAGAGACGATTGTAAAAACTCAAAATGTTATCAAAAAAATTCTTAAGGCAGAAGGATTTAATATAGGGATGAATATAGGCAAAGTTGCAGGGGCAGGTATAGAGTCGCATTTACATTTGCATATTGTACCTCGCTGGCACGGAGATACAAATTTTATGCCTATAATAGGTAATACCAAGGTAATTCCTCAAAGCCTTAAAGAAGTTTATAAAAATATGAGAAAATGCTTACAAGAGAAGAAATAGAGCGATGGGAGGAAAATAATCTTTCTCCTTTTGCAATGAAATCAAAATATTCTAAAGGAAGGAGGCACTCTGAGGATGAACATCCGTATCGTTCCATTTATCAAAGAGATAGAGACCGCATTATCCATAGTGCTGCTTTCCGAAGATTAGAGTATAAGACCCAGGTGTTTATATATCACGAAGGAGATTATTACAGGACACGCCTTACCCATACTCTTGAGGTGGCGCAAATCTCACGTACTATTGCAAAAGCTATTAGATTAAACGAAGATTTAATAGAAGCTATAGCACTTGCCCATGATGTTGGTCATACTCCTTTTGGTCATGCTGTAGAAGAAACCTTAGATAGTCTTACTAAAGAGGAGGGGGGATTTAACCATAATATTCAAGGTTTACGGGTAGTAGAGGAGTTAGAAGAAAGATACCCTTTATTTAAAGGGTTAAATTTAACTTGGGAGACAAGGGAAGGAATCTTACGCCACAATCCTAAAAATAATATAATTCCTCCTTTAGCTCTTAAAGAACTTTACCAACATCAACAGCCAACTTTAGAGGCTCAAATTATGGATATAGCTGATGAGATAGCCTATGATAGTCATGATCTTGATGATGGAATAAAATCAGGTATGATAGATGAAAAAACTTTAAAAAAAATTGATATTTGGAAATATACTGTTAAAGAGGTAACAAAATCATATGCTAATCTTTCAAAGGAACTAAAAATATATCTCTCTATAAGAAATCTTATTAATCTTCAGGTTACAGATTTAATAAAATCTACATCTTTAAAGATAAAAAAAATGATGATTGCTGATTATAGAGATATTCGTAATTGTAAAGAGAGGGTAGTATCTTTTAGTAATAACATTGGACAGGCACAAAAAGAATTACGGGATTTTCTTTATAGAGCTTTATACTGTCATTGGAGAGTATTAAGAATGTCTAATAAAGCAAAACGTTTTGTGGAGAGTCTGTTTACAGTATACTTAAATAATCCTTATATTCTTCCTCCATCGTTTAAAAAGAAAGTAAAGAACGATAGAAAAAATATCAAAAGAATTGTCTGTGATTTTATTGCAGGAATGACTGATAGATATGCTTTAGAGGAGTACAAGAAATTATTTGATCCTAATGAAAAAATATAAAGTAATATTTTCATCATTACATACACTCTATAGGCTCACTACAAGCTTAAGTGATATTCAAAGTTTTGCTGTGGGCGTAGGTAAATTGTATAGAAATATTCTAAAAGCAGAAAAAGTGATAGTTATATGTAAAACTTATAATGCCTATGGGTTCATAAAGGTTACTTTAGAAAATAATAGACAGACTATCAAGAAGGGGGGGATTTCAGTTTTAACTAAACGAGAGAAAGAAATATTTAGAAAAGGTAAAGAGATAATTCTTAACAATAGAATGATTCACCCTTTTATTTTTGTTGATAATTTAGGTGCTATATATGTGAAAAGGAAATCAAAAGATGATATTTTTGACGAGGTGGATAAGAAGTGGTTTATCGCTATATCTGAACAGATAAGTATATATTTAAAAATATTTTCTCTTTATGAGGAACAAAAGAAGACAATGATTAGTTATATAAAATCGTTGACCAATCTTTTAGATAAATATGTTCCTACTTCTTATCTCCACGCCAGAAGTGTGTTTAAGCTTATTCGTGCTTTAGGTAAGGATATGAATCTAACAAAATCTGAGATAAAATCACTGGAATATGCATCTATGTTGCATGATGCAGGAAAAATTCAGATACCTTCAAGGTTACTGAAGAAACAGCGACCTCTTACAGAAAAGGAATATAAAATTATTATGGAACATCCCAAAACAGGCGTAGAATTAATTAAAGATTTAGCTGCTCTTAAGCCTGTAGCCCCCATTATCTTACATCATCATGAAAGATATGATGGAACAGGGTATCCTTCTGGCCTTAAGAAAGAAGAAATCCCTTTGGGTTCAAGAATATTGGCTGTGATTGATGCTTTTGATGCAATGTTTTTTGGACGACCTTACAAAAAAAAGATGAAATTACAGACAATAGAAAGAGAGCTTAAAAAACAAAGAGGTAAGCAATTTGATCCTAAAATAGTAGCTTATTTTCTAAAAACTCTTAAGAAAAAGAAGATTAGAAAATACTTGCACTCTTTTTATTAACTTTTTATAATAATGATTGATGAAGGAACAACAGTTAGAATTGTTTTATGATAAGAAAGAACAAAGAGAGAAATTACATCGGCGGCGTTATACTATTGAAATTCCTTTAGATGTAGTTGTCCTTATTAATATAATTATTATTTTTTCCTTTGCTGTAGCTTTTTCATTGGGTGTAGAAAAAGGGAAAAAAATCGCTATTTCTCATGATAAATATAGACCTGAAGTAAAAACGTATATTAGTAAAAGAAAACAATCCCTAGACTTAGGGAAGAAAGATAAGGAAACCACTTCTTTGGTTAAGAAATTAAAAGAAAAAGGGGGGAATAAATATATAGTCCAAGTAGCTTCATATTTGAAAGAAGATATTGCCCATAAAGAGAAAGAATATTTAGAAAAAACAGGTTTCTCTGCAGAATTATCCAGAAAAGGGAAATATATAGTTCTTTTTGTAGGAAGTTTTTCATCTAAGAAAGAAGCAGAGAAAATAAAAAACTTACTGGAAAAGAGATATTCAGATTGTTTTATAAAAAGGAGGCTGTAAATGGGCCTACATCCATCTTTAAAACATGGGGATAGTAAAGGTGCTTCACGGACAGTATTAAAAAGAGAAGAGAGGATTAAAAAACTTATATTAGAGGGAAAATGGAGTGAGAAAAGTAGAGTATTTGGCCTTCCCAAAACAAAGATAGTAAGAATGAAAATAACCAAGAAAGAGAAAAAACAAGAAGCCCAAGAAAAACAAGAGAACGAAAAGAAAGAGTAACTTTCCTCTTAGATTTAAATTCAAATGTGTAAAATCCTATTTAATAAACAAAAAAAGATATCTTTTTTTGTTCTTATTTTATATTTAAATTTATCTATAGCATATTCAGCGCCTCTGATAGGTAAAATAAATAAAGATGGAATTAATATAAGAAGCGATTCTACTATTTATGGAGAGGTTTTGACTAAATTAAAGAAAGGAAATACTGTAAAGATAATAAAAGAAAAATTTGGTTGGTATAAAATAATCCTTCCTTCTAATTTCATATCCTATGTAGATAAGAATTATTTGGAAAAGGAAGGCGAAACCCATTTTATAGTAAAAGCTACCATTCTTAATCTTCGTAGTAAACCGTCTTTGGACGCTCCTGTTGTTGGAAGTGTAAGAAAAGGCACGTCATTACGTATTGCAAAAAGAGAGGGAAAATGGGTGGGGGTATATGGATTTCCTTATGCTTACGGTTGGGTTCATAAGAAATTTGTAGAGGTAGTAAGAGTTAATCTTCCGAAGAAAGCAGATAATATACCGACAAAAAAACAAATTTGTATAAAAGATAGAAATAAAGAAGAAAAAAAACCAATGTATCCATCTTTAGATTATAATATCTTTACAGTTAAAGGGGTTATCTCTCCACTTACCCCTTTAGATAATTGTCCTGCTAACTATATATTGAAAAATGAAATCTCTACTTTTTTTCTTTCTGTAGATAATCATCAGAAGATAGATAGTTTTATAGGGGAGGAAGTTACAATTCAAGGAGAACGACGTCATAACGGTTGTTCTCATATTAAAGTTAGCAAAATATTATTATCAGAATGAATATGGTGGAATTACTAATAATTATTCTTATTCTTCTTTATTCTATAACTTTTCATGAGTTTGCTCATGGATTGGTAGCTTATTACTTAGGGGATCCCACACCAAAAATAGCAGGACGTCTAACAATGAATCCTTTAAAGCATATAGACCTGATGGGAACAGTTATTGTTCCTTTTTTCTTGATAGTTCTTACCCAGGGGCAGTTCGCTTTTGGTTATGCTAAGCCGGTTCCTATAAATCCTTATAATTTCAAAAACTTTAAAAAAGATATTATGTGGGTAGGTATAGCAGGGCCTTTAAGTAATTTTATCATTGCTGTTGGTATTTCTATTATTCTTAAAATAAATCTTCCTTCTATAATAAAGAATTCCTTACAATATGGGGTGATAATTAATCTTATTCTTTTCATTTTTAATCTTATACCCATTCCTCCCTTAGATGGCTCAAGAATAGTCACAGCTTTTTTATCATATAAAAGTGCCTATCGATATCTAAAAATGGAGACGTTGGGTTTTATAATAATTATTTTTCTTATTCTTAATGGTTTTATACGCTGGTTTATTATCCCTATATTAAGGGTACTGATTGGTATTCTTGGTGTGGAGGGTATTTCTATATAAATGATAAATTACATTTATATTAATTATGGGGAATAGAATAAAAGTAAAACTAAAAACTTCATCTTACACAATCATTGTGGAAAAGGAAGTAAGCAAAAAAATTTCTTATTACTTAAAAAATATCAAAGTAGGCAATTTCTGTATTGTTGTAACTACAAAAAAGATTTATTCTCTTTACCAAAAACATCTTAAGAAGATGTTTACGTATATTCCTCATCGTATTTTTTATGCTCCCGAAGGAGAAAAGGCAAAGTCCAAAGATTGTCTTTTTAATCTTCTTAAATTAATAATTAAAGAGGATAAATTGAAAAGAAAAATATTTATTTCTTCGTGGGGGGGGGGAACAATTGGTGATTTAAGTGGTCTTGCTGCCTCTCTTTATAAAAGAGGAATACCCTATATTCAAATCCCTACTACATTCCTTGCTCAGATAGATGCAAGCATAGGAGGGAAAACAGCAATTGATTTTTGTGGTATAAAAAATATTATTGGGACTTTCTATCAACCACAGATGGTATTTGTAGATCCTATCTTTTTAACAACTCTCCCTGAAAGAGAATTTAAACAGGGAATTTCAGAAATGATAAAGTATGGTATTATAAAAGATAGAAATCTTTTTTACTCAATAAAAGAAAACCGTAACAAAATTTTAGGGTTAGATTTAGATTATCTTAGAAAAATAATATATAAATGTGCGGAGATAAAAGCCAAAATTGTAGAGAAAGACGAGAAGGAAAAAAGAGGATTACGTACAATTCTAAATTTTGGACATACTTTTGCCCATGCATTAGAGTCGGTTTTAGAATTTAAAAGAAAAATTTCTCATGGAGAAGCAGTAGCATGGGGGATGATTCAGGCTGTCCGTATTTCAAGATATCTGAAATTGTGTTCTTTTAAAGATGTAAAAGAAGTAGAGGAAATTATTAAATTGTACAGCTTAGTTATGCCCTTCGATTTTAAAATAAAACCTTTTATAGAATATCTTATGTATGATAAGAAATTTAAAAAAGGGAAAATAAGGTTAGTTCTTATTAAAGAGATAGGTAAAGCTATAGTTAAAGAGGGGGTTGCTCTTTCTATAGTGAAGAAATCTCTTTAGTGCAGAGATAAATATAAACACATCTTTTTTTATGAGAGAATTGCTTAAGATAAATATTATTTTTGTAAAAGTGGATGAACTTTTTAGAGAAATGAAGAAGGTTAGGGTATAGAAAAAGGGAGAGTAGTTATTAAAAAATTAGTTATTTTTCTTATTTTGATAAGTAGTATGAGTAGCTCTGTCTTTCCCTTAGCCTTGAAGAGTTCTGCTTTTAAGCAGGGAGAGCATATTCCTCCTAAGTATACTTGTAGTTCGTTAGATTATTCTCCTCCTTTGGAATGGAGCGATATTCCTTTAAATACAGAAAGTTTTGCTCTTATATGTGAAGATCCTGATGCCCCTTTTGGTATATGGGTACATTGGGTAATTTTTAATATTCCTAAAGATACAACACATCTGGATGAAAATATTCCTAAAGTATCCCATCTATCTAAGGGAATTATTCAGGGAATAAACGACTTTGGAAAGTTTGGATATGGAGGACCCTGTCCTCCAGCAGGTAAACCTCACAGGTACTTTTTTAAACTATATGCATTAGATGGCAAGATTGATTTGAAAGGTAAAGTAACGAGAGAGAAACTACTTTCTGTTATTAAAAATCATATATTAGAAGAGACTTATCTTATAGGAATTTATGGGCGTTAAATAAATAGTCAAATCTTATTTTGAGTAAAAAATTTATAGTTAATCATTCAGATTATAATAAAAATTCCATCGCTTATTTTACTTTTCTAAAAGAGCTTTCTCTTTGGTCTATGTTTTGTTAAAAGAGAGCTCTCGATCAACTCAAAGTATTAGATACTATAAAATAGAGAAGGCGGAAAGAAAAGAGAGAATTTTTCCAATAAAGTTATGTATAACTTTTAAGTAAATATATCCTATTGGAATATCGTTAGTCTTAGTGTAAAATTTAATAAGGTAGTTTAATACCCTCTGGAGGCGAAGAAGCTTTTTTGAAAAGGTATTATAATATGGTTTAGTTCCTTTGATAGTTTTAAAAAGAGGCCTGAGGCAATTTTT
>Ga0180301_10000592_pt1 | contig 27998 bp, 24 predicted proteins | sample GuaBasSediGuay16_FD_121797 | JGI IMG/M metagenome (GOLD analysis project Ga0180301, IMG submission 121797) | Subseafloor sediment microbial communities from Guaymas Basin, Gulf of California, Mexico - Guay16, Core 4569-2, 12-15 cm | ecosystem: Environmental > Aquatic > Marine > Hydrothermal... | reverse complement strand
TTCATATACTGTTGCTATTTTATGTACTTTGTTAGCAAAGGCATATTTATCTTTCATATAGATATACTGTTGCTATTTTATGTACTTTGTTAGCAAAGGCATTCAGTATGAATCTATAGTCATCCCATTTTCCTCCGGCCATTCCGCAGCCGATGCCATATGGAAATGCTATAGTAACTTTTTTACTAAGGTCGCCTTCCATGAGATACATAGCAAATTGATTTAAACAATCAGAGAACCATTTCTTCCGTTGTACTTCCGAATCCTTTCCATAAGGACACGGTGTATCATATCTTAAAGGTTTGCTTCTCTCCCATTGTGCAAATAAATTCACAACATGAGGATGCCCTGGCGAAGAAAGGACGGAAATAGTACCAGGCACATCAAAATCACAAGTTTGAGCAATTGATCGATAGCGGCCTGATCGACGTCGTCCATATGGATTAGCATATGGGAATCGTCGGATTATTTGAGCAGCAAGACCAGCTCCACTCGTAGTAACACAATTACACTGATGAACTATGTAATCTCTATCGGATGTCAGTAAATCGCCTTGAATGACTTCGATCTTACTACCCATTTTTATCAATAAAATATTTCATTTATACATTTAGTATTATGCTTGTATTGTGTAGAATGCAGTATGTAGAATGCAGTATGTAGAATGCAGTATGTAGAATGCAGTATGTAGAATGCATAGAATACATAACATGCATAGAATACATAACATGCATAGAATACATAACATGCATAGAATACATGTAAAATGCATAAATGAAGCATTTTATGATAATCAAATGGCAGCGCCTCCTGAACGATTATGGCGGTTAGGTGAAAGACGAATAACTCTTCGACCAAATGATAATATAGAAATCCAGCTGCCAATAGGACCATTAACTATTCATCCAATGAACATGAACATGATACATTGGCTACTTGAATGTTCTATAATATATAAAGAGATGCATGATATAGAAGATGTACAAAATAAAGTTCTGATGGTTCTAAGACAAATGTGCCGATCACGAACAAATGTGATGGCTTTTCGAACTAAATCTGAATTGAAATATAGTCCAGAAGGTAGCATAATCATAGATGAATTAACGAGAGATAAACGCAATCCATTGACATATGGTTTGTCGACTAGAGGCAAGTTAAGTAGCGATACTATAATAACTATATTAACACTTGAGTATCCAATGGAAGAATATCCTATAGATGATGAATCTCCTATTGAGTTTCTATACAATGGGAGACATACAGAAACATATTATGGAAATGCAGCGCATCTTCTCGATGATATCGGAAGAAGAGGAACATATCTAGCAGAGTCTACGTTCTATATAACAAAATCAGGAAACAACATACATTATGAAACTAATAGCATAAATGCATTTAATCTATTCGATTATCTAATAGAACAACTCGATGATCTTATTGAGGTATGTGATTATAAAGACAAAAGAATATCTGTAATGAATGCTAGCGGGAGAATATATGGCTCTGCTATGAATATGATTAATTTAGAAGAATATTTGACTTCCTTACCCACTATTTCACACGATGAATTCTGGAGAACCAATCAAGACCAATTACTAAGAATATGTACAAAAGAACAATATGATAGCATAAATCTACAAACAAGTATACTACAGTTCAATAATATTAATCAAAAATTTTGGATCGATGTGCGCATAAATGACACAACATGCAAAATGCAACTCACATTATTAGGATCAATGATTATTGTTGGTATTAAACGTTTCGATGAATTACATCTTGCTTGGCTATATGCACTAAAAATATTCATAGAAGCATGCCTAGCGGGAGAATTGAAGTCAAGTGATTCCTCTTCAACTTCATCCGATACATCAAGTGAAGATTTTGATGTAGATGAAATGGTTTAATATACATATAATCTCAATGCTAACTATACAAAAAGATGCAGATCGCATCTTTTTTTTGTTTGCCTCTCACAAGAAAATCGGCTTTATGCCGATATGACCGAAACGTTTCGTGCACATAGGGCATGCACTACTCCCATTGGCTGAAAGTCTGTCAAGGCAATCAAGGCAATAGACATGCCCACACGGCAGTACATATGGCCGCGCTTCCCCGCCATAATGATCATAGCAGATTGGGCACTTCGTATCCAATTGCATAGATGTCAGGGCAGTTAGCACGTCTTCGACTTCAAATGCCTTCAACACCTGAGAGAGGTCTCGCACCTCAGCCGACACTGACGATAGTCGATGTTCTGCATCGGCTATTAACTCCGTGCCCGTCTTAAAGACCTTCATAGCATTCCCAAGAATCTCAGTCATGTGACTGAGCTCTTCACGAAGAGTATCATCGCCTTGGTCCGTCAGCATCATCATAAGATGTGACGGTATATCGCACACTTGCGATACAAGGGCCTGCTGACGTATTACACGCTCCAACAAGGAATGTAGATCCAAAAGGTATGCCATTCCTTGCGAAGGCGATACCTTCTTTTGGAGGGCCTCTTTCAAGGAGACTATTCCTCGCTGGAAACTTTCCTCAGCAAGAGCTTCAAAGGCCCTGTTCTTCTTCAGAACCTTGGCCAGATCGGCCTCCGCCTCTTGGATTTCCCCTCTGATTTGGGAAAGCCGCTCTTCGAGCTCTTCCACTCGGTGGGAGAGTTGCTCTTCCACTAGACGGTCCACCTCTTCCTGAAAACGCCGCTCACGCAGCGTAAGCCTCTCCAGAGCTTGTTGAAAAGACCGTTCCCTCTTCTTCATGGCCATATCCAACAGTTCGACTTCCTTCATCTTCTTCTCAAGGGCGGCTTCCTTGTCTTCCATGCGACGCCTTACCTCCACAACCTGAAGTATTTTCTGCTTCAGGAGTTGAAGAACTTCTTCTTGCCGCGCATCTTCCATACGTGACAAGATAAACGGCATCTTAGTGTGTTGGAACACACACCTCGGGAATTGAGAACAAACACCATAGCGGTGTTCGTTTTTGCAGTGCTTCCGAATAGGAAGCCCATTTTCATCCAGAACAACTTGGCCATCTGCCATCACGCAATAGTAGCTCAAAGGGCGTAGATGGGCAGAATTGGTCAACACATCCCGAAACGTGCGCATCTGCCCCACGTTGTCGAACATCCGTAAGACCTTGTCCGATGTCAGTTCGAGGCTAGATGAAGCCCCGCTCGCAGCTGCCATTATAAGCTGGCTTTCAGAAAACAAGTGATGCATGTAACATCAATGTATGCCATTTATAATATTCATTTTTCAAAAATACAAACTCATCTATTTATCGAGAGATACGAATTATCAAGGTACAGGAATTGTTAGTATCTTTTCTCCTGTTCTCATATCATATTTGTTTGGATCTACCAATGATCCTCGTGTGACAATATATAGTTTGAATAATCCAGCAGACTTAGGAGCTTGTTCTATAAGTCTTGCAATAGCTATATCGTATATTTCCTTCGTTATAGATAGCTCTCGTGAAAACATGACAATATTATCGCCTTCTAGCGGAAGAGAAATGTCTTTACTCAACTTAACATATTTTCGAAGTGACTTCTTCATTATCTCAATAGACGCATCTTTATCCGATGGATCTAATTTCAATTTGGCTCGACGTATGGCAACATTAGCTAAATACATCTGCGCTATATGTATAGTACGTTCTATACGCAATAAAGGGTCTATTTTTGTAGCGGCAGATGAAGGCCCACTCAATAAGAACTTAAAGAGTCTTGGATCTATAACGGAAGTTACATATGCTTCGCTGAGTTCATATATACGCGGATACGCCTTAAAAGACTTTGTATAAAAGAGTACAGGTTCACCTCTTAGTTCGAAACCATATATGGCTTTATTTGGCCCAATAACAGCTCTTTCAACGATGAATTCAGGTGCTTCAGCCACATTATGTAAAGCAACTAGGAATTTAGTGAGTATTTCTATGTCAGGCAAATACTTAGTTAACTCTTCTTGTGCTATCTCCCTTTCAGATGGGCAATCACATGGAACAATAGGTATAGCAAATCGTTGACCATTATATTCTAATAATATAGCATATGTCTTGAATTCATATACTATATGCGCTAATATTTGAAACTTAACTTGCGTAGTCAATGATTTCAATCGATCGAGTGTAAATACTTGCAAAGCATATCCTTCTTTTCTCTTTCTATATTCTTCGAATGTTGTTATAATGTTTGATGGTGTTTCAGCGGGTTCAATCTTAGAATTCATAGCGGGATAATAACTATCACCAAGTTTAAATACTAAAATAGACCCATCATGCACCATATAACCACTATACACTGGAATGACTAACTCTGGATACCATCTTTTCCCGCCAGCACTCTTTAAATCTATAATAGCCAAACTGATAGAATTACTAAGCAATTCGACTAATTGTTGATGTAATAACTCACTTTCTATATCAAGTTCGAGATCTTTTAGCCAATTAACAATTTCTCCGATATTCTTTCTATCTATGCCAGGAGGGAAATACATATATACATCCGGCGGAAGAATCTCACGAACACCATCAGGAAGTTTACATAACCTGCCTTCAGGTATATCTTGACCTGTAAATTGTATAGGCGCCGTATAAGGTAACATTTTAATACTTTTGGCAAATTCATCAAGGTCTTTTTCGTCATACATCAACTTTATAGCACATGTATAGAACTCTCTCGCTTTGAGTGAATCAGGCACAATTTTGGTTGCATTGCAGCATAGAACGCAAAGTTCATCTACAGCAACTTGTCTTAAAGCGGGATATGGAAACTTAGAACTAGGACAATAATAAATCTGTTCTCCACCATATGTAAAGTTCCTCAACTTAATGACACGATCTTTAGGCAATTTCTCCGCTTCTCCAGCGGATATAGGCTTTGGATGTCTCTCTGGTGTTTGACACTTTCGACTGAAATTTACTCGTTCACCACTTTCTAGCACTCTTGTACCGAATAATTCATGGTCAGTATGCTCTAATAATGCCAGTGATAAATACCCAGGTGCAATAGCTTCTTCCTTGCGACTTGCTTTATACCCTATACTTCCTACAATTCGCCTGGCAGCCTCACGAGCAAATGACATTTCAGTTTCATTAGTAGTATCTTTAATCTCTACACGAAGAGAATTCGACCTATCATCATAATTCACCGTGAGAAACGGGCCTTCTAAAACACGAGACATAACTTCTACAGCAACATCCGCTTTGTTCCATATGACAGCAGCGTTTAAATGAGGTATGCGTTCACGTATGAAATTAGATAATACATACTTTCTATCATAGGTATCAAAAGCGGGAAGATAGAATGATAACTTTGTTTCGCCAGTGAATGTTTGTTTTACCAATGATAGTCTAGACAAATTCCCAAGTAAGTCTTGTAATTGCCTATAATTACCGCCTTCAAACATTTCATAATACTGCATATTAGAAACAATGATATCATCCGTTTCAAATATAATGCGACTATCTGCCAACGAATAGTCTTCTTTATGCATCCGCGTTATAGTATTGACTATATATTGCATTGCTATACGAGATACTATTTTTGCATCTTCATTATCAATCTGCTTTATATCGCCCCAATTGGTAAATGCATTCAACCAGCAGTCATCGCGCAATGTCATGATAAAACTTCTAGGAGCAACAGATTTCAACCTAGCGGGAAGAACTGGAGAATGTAAAGTTATTAATACAGTCATAGAGTTTGGGTATTTAGGTATGGCAACTGATACAGGTTTTATGGTACGTTCATCAACTCTACATATAATGTTTTCACCGTTGTTATAATATACCCCATTTATTGTTATAGGAGACTTCACAGTCTCATCCGATGGTGTAATATGGAATATTTCATATACACGACGTATGTCTAGACCATGAGCATCGCTTTCAGGGGGAGATGCAAACCCAGTAGATATGATACTTCCTTTAATCCCCTTAATAATATCTACCTTAGATAAATCAATCATAATACGATCTCGTGCAATGAAGTCGCGCATTATGCGCGTACGCGGTTGGCCAGAGATTGGCCCAACAGTTTCTAAATCTGACTCTATTTCAGGCCAGCGCATCGTCATATTAGAGCTATCTCGAAAGTCTCCCCATAGATATAACTCAACTTGTGAAGGTAGTGCAGAGACACGCCGTAAAGGATCTATAACACTAATGCCTTCTTCGCTATATATATGGCCTAATGACTTTCCATCCACACTAGCACGTATATCAATATGACTAACAGGACATCCTATAAATGCAGACAATATGATTTTAAATTCACGTATACTATATGTTACCCATAAAGTTATGTCTTCTATAATGTTAAGATCTAAATTAGGTTTATATAATTTGAATCCAATTGTTTCGCCTGTAGCGAATAATGCAATCTCAGTTTCCTCCGATGGTGCTTCACCAACAAAACTAGGATCGTAATATGGATCATTTATATCTACTCTCTTACAAAGCTTAGGTTTTGGAGTACCTTTGAAAATTATGGTTCCAGCGCATTTTCCGCCGGGAATCATTCGACGAATCACTAAATGTTTGGGCCAATACATTTATATCGAGAAAAATATTAATAGGTTAGTTGGTTAACAACAAGATATCATATTTTTGTCAAATAACATATTAATGGGTTAATTGGTTGATAAGCCAATAGACTAATAAGTTAGCATATCAATATCAAAGAACTATGCTTTCGTTTTATCGCATAGCGCATCACACGACACATCATATGCAATAATGGTAGGGAGAGACCAATGCATAATAATTAATACTTCATATACAACTTGACGGAAGCTAGATAATGATATGTTATCAATTAACGCTAACATATCTATAAGTATAATCTCTCTATCATGAATTAAATATATATATGCAATATAATACATGCAAACTGTTATAAGTTTAACAGTATCCATATTAACATGCTTTACTCGATCATAATATATACGTAACCAAGAGATTGTATACTTTACTATCGTATTAGTTATGTTGAAATACTCAGATATACTGTATAACCATTCATCTATTTGTCGTTCGATTGCAAACCATTCATCAATTGACGATATTGTTTCATGAATCGGAGGATAATATATAGTCACATCGGATAGAAATTCAATCAAGAGTTCACTAGGAGGAGGTCTTTTCTCCGATGGTAATAAACACAGAGTTACGATATGATCGATCACAGAACTATCTATATTTCTAGGTTTTAGTTTCTTAAGTAACTTTCCATATGCCCATGTATCTAAATTAGGATGTGGAATACAACGACAATTATCATCTATTTCAGGCGCGCCATACCCATTAGAAGCACATATAAATGCTTTGTCATGATGTTCCTTATAAAATACACATGTTGATAAATCACATAATGCTACGTGATTACCGCTCAAAACCAGTACATTTGGTGGTTTAAGATCACAATAGACTAATCCACATTTTTCAAGATAGATAAGTGCACTTAATATTTGTTTTGCCATTCGAAAATAATCTATTTCATATTTATGGAGAGTGCCTTTTGCCAATGGATATATTATGATAGCTTTATTTTTCTTTAATATAAATTCCACAGGACGTATGATGTTGGGATGATGTAACATCTTGCCAAGGAGATATTCCCTAATCATCAAGCTCACTTCTTCTCCCGTTTTAGCGGCATAAGGAAAATCTCCTTTTACAACACGATACACAACCCCATACGTGCCCTTACCGACAGCTTCTTCAATGGTATAGCCTCGCCGTGCTAAAACAGCCTCCATTTATATAATTTATATATTTCATATTTATACATATATGTTATGTATTATATATGTTATGTTGTATATATGTTATGTTGCATATTATATATGTCACGATTTTTATTTACCTTGCATAAATGAAAGAATATGTTATATAAATGAATTACCGAAAATACGAAACACCTGATGAATTAAAAGCGGCCGCCCTTAGAAAAGTAAGACCGGAATGGCTAACGGAGAAGTTCTTAGACGCCATAAGACAGCCATTCATCTATTTACATGCGTGCGCCCAAAAATACAACGGAAACTATTGCCCAGAAGCATTTAGGATATTCCGCCCATTTAAAATAGTATCACCACAAGATGTAAAGGTTGTCATAGTAGCACAAGATCCATATCCCCGATTAGAGGATGCTAATGGAATAGCATTTATGGTAGGTGAAGGTAAAAGCAGTGCATCATTAATTAATATGAAGAAATGTCTTAAACAATTTGATAGAGAATGTGCATTTAAATGTACCGAATATGACCTAAAACCATGGATTAGACAAGGGGTATTGCTTATGAATGTAACATTTACCACAAAAGAGCATGTTAGCGGATCGCATGGGCATATTTGGAAAGGAGTAGCAGGAACATTATTAGAACAAATTCCCAAAGATAGTGTTGCATTATTATTGGGCAGAGATGCAAAAGAAGTATCTGGTATGATACCAAGTCGCATAAAAATAGAACATCTTCATCCGACAGAAAGAAGCGGCTCATTCTATCGGAGAGATATATTTGGTGAAGTTAATGAAGCTTTAGTAAGTATGCAAAAATCACCAATAAATTGGCGTATGCATGGACCTTTGATAGAAGAGCTTGTTGCAAATGATTCTGCATGATAGTTTGTATACTTTTCATAAAGCAAAGCAAAGTGTTTATATGTATATATTTTTTATAGTCTGTTATAAAAATGAATTTTTTATAAGTATACACCTTTACCTCGTGCGAGGAGCATTTAACATCGACGTACAAACATGGAACTCGTAGACGAGGTTCATCGTCTGCTGCAGTTCACCAAGGTTGCAGTGCGAAATAACGAAGAGACGTCTTGTCTCAACGTGAAAGAAGTGGGGATCATTTCCCTACATTCACCGTTCAAGGTGACGATCAGTGACGACAAGTTGATCCAGGTTTCCACAACGGAACCAGGCAATGCATTGTTGCTGATGCAGCTCCTATCAATGCTGCAACCCGCTCGAATCAAGAGTGAGCAGCACGAAATAGTGGTGCAGAGCGGGAAGATGGATGACTTCCGGTATATGTTCATGCTGGAAGACGGGAGTACAGTGACAATGTCACTGTTACTGGAGATGCTAGGACCAAGTGCTCATTATGTTATGAGTACAAGGCCGATTTGTGTGACTGAGGGGTTTCTACGTGATTTGCTGCGGCTATTGAAGCTCTTGCACCCCACTCCCGAGAATCGATTCTCGCTGCAGATCTCCCTGGAAGGACAACTCAGTCTACACCAACATGATGATGGAATTCATCTATGCGATGATTTCATCAAAGGGTCAACACCCTTGGAAGTAGTGCAGAAATTGCAGGATATCGAGCCTGTATCACTGCATGATTACAAGTTCCATTTGGATCACATTTCCTCAAAGGACAGTGTGATCTTTGACAATGGAGAAATCCATGTCACAGATTCTTTGAAGGAAGCCGAATGGACCATCAGGGCTCATCTGTCCGTGGAGCTGTAAAACAACTCCTCACAAAGAAGAAAAATGTAAAAAACCTTTTTATAAGTTGTTAACTAAAGATATGTTTACATATTCATTAGAACATCAAAATTTACAAAAATGAATATTTTTATATGATGTACCTTTAGTGTGTGTTTCATGCACTATTTCATCCGACATGGCACTTGTCGAAGATTTCCTAGAGCGCCTTGCAAAGCTACGTCCCTTTTCAGGGAGTTTCGTATCATCAGGCGAGCAGAATCGTTTGATGTCACTCAAGCAATTGGAGCTCGTTGTCAATGATGACGAGTTCAGTGTACAGATACCTTTCAAGGGTGGCATCACCTTGAGAACGGCTGATCTAGGTCGTTTCACCATGTTCTTGACATATGGTCGATACGGCAAGGTATCTGGCGACAAGACCTTGGACATAGTTCAAATGCGAAGTGATGGACCACGGCTGTCATTCGTTACTAGCGATGGCAGTGAACTTAGCATACTCGTGCTATTGGAATTCATCAGTCCATCGCCTTTGTATGCTCTGGAAGTCCCAAATTGGAATTGGGACACAGAGTGGCAACATCTTCTTCGACTATTGCTGAAGATGCATCACTATTTGCCAGGCGGCTTTTTCATTAGGAAGATTCTGATCCAGGACTTCCATTTGGAGAAGCGAGATGGCAAGTATCACCTTGATGAGAACTTCATTGTGAGTGATAGTCCCCAAGACATCATTGAGGGATTGAAGTCCTTGATGCCCATGTCGCTAAGAGATACTGGGCGTCTCACACTGGAACGAGTGACCATAGAAGGCAACGTGATCTATGAGCACAGCACACTTACAATGCCAGAAGACCCAACTGGTGTGTGGACAGTAGAGATGCTTCTCCGCTGTCACTTGTGAAACATTTGTTTCATGAAAACACATTGCCCATAGGGGATGTATATGTAATCACGCACAAATGATTACATAATCAAATACAATTGATTACGTAAAAAAGCTCATAAGACTTATGTAATCAAACCCCAACTTTTTATTTTTGTATGATCAAATACAAATGATTATTTTTAATGGCTAAATCAGAAATGGGTTCAGAGCATCGTCCCGCTCTTCTAGACCTATTGTTTCGACATTTCACAAGTGGAAAATATACTCGTGAAGAAGTAGCGAGAGCACTTTTACAACGATTTGGCGATGCAATAGGAAAGTCTGAGCCTCGGGATATATACAACAAAGCCTTATGTAGCATAGAAGATCTTGGCATAATACTCAAAAATAGAACAGATATTATATATTATCGGGAGAATGATGTGCATAGACGTGAATTGATAGCCAGACAACCATCTACTTCTTTAGGAGAACAAGCTACTTCCATAGCACTCTTTAGTATGAATATTCCACATAAAGTGCATTATCGTATCGGTAGATATATTGTTGATATGTATTTTGTACATGATGGCATTAGATATGTAATTGAATGTCAATCTGTATATCATGTGTCCGATCAAGCTAAGATTAGAGACAATACAAAGAAAATGGAGCTTGAAGTACAAGGATACTATGTAATACAGATCTTCCCGACAGCTAGTAAACGAGTTATATCATTTCAAAGAGCATGCGAATCTATAAAATCTGCAATGTTAAATGCATCTAAAAGAAATGAGCATATAACACAACCTTATAGCAATGAAATCGATCGATTAAGAAAACGCATAGAAACCTTACTACAAATTAATGAAAAAGATAGAAATGCATATACACAAGAACTTCATAAACTACAACAGCAACATCAGGAAGAACGAACTTTATATATGAAACAAATTGACCTTTTGCAGCAAACTATCGAAAAAGATAGAGAAAAGCATATACAAGCATTATGCAAAGTTCGCGAAGAACATAAACTTGAATTATATAAATTACAACAACAAAATCAAGAAGAACATACGTTACATATGCAACAACTTGAGACACTTAAATTGAGTTACCTTCAACAGATCGATGTGAAAGAAGAAGTTTCGTCGATGTTAAGTCATTCTCGGGAAATTAGTGCTAAAGAATATCAATGGACTAAAATACTAAGTATTATAGAAAAGCAATTAGCACAGATATCGGAATATCAAGAACTTCTCTCCGCTAAAGACGCAGAAATCGAATCTCTTAAAGCAGAATGTAAAGTCACGCACAATGCATTATACAAAATAACATATGACAGTGCAACCCAAGGAGAATATCCAAAAGAACAAAAGGCATCTTCTCGATGGTCTTCCATAATGTCATATTTAGGGTGGTAACAAATGCATGATAATAGTGTATGCCAATCTAATTATATAAATGAATTTTTTCTACAAATCAAATGGACGAGCTTGCTCAACAATTGCTAACACTTTCGAGTGAAACGGAGGTGCTAACATGGTATAAGGATATCAATGATATGTTTGTAATGCAAGATGGAAGCATTAAAATGCCAGCTAATATGGAACATCGACTTTCCATATGTATGATTGATGTGGAAATAATGACATGCAATTTCAAAACTAATACTGGAAGAAGTATGGGTATTTTGATTCATACATCACCTAATGATTCGAGAATCATCAATGTATACTATGTTTCATCTGCTGTATTGGGTGCAATAGTACGATTTAGAAACAATCGAATATATTATCACAGAATTGTGCCAATAGGGCGTAATGCAATTTTATACAAAGCATCTGTTCCCTATGAACCAAATCATTCACAAATAAGTATCGAATCATCAACTCAGACTACAGATTCATCTCCTCCAGCGAAAACAAGACGCATTTCGCAAACTACCACACCATCTTCCGCTTCCCAAAAAAAGACATAAATTATGTATCTTGTGTTTGTTTTGTATTCAAGACTTCAAATACTCTATAGTTCGTCTCCCATATTAGTGAAATACCTAACTTTTTGTGGAGGACCTAAACATCCACAATCAGCGCATCGTTCAAACATTCTATCTGCGTCATCTGGAGCATAGTATTTAATAATTAACATAATATTATTTGATCCACAACTACACATCGGATACCAATCAGCCCATGTAGGATTTTGAGTAGTAGGATATGCGCTAATCACGCATGTATGATTACAATTTGGCGCTGCCATTTATATGCAATATTAATTCATTTTTGTTATACCATATTTATTATGTACTTGTGTACTTGTGTACTTGTGTACTTGTGTACTTGTGTACTTTGTACACTTGTGTACTTTGTACACTTGTGTACTTTGTACACTTGTGTACTTTGTATACTTGTATATCACTCCGCTAAACTGTAGATCTCACCATAATGAAGTCGATCGCATTTACAATCTACACATGTATACATATATAGTTTCAATAGTTTTCCATCAATAGTAGGTATAGGAATAATTCTTTCTTGTATATTTCGCCCGCCACATTCGCAACGTTTCTCCCATTTTGAACTAATATTCAACCAACAATTCCGTATTATGCAATTGCCATTACAACTCATTTAGAGATAGTATATAATCACTTTTATGTATTTGATATAATTTTATCACAACGTGTTATCAACTATGGTTACAAGTCACACTCAATATGTCACTATTTGGATCACCATCGGGATAAAGATGTTTTAATCGAGCTAATTCGTCTGAACTGATTTGAACTCGACCGCAATATAGAACATCACCAGGTGGTAACTTCAAATCTTTACCCCATCCTTCTTCTACAACAAGTCTTAATATGAACTTATAATTATCCCAAAAGGCGGGAGGATGTTGTCTTACATTCGATGCAATGTGTGTTAATTCATGTAACAAAACCAACAATAAAACGGGCCAAGGTTCTCGTTCGCCATTATATCGAACACACATACTAAGCACTTTACCTTTTTGTACTGTATATGAAGTTAGTTCTGGTTGTAGCGGATTATATATGGTTTCTTGTATTACATCTGGATTGTATCGTTTGCGCAAGTTATTATACAACTTAGATAACTGAACATAGTCTGAAGGAGTCATTCTTCTTTCTCCGCTATCATGCTTTTCTAGCCTTTTACGCATAAGTTCTATTAATTTAATAGCGGTGTTATTCATCTTATCCAATATTTCCGCCGTTTCTTTAGGATGTTCATCACTTACTCTATAATAAAACCCATTATATCGAACCATCCGTTCTTTGCTCTTAATCCATATGAATACTGCTATTATGACGATTATAACACATAGTCCAAAGAGACCAAACCACGAGGTCCTCATTTTAGTCACCAAATTTATAAAGTATTTACTCTTGAATCACATAATGTAAAAAATAAACTTCCGATTGTGATGTAAAAATGAATTTTTCAAAGCTAGTTATTGATACCCCTTAGGGTTCTTTTCAAGCGCGAGCCATTTTCAAAACCATGAACGTGAGCGATCTGTGGAAGGTAGTGTATACCCAGTTCTTCCTTGGGAAGAAGAAGTCTATGCAGGAAAAGGGATGTGTAGACAAGGTCCAATTGACCGCCGCTGACCAATCTTTCATGGTCAAGTTTGATCCTGAAGAGATTGTGTTTTGGGCGGCGGAACCATCCAAGATCGTGGACGCATTGACCCACGTCCTAGGGTGGTTTGTTAGCACGGAGATGGTGCTAACGGATGGAGCATGTTTCAAGCTTCTTGATTATGAGATGCTTGGAGGGGTCGACCGATTCTCCGTGAAGAACGCTGGGTATACTCAATGTTTTACACGGGAGGATATGGAGGGTATTGCCACACAGATGGCATACTGCTCTATTCGTGGGGACCCTTCTCCGCTAACGGAAGGACATCTGCAAAGTGTTCTTGGAGGGTTGTTGGGTCATAGAGGCCCAACTGAGTTGTTGCTGGACGGCGAGCTCCGAGTGACAACCCCCTTGCAAGGGGCGCCAGATGGGCCCTTTGTATTGGGCATGACAAAGATCGTGGGGGAAACCCGCACGGCCCTAGTTACAGAGCTTCGGGCTCTGAACGTGGGAAACAACTACGTCGAAGGGGATGTAGTTGACGTGCTACGCATCGAGGAAGAAGGATGCGTGGTATTTGAAGCGGGTGATGAGGAGGTTGCGTCTCAAAAGTCAGCGATCATCCGCATCCCAAATTGGGACATTACCTTGCGAGTGAATGCCTGGGTGACGGTGTGTGTGTGATGTTTGGGCGGATGCCATGTTTCGGGGGCCGTTGTGTGTCGCGCCGAAAAGCATACTATCCAACAAGGAGGTATGCAAGAAAACCAAAAAAAATAAAAAACAAAAAAAACAAAAAGAAAAAACTTTTTGTTCGATTAATATGGAATCGTTTTATGAATTAATACAAAAGTGAATCTTGACACACTATAAAATATGTTGTCTGATGACATATTTCTCAATCCAGAGAAGATCCTAAGTGCGGATTTAAAGTTAGCACAAGATGTAAAAAGAAGACTTATAGACATTTGTTTAAACGATGATAAACCAATGGATTCCATATATTGGATGGGATCAACTGCAGAATATTATACTACAGATAATCTTGTCGACATTACATTGAAATTGTGGCGAGAAACCGATCGGGAAAATAATCATGCTCTCAAATCTCATTCTGTTTGTATGCAACCTCAAGTTGGAGCAACTATCAAAATAAGATTAGAGCATATTAATGGATTGTGGGACATTACATACATCCAATACATTCCATGGAAAGACAAATACGTTACATTTGCTTATAGTCCTATGGGAATAGAGAAGTCAATTACAGAAATGCTATTATAGTTTACATATTATATGCATATTTCTTTTCGATCATATATTGAAAATGAATCTTTTTCCAATTAACAAATGAATTCCCGTGCACAACGTGCTATAAAACAACCTATATATTTACTCAATGTAGAACGTAAAAATATGATTTGGAAATTTCAGGTATTAGGCGCATCAACCAATGCATATCAAGTTGACATAATGATTTATCCGCTATATATGACGTGCACTTGTCCTGATTTCATTCGCAATCGAAAACCGTGTAAACATATTTTCAACATTCTATATAAAGTACCTAATAACAAAACATTGTTTCATAAGCTTGCTTATGATTATGCAATATCGGAAGAAGATGGTGTTATATTAGACAAATCTATGGAACGTCGTATGCGACATTGGTTATCTAGAGGCAGTATTATAGGTAAGGGTGATGATTGCTCAATATGTCTCGATACAATGCATACTTCGATCAATAAATGTGATGGCTGTGGCAATACTTTCCATACAGAATGCATCACGAAATGGTTGTCGGAAAGAAGCACTTGTCCGCTATGCCGAAAAAAATGGATTATGTCTACAGACTTTCCTATGTTAGCGGAGGTTAATATGAGATGATTTTGAAATATACATTGGCTTTATCATGTGACATCATTTGACAATGCATCATTTGACAATGCATAACAACATCATTTGACAATACACAATGAAATCGTTTAACAAGCTTCTCCAGTTTCCGCATCTACTCTTACATCTGTCGATAATTCCCACGGCAATACTCCTTCTTTATAAAATAATTTATGATGTTTATGTGCATTCCAATCATAACCTCTATCCGATAGAAGTTTATAAGTGGCTTGTAATTTTTCAACACTATGGTCTTGATGAAATATACCCATACAACCTTGACAATCCGAATTAACATGAATTTCTTTCAGATACATTTCAATACATAATGAATGTAAATCTGCTCCATGATCCAAATAGTATGTTATGAGTTCTATGTCACATAATAAGATCGCATTTTCAAGTGGAAGAGATTCTTTATGTGAATATACAAATTTTCCTTCAATATTGGGTGCATTTACGTCAGCACCACATTCTTCGACAATATAACGGATGAATAACATCTTATTCGATATATTATTACTATATGGTATCGAAGAAAGAATTGAAGCCCCAGTATACTTATTCCTATAATTAACTAATGCTTGTTTATCTAATTTACACATTAACCAATATATTACATCTTCGGGTATAACAGCATTCTTAGATATGATATCATCATTATACATAATATACATCCATAACATATCTATATCAATCGGAGTTAATACTTTCCATTCAAACAATTTTTCAAGTCGTTCTTTAGTAGTAATATGGTCTGCTATCATTTCATATAATGCGAAACCAAATGAATTATAATGAGCACGTATGATATCCTCTTGAAAATGTTTAAGAGCATGTACAAATGTCTTACCCGATATCCTAGACATGATTTATATACGATTATATATTCATTTATGTATATGCTAAGTCAACAAAAAATCTACTATTATGATTATACATTGTGTATTGTGTATTGTGTATTGTGTACATAATATACTAAGTCAACAAATAAAATCTACTAATACAATCATGCATTATGCACTATGTCTCCCGCTAATATTCTAGCATAATCTGACAATAAATATGATTTACCTGTGTTTTCAAATTTAGTTTTTGATTCATGACTATCGATGTATTTGTCGTATACCCAACTATACAGAGATCTTATTTCATCGGATGAATTAATGCGTATAGTATATATCTTAGCAACACTTTGCATATAATTCAATTCTGATATAAAACGTCAATTATCTATTATGACTATTTTCATATCATCACGAAACATAGAGTTATATAGCTCATATTTGGTCTCCATATTTAATCTTCTCTCGCTGCGCACTGTTTATGATCAAATCTCTATACTTATTTTTATATAGTTGGTCATTTTTCAACCTTTCGTAATCTAATTTATGTTCATCAGCAAATCTCTTCTTAACTTGATCAGCGAAAGATGCTACGTATGTCTTAGGATAAAGTTCACATATTTCATTGTATAAATAATGACCAAATGAGGACGAAAAGCATTTCTTTTTCGATAATATCGAAAGATCATTTGTGTAAAAATAGATTAAAAATGAAATAAAAATAGTACTATAAATACATCTAGTCAGAATGGAGCTCGAAGATCTTTTGGCGGATGCCATATCTACAGTAGGATTTCATAAGATATGCGAATGGCTTAATATACCAACTATATTAGGAGGTGTAGTACATTTATTATTATATGTTGGGATTCTTAATGAGAATGAATTTAAAGAATGGCAAGGTGCTAGTATACGATATCTCATGGACCATAAATTAAATATACGGAAAAGAGACTTTCCAATATATCTAGATTTTATTAAAAATTCAAAAACTAAAGAACAGGCTCTTAGAAGATTAGAGGTTATATGCCGTGATAGTGGATTGCCTTCTTCTATTCCGAATATACCAACAGCATCTAATAGTATACCCAAGATACCTAAAAGAAAACAATCAATTCCTGCTATACCTAAAGCAACTCCAGTAGTTCCATGTGCTGCACATAGTGTACTAAAAGAAAGATTAGCAAATATATCATTTATAGAATTTGCAAATGTTTTCTTAAGGATGCGAATAGCAATAAACTTTACCGATCAATTAGCTAAATTTACATGTCATTGGATAACGAAAGATGATGACAACCCCTATACAACAACAATAAAAACAACAGATGGTAGAATAATTCATAAAAAAGTAGACCCAGGAAAAGAAGAACAAAAACGACGTATGCCGGGGAATCCTAAACATTTCGGAGCAGGGCCATCATATGCAGTAGGACGGCTTTATGACGAATTGTTTGGCAAAAAAGATCCAAGAGAAATATATCATTGTCAACTAATAGCAAAATATCCAAATGGTGTTCCACTTCAACATGGTTATATTGTAAAATATTGTAATAAAAAGGGTCCACATTCACATTAGAAAAATGAATACTCTGTTAATTCCAAATAATGAGTTCTTCTGACGCAGAACCTAAAACCATAAAAGAAGCAATATGGGCTGGATTAATAGCTGGAATAGGTGGAGGAATAGCTCACTTATTAATAGAAGGTTTAAAATCAACAGGACCTATGATATGTGAAGAGATCACACAAGGAATCATCAATAAGACTAAAGATATCTTTAATAGATCGAAACTCGATGAGCAATCATTTCAAGAAATGGTGTTACATCAATTAAATAATCGTGAAGGAATATATACAATGGTTCGTGCAAAAATAATATCCGATATTAGAGAAGATTTTAGGAGCCATATATACTTTGAACATATGGAAAAAATGTTGAACTTCTTAGATCATTCTTCATTGTGTGTAGACTTCTAAAAAATGGAAGAGGCGGGATTCGAACCCGCGAAGCCAATGCACTGGATCTTAAGACCAGCTCCGTTGTCCACTTGGATACTCTTCCATATACTTGAAAAAATTCACTTTTTCATAACATTGTATTTATGTATATAGAATGTTATATGTCCAAAGATTTATATTTACATCCAACAGCTATCACAACACAAGCAAGTATGCATAGTATTAATATGGCGAGAAATGGAATATCCTGATCAGTATCCATAGATTCTACATCAAGTTTATATTCTACCGTTATATTATGCATTGAATTAACAGGTACGAATATAAGATATGTTGGTGTATTTTCAACCGATATAATACCTCCTATCGGAAAGGTAGCATCACTAGCATTATTAATAGAGTATTCCGATATGTGAGTATGCGTATCTCCAAATTGTCTTGATATATACTCTGCACCATCCATTAATTCAGTACCAATATACCCATCTATCACTCTGAATGAATACCCTATTCTATAATGCTTGTAATCCCAGTGAAATATATATGAACTATGAGAAATTAAGGTTATTGTCTTTTCTTCCGATATATCGGCAGATACAATTGGCAATATAAGAAAGAATAATGCTAGTAGCATTTTATAAAGAGGAAATATCACTTTTAGAGCATAACATAATTTCATATAAAATGTTATGTAAACTATTCATCAATTCATTGTATAAATGAATATTTTTAACTAATGAAATGCAGCACCGTTGTTTGATACGCCATCGTGGACATCAATGTTGCTTTTCTAATAGTAGTACTAAACGTATCGGAGGATGCAATACATATGGGGTGTGTGCAGAACTTAATGCAATCATGGCACACCTCCCATACAAAGAACGACGACTTGTCGCAATGTATTCATTGAAAAACATCAACCTGTTTAAAGGGAGTTTGCCTCAGCAAACAATTTCGTAAGCTGAGGGGGTCTACATTAACTGTCGTTCGACATACTAAAAATGGATCTCTTAGTAACTCATATCCATGTGAAACCTGTGTCAGAGCAATTCAATTAGTTGGTATACGACGTATACGATATAGTAATGAATATGGAAACATCATAACAGTTCATTCTAATGAATTACATCAATGTTACATTCGTAGAGCAATAAGATTACACGGATACTTAAAATAATTAGTATACATACATGACACAACCAAACTTTATTTTTTTATTTGATTCTCGACATGCCATAAACATTATATACAAATATGAAAAGTATAAGTGAAAAAACATCGCCATATAAAGAATGGAGGAAAAATATGCATATTTATGCGGGAAGGTCCTATCTTTCGAAGATATCTCTTCCATTCCAAAATATGGATATTATGCGCAATCATGTGATCAGACAATAGCGGATGCGTGTTATACAGAAGGTCTGCATACTTCTCCATTAAACATGATAGGATTGTTCATACAAAACAATGGTAGATTCCAGAACAATTTATTAGTTCCAATTGTAGATGTATTTGGATATACAGAGCATGGTGAATCAGTTACATTAAGAATACGTGGGTGGGATCCTGAGTATTTATGCAAAGTTCCTATAGCATATGATCCAAACATCTTTATGAAAGAGATTGACAAAGCATTGGCAAATGATCTGTCTGATGGTATATTCAAACTTAGCATAAAACATTTCATCGATGATAGGCATTTCAACTTTGAGCGGAAAGAACCTTTCATATGCATTAGTTCTAATTCTCCCGCTATGCTCAAGCGCAGTTTCAACGTTGTATTAGAAGTTTATTCAGCAGCGAGAGAACGTAGTATATCATCATCAGAGTTAGCATACGAACGATCTAAATTAGAGAATTTCCCACTGCGATATTCAGATGATATAGGACCAAATAGCTATTCATATCATCTTATGATACGAAGTGGAATTCCATTGATAGGTCTTATACAAATTAACAAGTATGAACCAATCGAGAATATGGAAACTAAGACGAAACGAATGCTATTAGTTCACATAGAAGACATTCAAAAAGCGGATGATAACATAGACTTATTGCATTATGGTATATCAGCCAGTTATGATATTGAAACTGATAATTTGAATCCAACCAGACGGAAGATAAGTGATCATTTATATGATCCTATTATAACTATTGGTGTATCATTTTATAAGATGTTAGATCGGAAACCACTGTTAAATGTAGGGTTCTATTATGATAAGAAACCATCTAATCCCTTGAACAATGCATTGTTAATACGTTGTTCTAATGAGGAAGAGATGATAAAATGTTGGGCATATATTATGGAGTGTTTAAGCAGTGATGTCATATTGTCATTTAACGGAGAAAGCTTTGATAATGAATATGTGTGGAGTAGAGCGGAAGTAACTGGAGCTCAGGAATTCTTAGCATGTAAACTCTCCCGATATAATTTGGATGTAGATACAATGGATTGGAAAGCCAGATTTAAAGTTGGTTTTACATTCAAAGGAACATATAAAGGTGATGGTATTATAAAAACTAATCTAAATAGATTCGTAACAACACAACGTGCATCTTTCGATGCAAGGTTATATTTCCAAGCGAAATATCCAAAAGAGTTTGGTGAAACAGGAAGTTTAAATGCAATGTTGAAGTATTTTAATGTTAGTGATCCAGATGATACAAGTGGTGATGTAATGCATAAAATGGATTTACCGATATCAACAATGTATGCATATTGGAGAGCAGCGGATAACATCATTAATGAAGATACTAAGAATAAGATTAAAGATATTATAGACTATTGTATAAAAGATTGTAGATGTACACATATGCTCATCTTAGAGCAAGGAGTTTATCATGACTTGTTCGAAAAGGCTGTTGCATCTTATACAACATTAAATGATAGCATGCATAAAGCAGATGGGCTTAGAGTGAATAAAACATGTGCAAAGTATGCATACCATCTCAACATAGCATATATGGATCAAACTCCTCCTGTAGAATATCAAACAGAGATAGAAGAACGTATTGGCGGAGGAGAAGTTAAGTCTTTGTTGCCTGGTCATCAACGTTGCATTTCATCTTTAGATTATAAATCACAATATCCCGCTCAGATGCGAGGCAGTAATATAGATACTAGTGCAAAGATTCCAGCCGTAATGCTAGATATACCAGATTTATTTGGCATAAATATTATAGAACGTTCTACGATAATAGATGCATATGGTGAGAGAGAAAGATATGTTATCGAAATAAACAATGTATCGGATGATACTATGCCTATTGATCGTATTACATCTAATGATGGTATTTTATGTAATGATCGAGTTTCTATTGATAGTGTTTTATGTAATGATAGTATTTCTGGTAATGGTGTTTCATCTGATAATAGTATTTCTAGTGATAGTATTCCATCCGATGATAGTATTTCTAGTAATGACAGTGTTTCTAGTAATGGCGTTCCATCCGATAATAGTATTTCTAGTAATGGTGTTTCATCTGATGATAGCATATCCAGCGATCGAATTTCATCCGATGATAGTATTTCTAGTGGTAGTATTCCATTATCCAACAAACAATATGTGGTCGAACAATTCTGGACAGAGGGTACGCGTGGTTTGCGCAAAACATATTATGTACAATCTATGCGTGACAAACGTGGAAAGCCAATAGAGCATTATGCTATAAAAGAAGTTATGGAAACAGATCTAAGTGATCAACGGGATAAAATTAAAGGTCAAATGAAGTCATATACAATGTTGTTGAAAATCATTAAGGGATATACAAAGGGTGATATGCCATATGATAAGTTGCGAGATGCATTGCTTAAAATGGCAGATAAAGAAAGAACTTCAACTTTCAAACAAACATTGTTAGATGCTACTTCTGGTGATACAGATATGATTAACAATACATTGCCAAGAATAAGTTCTCATAGTACAAATCAGGTCATCCGATTTAACGGAAAGCAAGGGGCCGTAAAAGTTATTATGAACTCCACATATGGAGTAGAAGGTAGCATATTGTTTGCATTATGCGATTATACGACTGCTGGTACCATTACATGGTGTAGTAGACAACTTATTGGATTTCTCCGTAAATGTCTTGCTACTAGAAGGATCATAGTTCCATATAGCATGCATGACTTTGTAGAGAAATATATAAAGCTCATCAATGAATATATCGGAGAAGATGCTATAAGTATGCATACTTTGGAATCTCTTCCCGATAATGGTATACCCGAATTGGATAAATATGGTAAACCAGTTGGCATACTAATTGATAAAGCAACGTGCCTTCGAAATTGGCCAGATAATAAATGGGTAGAAATAGATTTCAATGAATATACTGCAGAAGTTGTGTATCAAGATACAGATTCAAACTATTTCAGGAATACAGGTCTCACCGATACTATATTAGATAAATATAGTTCAAATCTGCGTGAAGGTATGTATAATGCGATGAAAGCAATTAATACATATAATGTACTTATGAATGAAGTTGTTACAACTTTAGTTAATAGATGGCCTATCAAACTTAGTTTCGAAGGTGCATTCTTCATTGCATATTATTGGCCACAGAAGAAACGATACATCGGAATTAAATGTCCAGAGAAATTAGAAAGTATTAATGATGTATTATTAGGAGTAGATTTCAGTGGTTATGAAGCGGGAATAGATATTAGCAATTTTCTCGCTAAAAGAAGCATAAAGGTTACAGGTGCAGATATTATACGACGTGATACATCTGCATACGTTATAAAAGGACTGTTTAAGTTCTTACAAGAATTGCTTAATCCTATTCCACCGCCATCTCTCAGAACAATCGCAGAACGAATATTAGAAGAATTTCTGAATGATTTGAAACATTGGGATCCATTGATTGTATCGAAACAACAAAAATATAACCCATCCAAAGTTAATGATGTTAGTATTATTGTAGATAGATTGAGAAAAGAAGCGGATGAATTAGATGCCGAAGCTAGGAAAATGTCAGATGAAGAAATGAAACGTCAAATACAAGAACAAGCTTATGCTAAAAAGAAGTTGATACCTGAGAATTTCCAGGCTGTTCGATATGTTGTTACGAAAAATAAGAATCAATATAAAGATGCACATGGAATAGCAACAATTTCCGTTAGAGATCGGATGAAGTTATTAGATGAGGGAGTTACTGGTGAAGATTTAGATGCATCGTATTATTTCGAGAGATTGGCTAATGCATTGGCAACCTTCTTATTCGATGAAATGCAACCAGCACTATATAAAATTGCTATGATGACAAAAGACAAGAAAGATAAAACAACTCTTATAAATGATATGAAAAATGCCATTTCAGCAGAACTTAAATCTAAATACTTCGTTGCAAAAGGCCATACTAAAATGGCAAAAGAAACATATAAGAATATTCGTGACAATGTTATAGATACTATGTTTATCGCACCAACTCAAGCTAAGACAGTAGAGAGGTTATTTAACGAAATGTCTAAGATTGATACCAAGTTAGAGATATATTTCAAAAAGATGATAGCAGCGGAGAAAAAAAGATTACGTTCTAGATATACTATTGATATGAAAAAATACATAGAACAATTGCCTAGGAAGAAATCTGAATTGGAAACGATTCGCAAGGAAATAGCGAATTCATTGAAACCTATAGAACTTAGATATATGGCATCATATCTAAATATTATGCAATATATACGAGATGTTGATACACAAATATGTGATATAGCAACAAAACAACGGAGACAAAGTAATGGTGATATGCTTAGTCCTGAAATGATAGCATCTATTCGAGGAAGTGAATTGATAGATGAAGATAAAGTTACAGAAGTTGAAAGAAATAAAGCATTATTTGAATGGACATACAGAAGGTATGTATGTGTTATGAATAAATTAGGAGATGAGTATTTCTGATTTTAAGAGTTTATATCTTCTAATGCATATATCTCTATTATGGTTACATACACGAACACTTACTCCTAATTCTATCAAAGTGTTTCTTTAGAAACTGAATCATAAAAACAATCTTTGTTGTTAGTATGTTTTTCTATATCATTAAATTATCAATGAATTGCCTAAGATTACCAATTTGCTGGTTTCCAACCATAAGAGTTAGGTTCATATTTAAATATGATATCATCGAATTCTTTTTGTATATTCTCATCGAGAGATCTCTTCATATATCCCATTCGCATAAATGGTTTAATATTATAATTATTGTGTGCTATTGGAGTATTATGATGTCCAGTACAATCAGGAAGTCTATTATATTTATTTATATAATCTTTTAGAATAGATATAAAATGCTCTTGTGAATCTGGGGCATTCCAATACCAGCCTGGAATACTTTCTAATAATTTTATTCGTTCTTCAGTTATAATTCTTCCATTTTGTCCTTTTTTTGCTTGTCTTTGTTTTTGGCTCCATATACCCAAACTTCCATAACTTCGTGGAGGAATGCAATTATGCTCTTCTACATATTTCTTTAATTCTTTAAACATTGGAGTCCACTCATCAGGTTTTTCCCAATACCATCCTGGAATACTTTCTAATAATTTGATTCGTTCTTTATTTATATATGTTCTTCCTTTCTTCGCTCGTCTTTGCGTATCACACCATACGCCTAAACTTCCTGCACTTTGTGGAGGAATACAATTATGCTCTTCGACATATTGTTTCAATTCTTCAAATATTGAATACCATTCATCAGATTTTTCCCAATACCACCCTGAAATACTTTCTAATAATTTAACACGTTCTTTATTTATATATGCTCTTCCTTTCTTCGCTTGTCTTTGGGTATCACACCATCTAGACAAACTTCCATAACTTCTAGGAGGAATACGACCATACTCTTCGACATATTGCTTTAATTCTTCAAATCGAATCATCCATTGACCTGCAATCATAACGCCCATTCTATTAAACACTGCAGTATCTAATAATGTACTACTTTCAACGTCAGTATTTTCTTTATCGGATGAATTCAATATGAATCTAGAATGTAAAGTTTTAGTATTTCTTCGATGTTTAATATCATAATCATAATCCGCCATCATTTTCATGAATCTAGACATACTTTGTATATAAGATTCATCGACAGTATCATCTTTTGTAATAACGGAAGGAAGGATAATGTGAGATATTATTTTATCATCAGATTTACGCAGTACTCTTCCAACACATTGTATAACATCTATTACACTTCTTCGTTCTTCAACGAACCAACATGTATCGGCATTTGGGATATTTGTTCCAACGCCTATAGTTCGCACTGTGCATAATACTCTGATTTTTCCAATACTAAGTTCATTTATAACACGCATGCGAGTATACATATCAGTATTTCCATCGAAATATCCGGCTGGTATCTTTCTTTTTATGAATGCTTCTTGTAATTCTTTCGCTGTTTTCAACGAATTACAATATGCTAATATCCTAACAAATTGTTTATTATGTGATATGAAATCAACTTGTTGTTCTATTGTAGGTGTCGAAGAATAAATAGGAATAGTAACATCATAATCCGTTAGCGTATTATCATTTATAGCATCTCTTAGTTCATATGTAAAGTCTGCATTAGGCAAAGTAGCACTTAACAAAATAGTACGAGTTGACTGTATATCCTTTATTATGTCACTTCGCGAAGGAGTTGTGTCATTTGTTGAACTATCATCATTCAATGTATCATCATCCGATGTATCATCCGATAAATCATCATCAGTTAATAATGAAATAGTTAAATGGGCTTCATCAATTATCTTAGTATCGAATGAAATGTCCTTTAATCTATATGCACTGTCAAACACACATACAAATATTTTACTATCAATATCAAATGAATTGTTATAAGTAGTACCAACCCGCTCTACTTCTATTCCATAATGTTGCATAAATAAATGAGTTTGTTCTAATAAAACTCTAGTTGGCACGAATATTACAATTCTCTGATTCATATCTTTACATAATGTGTGTATCAAATATGTTTTTCCCGTACCACAAGGTAAACTAATTTTAGTCGTACCAGTATCTTTTATCATCGAAAGAGCTTTCAACTGATAATCTCTAAGTTCATACATATGAGGTATATCAATTGGTTTGTCAATTGGTTTGTCAATTGGTTTGTCAATTGGTTTGTCAAGTGTGGTAACATTATCTACCTCATCGATTTGTTCTTCTATTTCAACAATCTCATTCACGCCATCATCATAATTCCGCTTCGCAACAACACCAACATCATGCTTCTGTTTCAACTCATCTAACACACTTTGCATATTATTTCTATCAACGACTAACTTTTCATACACATGTTCTTGTACTTTCGATATTCTTTCAACATTACAGCACAATATCATCTTGTCTAATTGTTTTCCACAAGAATAGGACATAGCGAGAAATTTAGCAACTTCTTCCCATGAAACTCTAGAATTCTTTCCTCTAAACTTAGCTTGCATCGTTATTTTATCAGTCATTCCATCTATTCCACAATCCTTCATATATGTTATGTTTAGACTATTTCTATATTCTATAGGAAGTTGACCCCATGGTATGGTTCGTGTTATATAACAAGCAAGTAATTCAAAGTTCTTCCAACATAATATCTTATCGCTAGCGGGAAAAATCTTTCTGATCTCAAAATCATATTGTGACATAAGATCCATCACATTTCTATCAAGCTTATTAAGTAAACTTTCAGTGTCCATTTATGTATTCTAATCTTTCATTTACAAAAATAATGCTGTATGCCAAGTGGTTGATGGTGCTTCTATACGCAAAAATAACGTTGTACACTAATGTATTAAATAATAATAACAACTAATATTTCTATATAACATAAATAGCATTTACATAAGATTTGCCCCATTGAAGACCATTAGCAAATGTTGTATCGGAAGATCTACCATGCATGTCATATGTTGCATCTGCAGTGCCAGCCCATATCTGACCACCTTTATCTGGTCGCCAATATTGTAATCCTATATATTTTATCTTACCAATTTCCCCTTCTTTTGCGCGTGCTAATTCTTTTGCTTCTTCTAATGTTCTCGCCATTCCTAAGTATTCTGGAAGTGCACGATTCTGTGGATCATCAAAGAATGCTCCGAGATATGTTGCAGGATCATATTTAAGTACAATTCGTCTTGGCGGAACTTTCTTTACTCTTCCCATATTCATCAATACAAGCACACTTATAACAACGACAATAAACACAATGAGGATTAATATCTTCATGATTATTTAATGAACTATAAATCTTCCCTATTTAAGAAATAGTTTACATATGTTTTATGCTTAGTACACATCAATTGAAAAATAATAAATCTTCTTCATTTAAGAAGTAGTATACATATACTT
>Ga0180301_10000591_pt1 | contig 28031 bp, 20 predicted proteins | sample GuaBasSediGuay16_FD_121797 | JGI IMG/M metagenome (GOLD analysis project Ga0180301, IMG submission 121797) | Subseafloor sediment microbial communities from Guaymas Basin, Gulf of California, Mexico - Guay16, Core 4569-2, 12-15 cm | ecosystem: Environmental > Aquatic > Marine > Hydrothermal... | reverse complement strand
TCTCCCTATTCTACCCATATACGCTGAAAAATGGAAGACCGCTGGTGAAGGTGAAATCGAATTCACAGTCAAAGCAAATAACTTTAGGGCTGAAGTGAAGCTAGAGGAAGACGGAACATTTACTATAAGACTGGGGAAAGGGATCGACATAAGTGAGATCGCGAAGCTAGTATCATGGATGCTTGTCCGTAGTCTCTTCTGCACCGGATGCAAGTTGTGTGTAAATGCCTGTCCTAGTAAAGCTTTAAGCATCAAGAATGGTAAACTTACAGTGGAGCCGGAAAAATGCACTCATTGTAATATATGCAATGACTTTTGTCCACTAATTAATTTTCTCAAAGTCGAGGTACATAATCATCCTTTGGTTTCAGAAACAGGTAAAACAGTTTAATTTCCTCTATACTCCAGCTAACCTAGCTAATCCCAATTATACAACCGTTTAATTAATATTCCTCCTAAACTCGACGTTTTCGAAGGTTTCCATTTGAATCCCCAGAAGTCATTTAATTTAAACTCTGACGTCTTAACTATCAGAAGTTTAAGGGCTTTTATCTTTTAACACCAAAACCGGGATACATTTACAAAATTCTCGGCGGGAAAGCCCCCTGCTTCAGCAGGGAGAGTGTCAAAGACCTCTACAGTGTAGCCTTTTGTTGACAGCTGTTTTATAATACCTTAGAAGCTATAGCAGTTTCAGAGCTACTAGTGGAATCGGGTAGATAGACTGATATATATTTATAAAATGCAAAAATACATTGAATAAGAACGTGTAGTAAAATGGGCTATATTAGTTCTAATTGGGATTGGCAGATGGGACATTTGGAGTGTAGGCTTTTTGAGCAAATGGGGCAAATGTATACTTTATCTCTGGTACAATAGTATGCTTCGTCGCCTTTATAGATCGGTTTACCGCATACTACGCATCGTGATATGAATAGTCTCTTAGGGTAATATGCCATGGAACCACCTTCAAGCTACCAGCTAAAGGCATTTTCTATAGAAATCCTACTTTAAAAATTTTAGTCTCTAAATTAATGGTCTGACGGAAGATAAATAATTTAGATAGAGAAATAAGATAATAGAATCGTTAGGCTATGAAGAAAAGCGCCTTGCTGAATAGTGACGAACGGAAAGTACCTCTGAGCCATAAAAGCAGTTGATTAATGTGCTTGGTTTAAGGGGTGATGAAGGAGGTGAATGGGGAAACAGTGACTGCTCCCCTCCATAGGCTGACCTATATTGAATCCCCGTAATGATTAAATTATCTTGAAGTATATGAGTGATAGGTGATGGGAGTAATCGTCATAAGGGCACGAAGAGGGTTATCCAATGAAGAATTTAAAAATTTTCTAAATATAGTTAGGAAAATCGCGGAGTACAATGTAGAGGATAAAAGCTGGATACTTGTACCCGAAAAATTATCCACCAATGTTTTAACAAAAGAAGAGGCCCTAAAAATTTTCGATGAGCTGAAGAAATATTCCATTATAAGTAATTTAGAAAACCTTGATGAGTTTCTCGATACAGTTTTTGGACAACAGGTAGCAGATTTCTGTGAACTTAACTTAGAGGATCTAAGCTTTACTCTACCACGAAGAATAGGTAGGGATGCTTTCAGAAAGCTATGCAAGTACTGTGTCTATGAAAAGGGTGTCTTTAGGCTACGTAGTATAGGATATCTTGGTGAAGTTACAAGTATACTCTCAAGTGAAGGCATTACACTCCGCTACGATGTCGGCGAATTAACTAAGGCCATACAGAAAATGAAACACTGTATTATCTCTAGAGAAAAGGGGTTATTGAAAATCTCGTTTAGGATGATGGATGATCATATTTTAAATAAACTCAAGGAAGCCTGTACAATAAAATATTTTATCGAGAAACCTATCTTCGACGAGCAGGGAAATTTTCAAGAAACACAGTTAATTGAAAGAAAGTTCACCTATATGAAAATAAACTATAAGGAAAAGACAGTACACACCAGTATGGGTCTGATCGACAAGGTTCTTCATGTGTTATCTGAAGAGGGATTTGAAGTAGAAAATAAAGTTGAAGAGTTATCCGACATAAATATTAATATAAAGCCATCCTTTACCCTTCTGCCCCATCAAAAATATGCCTATGAAAAATGGTTTAAAAACAAAAGAGGCACCATCGCTATCTTTACGAGAGGAGGTAAATCCTTCATAGCGATGCAGGCTATAGTGAATCTGAAAAAACCTACAATAATCCTGGTTACGACTAGAGAGCTGGCCGCTACATGGAAAAATTATCTTCAAAAATATTTAGGTATTAAAGCAGGGTACATTGGGTACCTTGGTGAAGGTATAAAAAATGTAAAACCAATTACCGTAGCAATCTACAATAGTGCTGTTAAGTATATTGAACATATACAAGAAGAGTTTGAGCTGGCTATATTTGACGAGTGTTTAACGCCAGACACCCTGATAGTATTATCTGACGGAGGAGTAAAGACTATTAAAGAGATAGTAGACGAGCTAAAGAAAGGTAATTTTGTTGGACTCTACTGTGGTGGATCGGCATCAAATCCCATCGAAAAAGAGGTATCCGAAATATATGAGATAACCACAGACTTTGGTATCCTAAGGGCGTCTTCAAAGCACATACATATGGTTATCAAAAGATCCAAAAAAGCATTCTCTGGTAGCCGAAAGCCGAACAGGATACCTGTAGAGCCGTATTACAGCTTTCAGCTTGAAGAAGGAGATTTTCTCTTGGTTCCAGAGACTATTCCGCACACCACGAAATATAACTGGACTCCAGAACAGTTATCTCTACTATCATTAATTGTGTTCAAGGGTTACTTAGATAGCAAGAACAATCTGATCAAAGTTAGACTTGATAAAGATGAAAAATGTTTTTCGGAGGTTTTGATAAGAGGAGTAAAAGCATTTAATGCTAAAGCGGACATAGTGTCAGTTAACGAAAACAACGAAGGTTTGATAATATATATTCAAGATGCGGCGCTAATAAATGCACTTAAAAAGTTTCTTGGGGGGTCTCTGAGCGCTAAAAACAAGTTAATGTACATTAGTGAACAGATTTTCTATTCGCCGCTTGAATCCGTGAAAGAGTTCATAAAAATAATGTTTAGTGTTAAAGGAAGGTTAAGCATAGGTAAAGACAAACAAGATATTAAACTATCTTTAGGCTCGGGGTCTCTAGAGTTCATTAGAAAAATTCAGCTACTACTACTAAAATTTGGGATATTCTCTACGGTCTCCAAGAAAACGGATTCAGATGAATTCTCTTTAGAGGTAAGTGAATATGATTTGCTGAAGTTTAGTGAAGTCATAGGACTTTTCCATCCAGAGAAAAATAAACAGTTGAAAAGGGTGTCCAAACAGTTAAGAGAGAGATTTTTAGGCAAACCAATTACAGTTACCTTGAATGGGATCAGGTATAGGCTTGCAGAAATAAAAGAAATCAAGGTATTGAAGGAGAAGGCAAAGGTATATGATTTTACAACTCAAACACATGTTTTCGTGGCAAACGGCATGCTTACTCATAATTGCCACCATGTTCCTGCAAACACGTTTAAGGAGGTAGCATTGAGGCTTGGAGCCCTATATCGTATGGCTCTTTCTGCTACACCTAAAAGAAGGGACCGGAATGAGGCCTTGTTATACGCTCTCTGCGGGGAGCTTCTAGTGGATATTGACTATACATCTTTACTCAACTTAAAGATAGTTGCACCAATCGAGGTATTCCGTACTTTCTTCGTAGAAGGCCAGGATGAAAAGCTAAAGACGTTAATAAATATACTGGAGAAACATAAGGATGGTAAGGTACTTATCTTTACCCAATATCTGAATACTGCTGGTAAAGTTTACGAAGAACTGCTAAGAAAAGGTTACAGAGTTGCGCTTATAACTGGAAGTACAGAGGACAATAAACGTAGATTTTTCTTCCAAGCTTTTGTAAAGGGAGTTATTAAAATAATAGTCACGACAACCGTGCTCGACGAAGGGATAACGGTTCCCGATGCGGATGTAGCTGTAATCTACGAAGGGTCGGGGGAACCTCGTCAAATGATCCAGAGAATTGGGAGGGTTTTAGGTTATGTTCCAGGAAAAACTGCTAAAATCTATGAGCTGGTGGACATAAAGAGTCCACGCGAAAAAAGAGCTTATTTTAGGAGAAAATGGGTTAGAGAATTATATTTAACGCCTGAACTTAAAGATCATCTTGAAGGAAAATCTAAAAGTAGTGTCACATTTCAGATGAAGCTAGAGGATTTCAAATAAGGTCAGTCAATCCATTCTTTATGCTCCAGTTTGTCAGGCAAGTATTTTTGGGACAGGAATTTAAATCCATGGGTCGATAAGCCTTCGATTTCGACTTTTTTCTGGGTTTTAAGAAAGAGCTTTAACTCTCTCTTCCAGGCCTTAGATTTAAACCATGGGTATCTTAAGAGTTCTTTAGCTCTCTTAATATCCGTATCTTTTGCTTTTATTATTGCTTGAGGTGGAAGCTTGTACTTTTTTATGTCGCTCGGCGCGACGCCGATAAAGCAGGCACCAGGTGTTGCTAAGCGCTCACTTTCATAGCTTAACGAGATTGAACCACTTTTATACACACTATATATGTAGAATCCATATGGATCAGAGTTATGATACACTATGCCAAATCCGCCGACAAATGATTCATTCCCAGGAACCGCAAAATCGTACACATATCCGTCGTAATCTTCTTCCTCTATGTTTTCAACCCTCACAGCCGATACATCTCCTAATCCATCATGATCCTTAAACAGTGTACATGGAAAGGCCGTTTCCTTTATCTTGTGGACAAGTACAGTACCCTTTCCGGTGGAAGAGAGGCTCAAAGCCTTGGTTGATAGGTATTGGGCTACTTTTTTAGCTTCGAAGTAGCGGGATGTATTGCCGGAAACACCCAAAGTTTTCTTTGAAAATTCTATAATACATCTTCCTTTGTCTAGTGTAAGTGTGACGGGTAAGCCTAATGTGAGCAGTAGGTTAAATACCTGTTTTGCCAATACATTGTTCCTGGTTGTATACATTATGTTTCCATCTTCGTTCATGTTGTCCTCGATTAACCCTTCGATATATGCTAAAATTACATTTGATGGCGAATTTACGATTACTTCCGGAATCCTCCTCTCCTCGATTTTCTTATTTAGCCCCATCCAGCTAAGTAGCACGTAGAATCCCTTTGACTCTATAAGGAGAGAAGTCTTCTTCTCTCCTTCGTCGACCTGGATGCAGGTTATATTGAATTTCTTTACCAGCAATTTTTTAGCTCTTTCTAGAACTTCCTTTCTCGGATCCTTCAATACTATGCTAATGCATTTATCCTGATGGAAGACGCCGTTAGCTGTAATTAATCCAAGAAGCCATGACACTTCTTCGTTTATGATGATTTCATTTGGCAGTCTTCTTCCGTTCTCATCTACAACCCATTTATATTCTCTCAGTTTATCCAGCGGGATGTCATTTATACCAGCTAAACAATTATTCTTTTCCAGTTTAAAGGATGCTCGTTCGTCCGGTGACAATGTATAGTGTATTGCTTCTGCCAGATATATTTTCTGTAGGTTATTGCCTACCTGGGGAATCCTATTTGCTACTATTATGTAGTCACCTACTTTAATTTCTTTAGCAGGTACAACGAGGACTTTTCCTTTTCTGAAAACAAATAGTGAGTGTGCTTTGGTGGTCCTAATGATTCCGCGCTGGTCTGTATATATTTTCAGTATTTTTTCTTTTATCTTGTGACGATATGCGTAGCCTATAAGCCGCCATTCTATATTTCCAGTATTGGGATTCCATGACGGTACTTCAAGGGGAAGAATTATTCTTTCTTTCCCTTTTCCAGTAAAGTAATGGCCTAGAATCTCTCCTATAGGCGCTATCTTTACTACATTGTCTAGGGGATTCCTTACTATAACTATCTCGTCTTCCGGTATGCTGTCTGTGAGAACGTAGACCGGGAGGTTATGTTCTTCCCATAATCTTCTAACCATTCTACGTGTACTTCTATCTGGCTGACCTTTGCCAGTTATAAGAATGCATCTATTTGTCTCCCAGAATCTTTCCTTATTCAGTCTATTGAATATGGCGTCTTTTTCGACCACTAAAACATAATCCGCATCTAATTCTAGTATTTCCAATGCATCAGGGTTAGGTGGTATTGCGTAAGCTCCGTCGCCCATTCTCGAACAGTCTATGGTATCTCCGCTAGACCTAACTATTATCTTGCCAACCATTTTGCCTTTAGCGTCATGCATTATTCCCATATGTTCCCTTAAAAGTCCCGTCATGACTTCGATGTCTTGTAGAACGGCGTTTGATTCGCGTTGATCATCCCAAGTATTTTCTCTTCGCTTTCTCTTTAAATGATCATAATATTCGAGCGTGTGTTTACCGAAGTAATATAGGTCTCTTATCGTAGGGTAGTCTCCTTCTCTTCTAGCCTGGACTATGATACTTAGCATAAGCATTGTTTGCATGAATTTCTTTGCTTCATTTAAGTCGAAGAAGTTTCTTTCTGATTTGCGGGAGCCCAGCAGTAGCATCTTTTTGACAGGATCCCATATGGTGTTGGAAAGCGTTCTCACAGGTATTATTAATTTCGGCTCCTCTTCATCTAGAACCTGTTTTGCAACCCATTTTCCCAACTCCTCGAGTTTTTCCAGTACAGTTTTCTCATCGAATGTTCTTCTCTTCATCTTTTCACCTCTTGTTTTGCTTTAACAGAAACCGTGGTTGGAGCGGGGACGCTTACGGGAGCTGCAACCTTTTCTATTTCGCGTTCCATCATTTTATACATTTTTTCGGCTAAAGTTTTTTCATCTACAGTTGTTATTATTGATAAAGCTCTCGCCACCTCGGGAATATATTTTTCGAACGTTATTTTTCTTCTTAATATTTCATGTGCTCTCTCCACAGCTCTAAGGTGGATCCGCAACCTTCTTGCAGCTTCCTTAATGGCGTTTTCTATTTCCCTTTCAAGCTCAGGGACGTCGGCTATAGCCTCCTTTCCTATACCTTTAAACGGTATTTTAGTGGAGCATACATGAACGACTACTACTAAGGGTGCTGGGAACTTCACTTTATACAGGCTCCAGTCTATGGAATCGACTATCTTTCTACTCACATCGGCTCCTTCATCATACAATAACGGGATTTTATTGGCATAGCGGTAGAGAATCGGTTTATCGCTAGCCGGGATCTTTCCACCCCAAGCTATAGCTACTTCCACAATAAAGGGGTTACCTCTATAAGATAGTGGTTTTCGGGTCACTGCAGCCACATACTCAGCTTCTAGAATGCTTTTTATCCCCTTTTTCAGAAGCTTTTCTCCCACGGGAGATAATGTAGTAGGTCTAGGTCGTCTCCAGTTAGGATATTCTTTAAGTTTCCTTGCTATCTTCGCTATCTCTTCTATGGTAAAGCTTGACAACTTTTTGTTAGGTATTTTACTCCACTTTAGGAAATCTTCGGCTGTTGCTTCTCCTACACCCTCGAAATTCTCCATTATGAAATCCTTCAATCTCTGATTCCCGTTACCGACGAACAGGTGCTTTAAAAGTTCGGTATCGACTCCATAGGGATGTGGTTTACCTATTTGAGGCGGGGGAGGCATTATCTTAGTTGAACGCTTATATATGGTGGTGCCTTCTGGAGTTATGAATGTTATATTAGCATAAGGTGTAATCATGGCTGTTCTCTTAATATATTCTTCAACTTTTCTTCTAGCCTGAGACCAGTTTCCTTCGATGCAAAGCTTGACGTGGGTTCCATGGAATTTCTTTCTTTTACGTATTAATTTTTCTGATAAAATGATAGGCAGGTTCATTTTTATGTTTATTAGAAGCTCGTATTCCGCTATGACCGGGGATTCCGGGGTGGAACTTTGGACGTAAAGGGGACGACCTGTAGTGATCTGTGAGTACAATACTGTCATTTTGATGCCTAGGCCAAAGATCCCTCTGGTTTGACGTAAAACGTATTTGGAGCCGTAGAAGACTCTTGCAAAAACACTCGGTATTTCTTCCACAGGAACGCCTATTCCGTTGTCGGATACTTCTACGTAGACTTTATTTGGATCCTTTTCATCGAGCTGGATAACAACCTTTATGTCCGGCAAAATCCCATGGGTTTCCGTTGCATCAAGCGAGTTTTCCACGAGCTCCCTTACAGTTTGATAGAGTGCCCTAGTTGGATTGGTAAAACCAGCTATCTCTCGATTGCGATAGAAAAACTCTGCTGCACTTAAGCCTCTGAAGCTCTCTCTTTGGCTACTCATCTAGACCCCTTCTCCATATAAATATGCAACTAAAAAACCTAGCGTCCCCTTCAAAGCTTCTTTCTATCCGCTCCATACTGGTTTTACATCTACGAGGGTTTAGCTCTTTCAAAGGTTATGCGAGAAGTGCCTCTTAATATTAATAAAAGTTTTTATGGGAGAAGAGAGAAACTAAACGAGATGGCAATTAATGAAATGGCGTTTTATTTCATGGTGTTAGTAACTGCTTTTTAAATTCCTCCACGAGTATTAAAGTCATCCTCCTAAATTTAGAAGGTAAGTATACTTTTTTATATTTCTCAATGCTAAGTAACGCCAGTATCTTTCGGCTTAATGTTCTTCTATCAAGTATAAAGAATAGGGCTTGGTCTTCCGGTCCCCTGACCGCCCTACCGATGGCTTGTTTAACTCGAATAGCCATAGGTATCATCATCAGGTACTCCCATGCTTTCTCCTTTCCATAGATTTCGCTGTATTTCTCTAATCTGGCTTCGAGATAGTCATTTGGTTCTGGAAATGGTAAGCCAGCAATAACTATGGCTCTTATCAGACTTTCACCATTTTCTTTCTTAAGCTCCACACCTTCCGTTAGTTTTCCACCCGAAACTCCATGTAAAATAACATTGATTTTCTTTTTGACGGCTTCTTCGACCTTACCCAATGTAGTTTCTTTCTCTTCAACAATGTGTGTAAAATTAAAATCATATTTTTTCTCCAGAAAGAGAATTACTTCGAGAACCCTTTTCATGAATTCATATGAAGGGTAAACTGTCAGCACTACATAGTCTGGGTCTATTAGGCTACGTATTTTAAGGATATAAAAACCTATTCTCATGAAGTTGGTTAGCGATCTTTCGGTATACTTACTGGTGGTCTCTAGGCCTATAAAATACTTTACTTGGGTCGGCCTGTAAAAACCTTTTATCTCTATATATTCTATCTCTCTTTCTATTCCATACATGTCTATTATGTACTCGCGGGGAGGCAATGTACCCGAGGAGAAAATGGTGGAATAAGCTTTATTTAGAAAATATGTAACCATAGATGGAACCAGGGCTTTTAATTCAAGCCTATTTTTATTTGCAAATAGTTCGACGTCACCTCCCTCAAGCCACATTTTCTTCACGGTTGTGAGGAAACGGTAGACGGAACAAATATAACACCTGCTACGTAAACCTTCGAGCCGCAGTTTCAATTCAAGCATCTTCTTCGAAAAATCCTCTAAAAGCTCCAAATCCACGTTATCAAGAACTTCGGCAATAAACTTTTCTACACCTATTTTTTTCAGTTTAGAGTCGGAAAGGTTATTTCGCATAAACTTCACTAGTAAGTTTAGTTGACGGCGAGTTTCCTCGCTAATGGTTGCTGGTAGCATGTTTCCATATGTTTCTGTATCGTTGATAGCTCTACCTACAGTCCTTAAACTTAATTTTCGGTCAGCGTTTTGGAGGATGGAATCTAGATTATGAGCTTCATCCACAACTACTATGGTGGAATCTAGCAATACCCCATATTCCTCTAGAAAACTATTTCTAATGAAAGGATTAAAGAGATAGGGATATGTTCCCACAAGAGTATCGCTTTCTTGGCTCCAGAGAGTCAACACATACCAGGGACAGGCTTCTTGAGCCAAAATATATTGTATAGCTTCGTCCGTTTTTCTGAAGAATGTATATTCTATTCTCTTAAGGGGACATTGTCCTTTACGTCTCATGTATCTGCATACTTGTGCAAAATCTTCATAGTCGTGGTCAAGCATATCGAGTCCTTCTACTAGATTAAAGTAGCAGGTTCTTCTTTTACCGAGTAAAATAGAATACCTAAAATCTATGTCGATACCAGTATTTTTTACCAGCAGAAATAGTTCCCTTAAAACCGGTTCTATTTCATTACGAGTTCTGACGAGGTAAAGTATCTTTAAATCGTTGTCTAACGCGTATTGAATTGCTGGAAAAAGCACTGTAATAGTCTTTCCAAATCCTGTTGGAGCGTTTAAGGCTATAACTTTTCCTTCTTCAAGGGCTGAAAGAATCTTCTCTGAAGCTTCTCTTTGACCGGTTCTATATCTTCCATAAGGCCATGCGATCTTCATTTTTATGACCAACTGCAGCCTTCAGTTAGATACCATTTTGCTGGATATTAAAAATTAGCTTAAGGATATTTTATTAATATTCTTGGAACATAATTGAGAAAGGGAGTTGGATATGAGGGTTACGGCTTCAGCGCCTGGAAAAGTAATACTTGTGGGAGAACACTTTGTCGTGGAAAACGAGCCAGCTGTAGCGCTTGCCATAAATTTAAGGGCTCTAGTCACGGTAGAAGACAACGAGGGGTCCGATGTTTTCTATAGTAAAAATTTAGGAGCATTTGTCGAAGTTAAGGAAGGCAGGGTTTTAAAGGGTGCTGGAGACGGATTTGAGGTTCTCCGACCCCTAGTTAAGATAGCTGATATACTACGCCAATATTCTTCCGTTAAAAAACCATTCAAGCTGACTGTAAACTCAAGTATTCCCCCTGCTTCAGGTATGGGCTCCTCAGCCGCCGTATCTGTAGCTGCTTGCGCGGCATTAAGCAGATTCTTCAATCTGGACATAGGGCTAGATGATATATCAAAAATAGCATATGAGGCTGAAAAAATAGTTCATGGAAAGCCTAGTGGAATCGACAATACGATATCAACTTACGCAGGTGCAATAATTTACAGGAAAAGCGAGGGGTTCATTCGTCTTGACATCCAAATTGATTCAGCCGCTGTGATAATAGCTGATAGTGGTATACCGCGTAGAACAGGTGAAATGGTTAAACAAGTAAGAGACCTTAAGAAACGTTATCCGGAGGTTCTTGACCCACTCTATCACGCAGCTGGACACTTATCTATAGAAGCTGCAAGGGCTTTAGAGGAGGGTGACCTGTGGAAACTAGGTGAATTAATGAATATAAATCATGGTTTACTTTCCGCTATAGGTGTCTCGAATATGAAGCTTGAGGAACTGGTATATACCGCCAGACGTGCTGGAGCATTGGGAGCAAAGATAACTGGTGCAGGTGGTGGAGGCTGTATTATTGCAATTGCATATAAGAAAAAGGCGGATAATATAGCTAGGGCGCTTAAAAAGGTTGCATCGAGAGTTTATGTTCTTGAGGCAACAAGAAAGGGTGTAAGTATTGACGAAGTTGTATCTTAAAAACGCCAGAAAATTAGTTTCGTTACTTTTACTAGCTTTTTCGGTCATCTCGATCCTTCTATCGGAAAATGTGCAAGCACAACCCTATATCATTAAAAGCTACGGAGTATGTAAAGAACTTGAATACAGTAAAATTGGTTTAGGGGTTAAACCTAGGAACATTACTAATATTATAAGCCTCGGCGACAACGAGGTATATTTTTGGTTAGAATTAAAGGAAGTATATGCGGGGCTTAACGTTATCTTTACAATCTATGATCCCGATGGAGTAAAATTTCTCGAAGAGGAGGTAACTCTTCCCAGCCCTCTAGTAGCTATAAATGACGAAAAGTACAACTGGGTTTTTATTTACATAAAAGTCCCTGTCAGAAGTCACAAGGAAGGCTTAATGGAGATCAGAACCTTTCCCAGCTTCTTTTCCTCGAAAACCCTAGCAGTGGGAAGAATGAAGAAGAAGGGTAACTGGACCGTAAGTATAAGCATTAATAAATCTATTGTTGTGAAGTATAATTTCACTGTAAGAGCTGTTAAAACGACTTTTGAGCTGGTTGATTATTTAGGAAGACCGTTACCAGGTTCTGCATTAATCGTACTTGAGAATAGTGAACAGGTAGAAGTCCATGTTGAAGACGGTCGAGGATTTACGTGGCTGACGCCGGGACGCTACCTAACGAACGTATATTGGGATAATCTAACTGTTTTTAGAGGAAGTTTGCTGATAGAGAAAGATGGTAAGTTTAAGATTAATTGTAGCGTGTCATATATTTTAATTAAGATACTTGATAATTCCTCTAAACCTATAAAAGGAGCGTACGTTGAACTCATAGCCGAAGGTTTCCCCTATAAGCTCTCCAGAATTCAAAGCAACGATGAAGGGGTCGTTCAGATAGACCCGATACCCCATACACGTTATCTAGTTAAAATATACTGGCGAGGAAGGGAGATCTACACAGGTTCTCTCTATGCTGGCAAGAACTATACAATATTAACACCTGTATATTCCTATATAGTAAAGGTTATTGGAGAGCAGGGGCAACCCATACCAGGAGCGAAAATATTTTTCCATGAAGCAAATGTTACCTACATTACAGACAAAAGGGGAGAGGCTCTCATAAAACAATTTCCTCGAGGAGACTGGATAATCAAGGTAAGTTATAGAAATATCAGAGCCACCACGCTGTTTAGCGTACCGAAGGAACATGTAATCTCAATAAATGTTTTTATAGAGGTCTTTGGAATAGCTATCTCTAGGGAGACTTTTATTGCATCGATACTGGGAGTCTTGTTAACGTTGGCTTCTCTTCTGATTGCTATTTTAGTCTACATGAAATTGAGAGAGGAGAGGTGGCTATGAGGTTTTCAAGACCCCGTGGAACACGAGATTATATTCCCCCTGAAACCTTCGTGCGTAAAACCGTAATAGAGAAGGCTAGACAGGTTTTTGAAAGGTACGGTTATAGCGAAATTGTAACCCCTGCGTTCGAATATCTCGAACTACTAGAGGCGAAGGCCGGTCCAGAGATTAAGGAGCAAATATACTGGTTTAAGGATAAAGGTGGAAGGCTTCTTGGACTAAGGTTTGATTTAACCACTTCTATAGCTAGGGTGATAGCAAATAATCCCGGAATACCTAAACCAATTAGATTCTATTATATTGCCCCTGTATGGCGCTATGAGGAACCTCAGAAAGGAAGACTACGAGAATTCTGGCAAGCAGGTGTCGAACTTATAGGTTCACCTAAAAGTGAGGCCGATGCTGAGGTTATAGCTTTAACCTATAGGTTCTTCGAGGATCTAGGCCTAGAAAACGGATTAATCATTAAAATTAACAGTCGAAAAATAGCTGACATCATAGCAAGAAAAGCCGGTATAGATGAAAACGAAAAAGATACTTTTTTCAGGGCTATAGATAAGCTGTACAAACAGGGGGTAGACAAGGTTAGAGAGGAATTAGGAAAAATAGGTCTTAGCGAGAAAACAATAAACTACGTTATAGAAAATATCACCATTAAGGGAGACCTTGAAGAAAAGATAAATAAGGCATCTAAAATTCTCGGAGAAACAGGCCCTTTAATGGAGGTTAACGAGCTTGTATATTCCCTTATAGAAGTATACGATATTCCCGAAAAGTGTATAGACTTGGATTTTAGTATAGTACGTGGTATCGGATATTATACTGGAACAGTTTTCGAATTTATGCATGAGAAGGCATTAGATTTAGGAGCCTTAGCGGCTGGTGGACGATACGATAAGCTTATAGAGATTCTTGGAGGGGTTCCCACACCCGCAACAGGTATGTCTATAGGAATTGAACGGGTATGTGAATTGTATAAACGTTTAAATAAAAAAGTTATTGAAAATATTCCTCCTACTACGGCTCAGGTGATTGTCATACCTGTCAAAAACGAGGAACATTTAGTTAAAACATGTACAAAAATAGCTGAAAGACTTAGAAAAGAAGGTTTCTCCACCATTATTGACGTGCAAGGACGTAAAATTAGAGGAAATCTGGAATACGCTTCGAAACTCAACATACCTATAGCGATAATAGTTGGTGAGAGGGAGTTGACGGAAAAACGTGTTACAGTAAAGGATCTAAGAAAGTATTCACAGGAAAGCATTGAAATGGAAGTACTAGTAAGTAAGCTCAAAGAAAAATTACTGTAAAATCAGCTTTCTTATTTCAGACTCTAGCTGATTGCGATTGAAAGCTTTCTCTTCGACAAAGGTTTTCATTCTAGATATCAACGATACTGGTAGTGGGTCAACGTTTCTTAACGCGGCAAGGTAATATGACGCCATGTCACATATGTATAGCAGTGACATCATGTTCACTAGCTTAGAATAGCCCAAACCCTTTATCTCGCAGGTTTTAACACCATTTTCCCTTAAAGTTTCGGAAATGAATTTGATTCTTGCCTCTATTGAAGGGTGCTCGCCCTTCCCCCTTAAAAACACTACGCTTAGAAAATTATTTAATCTGCTTGGATACTGCCATCCCATTATCTCATTATGACCAAGCTCCGGTAGCTCTTCAAATTTTGCATGCATCTTACTGTTTTCATTAAGCTGCTTCTTAAACCTTGATGCTATACATGAGTATGGTTTATACGAATATATGAAGGGCAATGTATCGTAGAGTTCTAACGCAAGTTTTTTTGAAATATTCTGGTTTATCGGAGTTTCGACAGATAACTTTTCCTTGAGGTCTCTAAGTAGCTGCATTGTTTCGTCGTATTCATTGCAAGGTATTCCAAGTAGACCTATTTTCTCTAAAGTTACTAGAATGGGTATTGTCAAATAGGCTACAGCGCCGCGAGGGGGGTAGCCTTCAGGTACCTTAAAGAAGGGTATCCCTGTTTTTGCTAGGAGTCTCTTTAATGACCCATTGGACGTTATAGCAACTATCCTTGCCCTTCTCTTTAATGCCTCTCTTAAACAGTATAATGTTTCTTCCGTGTTGCCAGAATAGCTTACGATGAAAACTAATGTATGCTTGTTTAGTGAGGCCGGAGGATTGAAATCCTGTATAACCCGAAGAGGGACCTCTAAACTATCCCAAGAATAGTCTCTAACTATTTCTCCTCCAATAGATGAGCCTCCCATGCCGCAAATCAATATTTCGTTGGGAGTTTCAGTGTAATCCAAGGTTTCTCCGTTTATGGTCACCTTTTCCGGAATTTCTGTTTCCCGTGAAAGTTTGAGAGCTTGAGCGAAGTCGTCGGCGAACCCGATCATCACGTTATACATCTTACTGTTCAATGTTCTTTTCTTAAAATCATCACAGTCAAGCAGTTAGACCACCTCGAAACCATATTTAAGACACATGTTTTTGAACCTTAGGGCATCGCTACCCATATAAATGTTATTAAACAAGACGTAGATTTCATCTTTTGTCTGCTGGTATTCCTTTACCTTCTCACATAGTCTTTGTAGATCATCGTCCGTATACTTGTAGCGGTAATTTACCTCTCTTCCACCCAATCCATGAAGCCTAAAGTAAGCTACATTATGTTTCGATACACTATTTCTACGAAGGATGTCCACAATATGTATTAAATCTAGTTTGTCGACAAGCATCTTCACTTTACTTAAATTATTGTTCCATGTTCCTCTAGGCTCCCATCCTATGAGAAACCCATTTCTCCGAATCGAGGAAAAGAAGTTTTCTACATTATGGTAATTTACTGGAGTATAACCGAATGATGGTGGGGTCTGGACAACAATTATCTTAGCCTTTAAAATTTCAGCTATCTCGAGGGTTTGTTCCCATGCTTTAAAGTTTTCTTCTGTAGGCCGTAAAAAACCATATTTATCCTTCTTTTCCTCAGAAACCCGTATACCAGCTTTCCTCCAACTTGGGCTTGTATGAGGATGGGTTATAACCTGCCAGGCTTTTAGTTCGAATTCAAACCCTTGGGGGGCCTCTTGTCTCCACTTTAAAGCTGTCTCCTTTCTAGGTAGTTTATAGAAGGTCTGCTGTAGTTCAATGATCTTGAATGTCTCAAAATATCTTTTTCGACCACCTTTTATAGACCATCCACATGTGCCAACCTTGATGATGGACATGTTTTTCGGTAAAAATAACAGCTTCTTCGGTCTTAATAATTTTTATAAATAGAGGATAATTTTCGCGATAAACCTTCGGTGCGAGATAGGTTCATCATTTTTCAGTTCTTCCCATCCTCCACATCTATGTCGGCAACCAGCCTTTCTTCATTTAATCCGTACCCGAATTCTTCGTCATCCTACTTTATTTTTATTAAATAGGATAAAATAAGAGTTGCGGAGTAAAATTAGTCTCAAAGCCAACAGGCCGATGGATATACCTACATGAAACATTTTTGTTCGGTGGTGTATACGTATTAGACCTTGAGGGGAACCGTTAATTTGAAGAGTAGATCTAGAGGGGATCCCAAAATAATGTACAAGATATATCCTAGAAATATGAATAGGAGGTAAGGTACGGCGGGGGTTGTATAAACCTCTGTATCGGGAGAATATAAGCCTGTTTCTAATAGGCTATTAAGGGTCTCAAGGGTGTCTTCAGAGATTGTATGTTTGAAAACTATTTTTCTGCGACCATTTGCGGTGGGTCTCTCTACTATAAAGAATTTATAGGGTTTTTCCTTTATGCGGCTTAATTTAGTTTTATCGGTGAATAAAAGGACGAAGATTTTCTCCTTGAGTGTATTGAAGTCCGATAAAAACTTTTCATTGTAAAGAATTATTCTAACGAGGTTTTTTGCTAGCAGCCATGCAATTATTGTAAGTGTAAGTATAGAGGAGTTTATCATTAGGGAAAGGGAGGGGATTAGAGAGAGCGGAGAAGGTGGTTCTAATATACTTAAGGTGATAAATGCCTTTGCGTCTCCTCCACCAAAGTAATCTAGATATGCGAAGAGTAACGATACTATGGATCCCACGGTAATTGAAAATACATGGAGTATGAGCGGTAAAAACCATTGTTCTTTAGACTGGTACTCTAAAACTGTAAGTGGAAGCGATGCAATGAGCAGGAAAACCCATATTCTGTCATCGACTTCTCTTTTTTCGATATCCTGTTTAACCGATAGAGATAAACCTCCAATGATGATTAGCGTTCTCACCAACTTTATTTGAAGTGGTGTAAGTGTTATCATCATGCTCCTTATTTTGAAGGCGGGAAGAATATTAAAAGTTAAGCTCTATAAATAAAAGGATTGTAGCTTGGTGGTATAGCATTGGATATTGAGGAAAAGATTGAGTTAGTGGTTAGGGAGCCGACCGTAGAGGTGCTAACAGTCGAGGAACTAAGGAATCTATTTGAAACTAAAAGTACGCCGATAGCTTACAATGGATTTGAACCCTCTGGACTAGTTCATTTAGGTACGGGGCTAATCTGCGCATACAAAATGAAGGATCTTATAGCCGCTGGTGTCAAGGTGAAAATCCTTTTGGCTACTTATCATGCATGGATAAACAATAAGCTTGGCGGTGACATGAATCTAATAAGGCTTGCAGCGGAACACTTTAGGCATGCATGGACTTCGTTAGGTGTACCTCCAGATAGAGTAGAGTACGTTCATGCAGACAGACTATATCAGGATTTAGATTACTGGACTAAGGTTCTATTGATTTCGAAGGAAATTACTATTGCTAGGGCTCGGAGAACACTTGAAATAGCGGGCCGTAAAGAAGTAGAAGCAAAAAAGGTTGCTGATCTAATATACACCCCAATGCAGGTGGCAGATATATTCCAGCTGGAAGTCGACATCTGTCAACTAGGAACCGACCAGCGTAAAGCAAATGTTTTGGCACGAGAATTGGGGACTAAACTGGGGTTCTGGAGACCTGTATGTGTCCATCACCATCTCCTTCAAGGGTTAATGCAACCTCCAGTATGGCCGCTACCTGAAGGCAGAGAAAAGGAGATTTTATCTGAGGCTAAGATGAGTAAAAGTAAACCTGACACAGCTATTTTCATATACGACACCCCTGAGGACATAAGAAGAAAGATAAGGATGGCTTTTTGTCCTCCCCGTGAAACCAAGTTTAACCCGATACTTGACATAGCACGCTACATAATATTTAGAGAAAGAGATAGAGTAGTGATAGAAAAACCCAGTAAATTTGGTGGAGGTCGATTCGAGTACCTTTCGTACGAAGAGCTGGAAAAAGATTATATTAAAGGTCGTATACATCCCTTAGACTTAAAGAAGGCGGTTGCTGAAGAGTTGATTGAAATATTGGCTCCTGTCCGAGAATATTTTTCAAAGAATAAAGATGCTAGAAGAACATTGGAAATACTGAAAAAAGTTAAGATAACAAGGTAGAAAGGTGAGGGAGGAATTGGCTTTAAAAGATGTCGAGAATATCGTTCTCAAATATGCTTTAGTCAACGCTATTAAATATGGTGGACGCGCCGACAAAAAAGCCGTACTCAGCAAGGTCTTCGGCGAGCGTCCCGACTTGAGACCACTTGCCCGTGAAATAGTCAAGCTAGCTGATAAAATAATTTTACAAGTGAATTCTATGTCATTGAATGAGCAGAAGAAGCTTCTGGAGGAGAAATGGCCTGAATTGCTGGAAGCAGAAAAGGAGAAGAAGCCTGTTGAAAAAAAGCTTCCACCATTGCCTAATGTTGAAAACTACAAGACGGTTCGAACACGGTTTGCACCCAATCCCGACTTTGACATACATATAGGTAATGCTAGGGCCGCTATATTAAGCTACGAGTACGCGAGAATCTATAAAGGAGACTTTATACTGCGTTTCGAGGACACGGACCCCAAGACAAAAACTCCAATTTTGGAAGCATACGATGTTATACGTGAAAACTTAAAGTGGCTTGGAATAAAATGGAAGGAAGAACATATACAATCACTTAGAATGGAGAAATACTATGAATATTCTAGGAAACTTATTGAGCTTGGAGGCGCCTATGTTTGTACCTGTTCTCCGCAGGTAATCAGAGACATGAGATTTAGGGGATTACGTTGTGTGCATTCAAATCAAACGCCAGAGGAAGCGCTGGAACTCTGGGATAAAATGTTGGAGGGGGCTTTTGGCGAACAGGAGGCTGTGTTAAGGGTTAAAACAGATCCAAAATATCCGGATCCTTCCGTTAGGGATTGGATAGCTTTCCGTATAATAGATACCTCCAAGTATCCCCATCCACTGGTAGGCGACAAATATATTGTATGGCCGACATATAACTTTGCTTGCGGCATCGATGATCATCTGCTTTCCATTACCCATATACTGAGGGGTAAAGAACATGTTGTTAACACGATTAAACAGCGTTTCCTCTACAATCACTTTAAGTGGAGATATCCTGAGGCTATTCATGTTGGAAGATTAAAACTGGAAGGATTTATTCTAAGTAAATCTAAGATACGTGCAGGTATAGAGAAGGGTATGTACACCGGCTGGAATGACATAAGATTGGCAACGTTGAGTGCTCTACGACGTAGAGGAATACTCCCCGAAGCTATCTGGGATCTCATTCTAGACGTAGGAATCAAGACAAGTGAAGCACGTATTAGCGTCGTGAATTTACATGCTATGAACAGGAAGTATTTAGAGCCCTTAGCGAACCGCTACATGTTTGTTCGATCACCCGTAAAGCTGAAGATAATAGGTGCGGTTGAAACTACAGCTGTTATTCCTATGCATCCTTCCTTCCCTGAACGTGGAAGTAGGAGAATAAGTCTCAATGTAGAGGATGGTGAAGCGGTTGTTTATATTTCTCGGGGGGATGCTAAAAACCTCGAGGAGGGTGATAACTTCAGGTTAATGGGGCTTTTTAATTTGCGTCTCGTAAGGAAACAGGAAAATAAACTTACAGCCAAGGTTACTGGGTTATCTCTTAAAAAAGCTCATGCAGAAAAAATACCTATAATCCAGTGGGTTCCCTTAGAAGAAAATACCCCCGTGGAAGTTCATAGAGCAATCGGAGATGAAATAGTTATAGAGAGGGGGCTAGGCGAACCTTCTATATGTAACTTGAGGCCCGACGATAGGGTACAGTTCTTCCGATACGGTTTTGTAAGGATAGAAGAAGTTAGAAAAGAAGGGGTTACGGCTATTTATACGCATAACTAATATTTTACTTTGAAAGATTGACGGGTCTCCCGAATTCAAGGATTTCTTTAGGTATAGTTGCTTTAAACTTTTCGAGAAAAGATTTGTCTTCATCCTTCTTTCTATATTCATCCGGCAACATTATAGGTATTTCTTCCCGTATAGGATACCAGCGACTACATTTCTCGCAGTATAGGATTCCATAGACTATCTCGTTTTTAATGCATTCCTCGCATGGAGGCGTTTCCTTTAAATTGTCAATATATTCTTTTTTGAATCCACAATAAAGTTCGCATGACGGTTTCTTCCACTCCAGCTTTCTTTCTCTATATATTTTTTCTTCGAAAACATAGAGTTGGAGGGGAAATTTCTTACAGTAAGGGCATGCAAGTAAATCTAATAATCTATACTTCATCAGGATCCTCCAGGTTTACATAACAATATATTAGTTTTAAATGTTTTTAGATTTGCGGTCAAATTGAATGGATGAGAAATACACCCGGATACGTAAGGTTTTAGGACGGTGCCTGCAAAGACCTCATTTGGTCTCGTTATTAGCGCTATTAGTAAACTCTAGTATTACCGATCTCAGTACCCTAAGAAAGCTTGTTCCAACAAGGTTTAAGTACATCAAAAAACAGTTTGAAATCCTATCTAGAGAGGGTTTATTATCGGTGAACGATGAAGGCAAAATATTGTGGATTCTTCCTCCCGAAGAACTAAGCAAGATTATTGAAGTAAAATTGTTTGTAAGGAATAAACTTATTGGAAGAATGGCGCTTGGGGGAGAAACGATTTGGATAGTATCCTGGTTTAGAAAAAGGTATGTTCGAAGTATAGTTGTCAAAGAAAATGAAGTTGAAAAAATTAGGGATTGTATCAAGCAGGTTCAGACAACTAATATTCATTTTCTTTCAGAGGTAAGCGGCTTAGAGAGAAGTAAGGTTAAGGGTGCGGTGGAGGTTCTCAAGATAACTTGGGGGTCGAATCTACGAAAATATGGATTAGAATAAATTGAAAGATGAGATGTTAAGAGTTCTTTAAATGAGAATCAAGGTATTATGGTGATATTATCTGGTATGAGGATTCCGCCTGTGTTTTAATAAGCTTTTAAGAGAAATGGTCTGGTGCATTAAATGTTGTATGGTATGGGGGTCAGTAAAAAGATTGTGGTAGCATCTCTTATAACCCTGTTTTTAGTAAGTCTTGTAAGTGTTCAATCGTTCTCCGAAAAAAATGTAGAAAGTGTTCCAGTCAGAGTAAATTTCATTTTACGTAAAAGTGAAATAAAGAAGATCGTCATGAGTCCCGGCGACGAGAAAGTTTTTTCTCTAATACCGGCACCACCCGGCTATGATACTGCCTTTCTTAAAGTGGCAGGTGTAGATGCTTTACCCTCTTCGATCGAGATTAAAGGAGCCGATAAAATTGTAGTTGATGAGGGAAAGGTTTTAGCGGCAGTATCCTTTAACGGTACCTTAGGACTAGTCAATAAGGAGAACTCGACTGTAGAAGTAGAGGTAGAGATAGAACAAGTCTTTATTAAAACGGTCTACTTCCAGCTTGATTCAAACGGTGTGGTTAAAATCAACGTAGAGAAGCCTGTTGAACCATTTAAATTAAGTGAGCTCACAGTTAAGTTAACTGTAGAAAATTATCTTCCCTATAGAATAGTAGATGTATTGGCTCCGAATGGGGATTCTCTGCTGAGTTCACAAGAAGACTTTACGCCGGAGAGCATTAGCGTTGATCCTCACCATCTTGAGATACGGTTTAGTGATGGATTTACAGCTGGTGTTTACAGTGTCAAGCTTGCAAAGGATTCTGAGGCCGTAATGCCGTCAGCTTTTCTCATACTTGAAAAAGACGTGTACTATGAATCAGTAGCCCCAGGCGGAGTAAAGAAATTTACTGCTAATGAAACTGCAGGAAACAATACGAAGTTACTTGGATTTATAGTTGCTGTACATGCAACTAGGATCTATTCACCGGAAAGAAGCAATGTAAAGGTCTTAGGTGAATTAGTGGACTATGCTTTCTATGAGTCTCGTACCTTTAGTGTCAGAGCCTCTTCATACCTTATACCTCCACTGGACTTCCGCTTTTGGATGAAAGCTTTCATCGTGTTTGGAAAAGAGTTCACGGTGGTAAACACCGAGCTTTCCACAGTGGATGTAATATACATTCCAGTATACATAAAGGAAATAGGATCATGGAAGCCTGCGGGATTAGTTGCCGACATAACAGGCTTGGATATAAGCGCATTTAAATACGCCTTTCTTGTGGTACAATTACCTCCATTCGCCAAGGTCAAGAATCTGATTACTCCTGGAGGTGTAACGTTAAACAGCTATATTGAAAGTAGCCTGCCATGGAATGGGCAGTCGGAGAGGGATATAAGTGTTTTAAGCAACGAACTTTACATACAAGTTAAAAACGATGAAACAAGTGAAGTTGGCGTCTACAAGGTAGAAATAGAGTGGGAGAAAATCAAGATCCAAGCAGTGGATTCACTGGACAGGCCACTTAAAGAAGCCACGGTAACCTTGGAGCAGGAAGGTATCATTATAGAGAAGACTACGGATGACAATGGGTGGGCTGAGATATCACCATTTAAGCCCGGAGTCTTTACGGTCAAAGTAATGTTCAAAGACTCCATAGTCTTTGAACAAGAACTAATATATCCTCCAGCTACTCCATGGAAGATCAAGTGCAATGTCCACGATGTGATAGTCAAAGTGAAATCCATGTTGGGAACTCCTGTAAGCAACGCTACAGTGGCTATCGTAAGGGAAGACGGGATGGTGTTGGAAACAGCGAAGACTAACAGCAGTGGAATAGCCAAGTTGATTCAAATACCCGCAGGAAACTACACGGTGGAAATAGAATATAAGAGAATTTCAAAGACTGTAAGAAACGTGGTGGTGGATGGGTCTACAGTAAACCTGGAAGAGACAATAGACATGTTGTTCGAAATACCAATACTCGGTGTACCGGTAAAACTTGAGGAAGGCCTGGCTGGTGGAGTAACAACGGTTGCTCTAGCTGTGGCAATGTACCTTACACGGAGGAGACACGGTGAAAAGATAAACGAGGAAATCTTAGAGGAGCTTCCCTAAGACTAAAATATTTTTTAATAATTTTGTTTTAATTTTATAACGGCTTCTGGAAACAACCTTATATTTAAACATGTAATATTAGGCTGTAAATAAGGGTTCGAAAATGTCAGATATAATCTACTGGCAGGAAACCAAGATTAAGCTTAAAGGGCTCGTAATACTGGTGTTCAAAAGGATATTTAGTGTTCTTTTCTCACCGTTCACTGCATTTGAAGACATAAAATCCATACCTGAAACGGTGGGACCGATGTTCCTTCTGCTTTTATTATTCACATTGCAGGTTGTTTTCCTAAACTTTGTTTCATCTAAGACGGTAATTGAAGTTTATAATTACACTGGCGGTAATTTAACTATATCGCCTCTTGTATTCGACTTAAAAAACAGTTCTCTTGTTGTAGACTACGTAGGAAATACCTCGACTAAACCGGTGGCTGTTTTACCTTATGGTAGCATATTTTATAAAAATGCAGACTTTTTCTCGGCGCTCTTTCTAGTCTCTATCATAATATACTGGTTTTTATTATATGTGCTTACAAAAATAACATGTAAAATTCTTAAAGGCAACTCCCAGTATTTCTTTTCTGCCACTGGGTATTTCTTAACCATTCTCTTAATATCTTCAATATTCCGTGCATCTACAACATTCATTTTTTTGAATAACATTAGTGGAATAAGGATAAGGGTTCCTGCCATGGCATTATATAACCCTCTTTTTGTAGATCAATTGGTGATAGATTCCGTTAACCGCTGTATTTCATTTTTATTTCAGCTTGCGCAAGATGCAACCACGTGGTTACAATCGTTCCTTACATTATGGTCATTTGTGATGTTAATAGCTTTATTTAATAGCCTAGGGGAAATGAGTTTAAAGAGGTCGATTGTAGCCTCTCTTATTGCTGGCATATCATTTTATATGCTTTATGGAGCACTACTGAACTCCGTGTATTCTCTAATTGTTGTAATATTTTCTGGTCTAGGTTAAAGAAATTGTTTGGATAGGCTTGGACTAACGGTAAATTTTTACATAACTCATTGTATCTCTTATTATATGGAGGAGGTGAAAAAATGTCATTATGGAAGCTGAAAATAAGTATGATAGGGACACTAGTTTTATTGATAGGAATTTCTACACTTCTACTTGTATTCATACTTGAGTTTCTGGGAGGCTTTACGCCGACAATTCTAATTACAGCCGTACTTGTATTTAACGTGCTTCAATGGCTTTTCGCACCCTACATCATTGAGGCTGTCTACCATGTTAAGGAGGTAGGCCCAGGGCATTGGCTTCAAGAAATGGTTTCACGAATAGCCGAAGCCAGTGGTATATCCGCTCCAAAGGCTATGATAGCCGAAATCCCTATTCCAAACGCGTTCGCATACGGTTCTCCTCTAACCGGCAACAGAGTTGCTGTAACACGGGGATTAATAGAAACAGTTGACAGAGATGAACTTGAAGCGGTCATTGCACATGAAATAGGACATATAATCCACAAGGACATGCATATAATGATGATCGCATCCCTTTTACCTGCACTATTCTACATTATTGGAAGATCTCTTCTCCTTAGCGGATACTTCTACCGAGGATATAGAGATAGGGATGAAGGAGGTGGCGGTCTACTAATTCTAATTGGAATCATAAGTATGGTGGCGTCATTCATCCTGCAACTAATTACACTTGGGTTAAGCAGACTTCGAGAGTATTATGCTGACGCCCATGCAGCTATGACGGTAAATGACGGTGCCCTAAAACTTCAAATAGCCTTGGCTAAGATCTCCGAAAATACGGCTCGTCTCGTAAGTCGTGGTGTAAATGTAGCAGCGTTTGGGGATTTCCGACAGCTTTTCATAGTTGATCCTTCGAGAGCTGTTTCAGAGTATAGTGAAATGAGAGGAGAATACTGGATTGTAGAGAAAATCAAGTCGCGTGAATTGACATTCTGGGACCGGCTCCTCGAGTTATTCTCAACGCACCCCAATATAGTTAAGAGGCTTCGGGCACTCGATGAGCTTAGAAGAGCCTATTAATGGAATAAAATGATATTATAGCTCTGGGGGCATGTAGATGAAGATACATGAATATATAGCCAGAGACATTTTTAGCAAATATGGTATACCGATACCTAGAGGGTTCATCGTTACTTCCTTAAATGAGCTGGAAAAGATTCTAAATTTTTTGAAACCGCCGCTTGTGTTAAAGGCACAGGTTTTGGTGGCTAGCAGGGGTAAAAAGGGAGGAATATTGTTTGCGGAAACTAGAGATGAGTGTCTAGAAAAAGCTGAGCGGCTCTTCAAGCTCCAGATAGACGGTTTACCCGTCAGAAAAATACTTGTTGTAGAGAAAATAAGGGCTCAAAAGGAATTGTATGTAGGTTTTGTTGTAAACCGCGGTGATAAATGCATTTCTTTGCTTGCATCTAAATACGGGGGAATGGATTTAGAGGAGATTGCCAGAAAAGACCCGTCATCTATACTAAACTATAAGATCGATCCACTTGTAGGCTATAGGAGCTATATGGGTAGAAATATTGCCTTTAAATTAGGCATAAAGGAGTATTCAAGCCAGTTAACACGGATCCTTGAGTCGTTGTATAGAGTGTTTATAGATAATGAATGCGAGTTAGCTGAAATAAACCCACTAGCAGTGACGGAGGAGAAACTAGTGGCACTAGACACACGGATGATAATCGACGACAATTCTCTTTTCAGACACCCCTTCTTCAGGAAAGAAAAGAAGGAGGAATTCAACTACGTGGAGTTGGAGGGCGATGTAGGTGTTATTGGTAATGGTGCAGGATTAACTATGGCTACGATGGATCTCATATCACATTACGGTGGCAAGCCAGCCAACTTTCTGGATATAGGTGGAGGGGCAAGGGCAAACATGGTTAAAGAAGCTTTACTAAGGCTCCTAAGTAATCCAAATATTAAAGTCATTTTCATAAACATTCTTGGAGGCATAACTAGATGCGATGAAGTTGCAAAGGGTATTGTCGAGGCGCTGGAGGAGGGAGGTAGAAAACCGATAGTAGTGCGGCTTAAAGGGACAAACGAAGAGGAAGGCTTTAAAATACTTAGGTGTGCAGGGGTCGAGGTTTACGATGATATGGAGGAAGCCGCAAAAAAGGCTGTAGAACTTGCAAAAAGGGAGGTGTGAGATGTGGGTGTTCTAGTTAATAGGGCAACGAGGGTTCTCGTACAAGGGATAACCGGCCGTGAAGGATCCTTCCATACATTGAGAATGCTTGAGTATGGAACAAATATAGTGGCTGGTGTAACTCCAGGCAAGGGCGGTAGGAATGTCCACGGGGTCCCAGTATATGATAGCGTTGAGGAAGCTCTGAGGAATCACCCTGAAATAAATACATCGATTATCTTTGTACCTGCCAGATACGCTGCTGATGCTGTTTATGAGGCCCTAGATGCAGGTATAAAGGAGATAGTTGTAATCACAGAGCATATACCAGTTCATAATACATTGAAATTCGTAAACTATGCGAAACGCCTACAGGCTAAAATTATAGGTCCAAACTGCCCTGGGATAATAAATCCCTTTGACAGGGTAAATGTGGGCATCTTTCCAACAAGTATATTTAAGCCAGGTTCCATAGGCATTGTTTCACGGAGCGGAACATTAACCTATGAAATAGCTTTATCCCTTACAAAACATGGTTTAGGGCAGTCAACTTGTATTGGCATAGGCGGTGACCCCATAACCGGCATGGATTTCATAGACATAGTAAAAATGTTTTACATGGATCCTGATACAAAAGGCATCGTCCTCATAGGGGAAATAGGCGGGGACATGGAGGAAAGATTCGCAGACTACATTAAGAAGCATGGAATTGAAAAACCCATAGTTGCATTTATTGCAGGTCTTACAGCGCCTCCAGGGAAACGTATGGGGCATGCCGGTGCAATAATATCCTTGGGAATGGGTGACGCTTTAACTAAAATCAGGGCATTGGAGGATGCGGGAATAAAAGTAGCAAAAACACCTAGTCAAATCGCAAAGATGCTAAAAAATGAATTATCCTGACAACTTGTAGACAATATCTTACATTGTAGCGGAATGTTCTCGTAGAGACGACCGTGAATAAATGTACGTACGATAAGTTTTAAATTCATAAATAATATTTTCTCATGGAAATTCCGACACTTTTAAAGTGGGGTGTCGAAGATGGCCGACTACGTTAAGTGGCTTGGACATGCAGCCTTTGAAATAAATCTAGATAATAAGGTAATTTTAATTGATCCATGGTTAAGCACAAATCCTAAAGCAGCTGTTTCTCCTTCTGAAATCAAGGCTGTTGACATAATACTTGTTACCCATGATCATGGGGACCATTTAGGAGACGCAGTAGAATTGGCAAAGAGGCTGAATGCTACATTGGTAAGCGTCTATGAAATTGCATCTAAAACCGCGAATATGGGTGTGAAAAATACTGTTGGAATGAACGTTGGAGGAGACGTGGTGGTTAAGGGATTAAAAATATTTATGACACCAGCTCTTCATTCTTCTGATACAGGAACTCCATGCGGTTTTATAGTAGTTGGGTCAAAAAACACGGTATACCATGCAGGTGATACAGGCTTCTTTTCCGATATAAAATACTACTCCAAGGCTTACCCAATAGACGTAGCACTTATACCTATAGGAAGCGTGTTTACAATGAATCCGTTTATGGCAGCTCTTTTCGTATCCCTTTTCAAACCAAAAATAGCGATTCCAATGCATTATGGAACATTCGATGTGTTGACGGGAAAACCAGAGGAGTTTTCAAAGCATGTTAGTGAACTGTCGCCCGAAGTAAAGGTGGTTACCCTTTCGCCGGGAGATAAAATCTTCCTATAATATACTAATTCTAAT